>Ga0074046_10003621_pt1 | contig 12846 bp, 16 predicted proteins | sample BogForMeECP23OM3_FD_94441 | JGI IMG/M metagenome (GOLD analysis project Ga0074046, IMG submission 94441) | Bog forest soil microbial communities from Calvert Island, British Columbia, Canada - Bog Forest MetaG ECP23OM3 | ecosystem: Environmental > Terrestrial > Soil > Wetlands ...
CAAGGTCCGAAGGCCAATCTACATGATTTAAATGGGTACGCTTTGCAATAAGGGATAGGACAGCATTGAGGGACACATTGACACGGGCTTCGAGCAGAATCTGCGGGTTACTTCCGAAAAACCTGAAACTCATTACCGCACTTCACGCAGCTTTTCTCAAAAATCTTCACTATAGGGACTCCAAGTAATCTCCCCACCCATGCGACAATAGTGGTGACCGACCACTTCGTCTTAACATTCTCGCTCCCACATTCCGGATACTTCGCCTTTCCCGGTATGTTTGGCATTATCATGGCTTGACCTCCCTTTGCTGAATGCTGTCGTTTTCGTTGCCGATCTGAGTTTCGATCGGTCGGCTGAAAGTACATGCTGGATTAATGTAATGTTCCAATAACAGGATCAGGACGCGGACCCCCACAAGCCCCAGGGCCGGCAACAGACTGCGGACGATCCCGAAGCCCTGGATCCGGGAGGAGAGGTATGCGCCTATGGGCGCTCCCAGCAGGACCCCGATGGACAGCTTTTAGCAATGTCTATGACGTGCATTATGCTGCATTAAATGGGTATATGTTTGATCTGCCAATGGCGCCATAAGAGCTACCCATTAAATCATGTTGCACTTGCGAATTGAATCGCCGCGACTTTGCGCGCTGAAACAGCAGACGGCACAAAGTTACCGTGAGTGAGAGGGTGAAGAATGGAATCTCGTAAAGCATTGCTATGAAGCTGCACGTCTACCATGCCGCACTCGCCTAAGTATTTGGCGTATTGCGTTTGATGAGCAAGATCAGAGAGCACAACGACCCCACCGGGTTTAAGCACTCTAACGATTTCACTCAACGCATTTTGGCGATCTATTTCTAATTCTAGATTATGCACTGCCCAGTTGGAAACAACCACATCGAAGTGATTTCCTGGGAACGGTAACTGGCGCATATCTGCTGTTGTGACCTCTATGCGATCTTTGACGCTTTCGAATTCTGCATTGGCTAGGGCCGCAGAAGCACTGTTTTTTGCTTGATCTTTTTGCTGCCAAATATCGATACCAATGGCTTTACCAGAACTAAGACGTTTTGCCGCGCCAACAAGCATCAGTCCACGCCCACAGCCTACATCGAGAACTAATTCCCTGCCGGACCACTCAATCAGGTTTAGGAGTTTCTCTCTTTCTTTCAACTTGGTCACCTTGCTGAAATAAAGCATCAAGCACCCCATCCCAAGAAAATAGGCCGCTGCAATGGCAGAGAGTCCGCCAAAGATTCGCGCCCATGTATTGACTGAGAACGGTGTGAGGACGAGAGCAAGAAATATAACCAGCATCACGCCGCCTGTAGATAAGAAGAAACCTACTACGCCGGGAGCATCAATACCATAGTGAGGGCGCTGCACTTGATTATGCATCTTAAATATCTCCTCCAGCCTAACAATAATTGTAACCGTTCAGCGCCTATAAAAGCTGCGATTTTTCGCTTGCGTTCGAAACGCATACGATATCCTAATAAAAAACACAAGAGAAAGGTCAATGAGACTGGTTTTTGCAATTTCAGACACGCCCCCCATCCGTACCCCCATCCCCAGCAGTTGATGGTCTCAACCCCGCTTCTCCCGCTACAGGGTCCTCAGGCGAATAGGGTACGATAGCAGCGGGTAAAAGAAAAAGCCGAGGCAACATGCACCTTAAGAATTATCAAGAAATCCAAGAAAACTTAATAAGAAGAAGGCCCGAAAAAGGGAGAGCAGTTATTAAATTGCCTCCCAATCGAGACTGGATCTATCTTTACGGCCTTTCTATTCTCTTTAACTTTTTTAGTAAAGTTAATGAAACATTCACTTTAGCGGCTGCACCGCAGTTTTGATTTTCTCAGGATATGTAGGATTTTAGGATCTGCGCATGGCGGCTGGATTCGAACCAGCGGTCGTTCTTTGCCAGAGACTGTTCGGACAGGTAATGGAACACAAGTGGAATACATGATCTTCAGGAGGGGCATCGGACCTGTTCCGGATGCCCCTCCTTCAACTTCATCCGAAGGTTGGAAATCCTTCTGCTCAAACTATGCTGTGCATCTCTAAATAGGTGTGAGGGTACCAGTGACTCAAGATATAAGAGAGAAATCTGAATTTCTGATGGGGCCCTCTGATTAAAATAAAGATGCTACAGGGTAGGTCAAAAGTATTAGAACCCGGCTAATTTTCAGTCACCGGTCAGGGAAATTCGAAATTCAAGAATCGACTCGTATTTTGACAATTTTTGAGAAAGTCGCTCAAAGTTCTGCTGCTTCCGAGTGCGGATCATCATGTCGTACTGAAAGCACTTCCCTTCTTGTTGCATTAATCTATAACTTAAGCTGACGATATGAAATCCGTGGTGAGTCAGCAAGTCTCTTAAGTCCTTTTCGGGCATCGGTACGTCACAGTTAAGGCGGAGTGAACACTGGGCGTAGATGAGGGCAGGGAGTTTTGACTCGATCCATCGGAAACCAGATAGAGTACCGAGGGTCAAAACTGATACGATAATAACAGCACTGTAGAACCCCACACCCGCTAGAATGCCGATGGCTGCTGTAATCCATATCGATGCAGCAGTGGTCAGGCCGCGAACCGATATCCCCTCTCTCATGATAACGCCCGCGCCGAGGAAACCTATACCCGTCATTATTCCCTGCGCCATACGTGTTGGATCAATGCGCACAGTTTCAATCAGCGCCTGAGAGAACCACTCCTTTTTGGTAAATCGCTATGAGCATAAGAAGGCTTGAGGCCATACATACGAGGGTGAGCGTACGGAAGCCGGCAGCATGTCCGTTATAGCGCCGTTCAAGTCCTATAAGCCCGCCTGCGATCATCGCTACCAGCAAATGGACCAGAATGTCAAAAAAATGGTTGCTCATCTGTGAGGTCCAGTTCGGAGAATTGATCACACTGCCGCTCCCAACTTTTATACATACATCATAGACATTACAAGAGACAAACACATTCTGCAATCTTCTCGATGCACAGATACTTTATAAGTCAGAGGCGCCATGGGCTACCTCCGCTGCCGCCAACACCTCCCACATACTTTTGTGGCGCCGCAACCAATCTGTCAATCTGCCACCGTGAAAAACGGCGTACGGCTTGCCAAAATGCAAATTCCCGGATCGAAGTCGGCTGCAAAACATGTGAGTTGGATATCATGACCTTGCGGAAGAAATCTGTCCGGCAATGATAGGCGGATTCGAACCAGCGGTCGTTCTTTGCCAGAGACTGTTCGGACAGGTAATGGAACACAGGTGGAATACATCATCTGCACAAGGGGCATCTGGAACAGCTCCTATGCCACTTGTTCATCTGCATCCGGAGGTTGAAAACCCTTCTGCTTAAATTATGATGTGCATCTCTGAAGTGGTGCACAGGTACCATCGACTCAAAACATAGGAGGAGATTGCCGAAAAACCTTAAAACTGGTTCTCTTGGACATGTAAGCAGTTGATTTTACTATATGTAAGTTCTCCAAAATAGAAACATTTGGGCTTTCTCGACAGTCTCGAGAGCTGTCTTAACCATGGCAAAACCCCTCCTGTACAACGAGAGATAGAAGGATCGGCAACTACCGTCGATTTTTGGGCAGATAAAATCTTACCACTCGTGTATAGTTTTCCTCAACTGCGTGAGGCTCCACCTGTATTCATTATCTGGCTACATACAGAATGGGTACCGCTTGAGAAGTTCCCATATAGCGCCGATGCTTGTCATTCCGGTAAGAATCATAATGCCCAAACCGATAAAACCGATCAGGCCGGCAATGTGGAAAATCTTCGCTATTGTGCTAAGTTGTCTCAATTCGGCCATCATAGACAACTCTCATTTCCTGAATACCTGAAACTCGTGTCCACACTCCGAGCATCTTTTCAAAGTTTTTGACTGTCGGAACTCCGAGTAACTTCCCTGTCCATGCGACAATGGTGGTGATCGACCACTTAAATTTCACATTCTCGCTCCCACACTTCGGACACTTCGCTTTTCCTGGTATGTTTGGCATTATCATGGCTCAACCTCCCTTTGATGAATGATGTCGTTTCCGGTGCTGATCTGCGTTTCGACCGGTCGGCTGAAAGTACATGGTGGATCAAATTATTATTTTTCATATTAATGGGGAATTATTCCCTTAGTGGGTGCGAGTATATTAATATGAATAGAATGTAGTTCAATAGTTCCCCGATGCTGGGAACTGCCCGGCAAGTATCGCGAATTATCACATGTCAGCACGGCAAGGGATGACTGACCATGTTCAAAAACCCCAAAATTAAGAAGGTTTCGACCATTGGGCGAGAAACTTCGGCTGAGGTCCCGGAAGGCGACGAAGAGCCAAGGCCGACGAACATTCAGGACAGGCATCAGCCGGTTCCCTTCGATCCATTCCATCTATACCTCGACGAGATCAAGCCCTATCCGCTTCTTAGCAGGGAGGATGAAAGGGACCTGGCGATCCGATATCGCGAAAAGGGCGATATCGAAGCCGCCTACAAGCTCGTTACCGCAAACCTCAGACTTGTGGTCAAGATTGCCATGGGTTTTCAGCGACACTGGATGCAGGACCTGATGGATCTCATCCAGGAGGGCAACGTCGGACTGATGCAGGCGGCAAAGAAATTCGATCCTTACAGGGGATACAAATTTTCTTACTATGCATCGTTTTGGATCAAGGCCTACATAATGAAGTTTATAATTGACAACTGGAAGCTCGTCAAAATCGGAACGACCCAGACCCAGCGAAAACTCTTTTCCAACCTGCGCAAGGAAAAGGAAAGACTGGAAGCCCAGGGCATCGAGGCTTCCCCGAAGCTGCTCAGCGACCGGCTCAACGTGAAGGAGTCTGAGATCATCGAAATGGACCAGAGGCTCAACATGTGGGATATCTCGTTCGACAGCCCCTTGAAGGAAGACTCAGAGGACACGTACAAATCTTTTCTGCCCTCGGACGACCTGCCCGTTGACGATCAGATCGCTGACCAGGAAGCCAAGGCTATTCTCCATGACAAGCTGATGCTTTTCAAAGGCCAGCTCAAAGGCAGGGAGGTAGTAATATTCGAAAAGAGGCTCCTGAGCGAAGATCCCATGACGCTCCAGGAAATCGGAGACAAGTTCGGGATCAGCCGAGAGCGCGTGCGCCAGATCGAAAGCCGTCTCAAAAAGAAGCTGAAGATTTACCTCGAAGAGGAAATCACAGACATCGACCTGCTCCAGGAGAACATGATCGAAATTTAGCCAATAATTGATTGTGATCTGTTCAACAGAACGAGGCTATCAGGATAAAACATCCTCGGCAGGCGAAGAGCGTGGAATGATACTCCCAAAATAACCGCACTCTGCAACACGCCGGTTCAAGGGACAGCCGCAGACATCACGAAGAAAGCACTGGCATTACTCCCCCAAGGATTGGCGGATACGGGAGCTCAGATTATCGGAATGGTACACGACGAAATCATTCTCGAAGTCCCTGAAGGGGTGGCAGATGATGCAGCTGCAATTCTCAAAGAGACCATGATTCAGGCTGGGAGGGCCTATCTTTCTAAAGTTCCTGTTGAGGTGGAGGTTACGATTGGAGAGACATGGGCAGAGAAGTAGACAAAGCGTGTCAGTCGGGATGAATTGTCCATCTATTTCCTAAATACCTGAAACTCATGTCCACACGCTCCACACTTCTTCTCATCCTGGATTATGCGTTAGCATGCTTAAGAATGATACTGCATTTGTCAGAACTATCTGATATTATTGCGCCAATTAGTCAAAGGGAGGAAAAGCTGCATGCGCGCAGTTGGTGACAAACAGACAGGGACCATAAGGCCAGATTTCGACAAATCCATTAGCATTGATTTTCAGGGCGCAAAGATCACCACTGATACCGGCTTTCTTCTCATGAGAGAGAGCGATCAGCGGTTCCACACCCTCAGCAGTGTGGCGTCCCGGATCGATGACCCGAGACTGCCAAGCCACACGGATCATTCCTTGCTCCAAATGCTGCGCCAGAGGGTCTATCAGGTGGCGGCGGGCTATGAGGACTGCAATGATGCCGATTAATTGCTCCACATGATTCGGGATACCGCGTTCTGGGGCGAGAGCGTCAGACCATTTATAGACTCGGTAATAAGGCGGCTTGTAAAGGTTGGCGCAAGAGTGGTCTACCATGCCAGAAAGCGGTACGTCTATGTTGCGTCGGCTTTTCCTCTCGCCCGTTACTATGGCATCCTATTCGCCTGAGCACCTTCAACACGGACAGGCGGGAAGCGAGCTATCAACTGCGTGGATGGTGGTGCGTCCTGAAAGCGCACAGACCAGCGCCATTGGCATATCACTTGCGTGTTTGATTAAGGATATAGGATAATTGAATAGGCCTTCCGGCTGTTCCAAGAGGTTTTTCGGGTGGTCTGGGTCAAAAATGCTAGTCAGCATTCGTTGGTGATCAGGTTGACGCATTATTCAGTTTTAAAGACTTTCGCTACCTTCAACACACTTTTGCAAAAGGCTCATTCGTCATGGAATACGGCTCAACCAATCCAACCATCAACCGCATTGGCTTCATCGGCAACTACCTGCCGCGCCAGTGCGGCATCGCCACGTTCACCACCGACTTGTGTGAGGCTATCGCCACCGAATACGGAGGCACAAAATGCATTGCCCTGCCCGTCAACGACCTTGAGGTCGGCTACCCCTACCCGGCCCGCGTTCGATTTGAACTGACGGAGAAGGATATTGACTCGTACCTCCGCGCCGCCGACTTCCTGAATATCAATAGAGTAGATCTCGTGTGCCTGCAACACGAATATGGCATCTTTGGTGGGCGGGCAGGCAGTCACATCCTGGCCCTCCTACGTGAATTGCGCATGCCCATCGTCACAACCTTGCACACCATCCTGCGCGACCCCAACCCCGATCAGCAAAAAGTCCTGGAAGAGGTCGCGGCCCTGTCCGATCGGTTGGTCGTCATGAGTGAGCGCGGCGTGGAATTCTTGCAAGAAATCTATGGGGTGCTGTCTGAGAAGATTGATTTCATCCCACACGGCATCCCCGATTTGCCATTTGTGGACCCGAGTTTCCATAAAGACCTGTTTGGTGTCGAGGGCAAAATCGTCTTGCTCAGTTTTGGCTTGCTCTCGGCGAACAAAGGGATCGAAAATGTCATTGCCGCCCTGCCCGCCATTTTAGACAAGCATCCAAACGTGGTGTATATCATCCTCGGCGCGACCCATCCCCACGTCAGGAGGCGAGACGGCGAATCGTATCGGCTGTCTCTGCAATGGCAGGCCCAGGAGAAAGGTGTGGAAGGTCAGGTGATCTTCTACAACCGCTTTGTCAGTTTGGAAGAACTCGGCGAGTTCATCGGCGCGGCGGACATTTACATCACGCCTTATCTCGACGCGGCGCAGATCACCTCGGGTACACTGGCCTACGCCCTGGGAGCAGGCAAGGCCGTGATTTCGACACCATACTGGTATGCGGAAGAGATGCTGGCCAAAAAACGGGGAGCGTTAGTGCCGTTCCGTGATCCGGCGGCGTTGGCTGAGCAAGTGATTGACCTGTTGGACAACGAGTCCAAACGCCACGCCATGCGCAAGCGTGCTTATCTGTTTGGGCGGGCGATGATCTGGCCGCAAGTGGCGCGACGCTACATGGAGAGTTTTGAGCGCGCTCGGGCCGAACGTCGGCATTTCACCCCGTCGGGCTTCGCCGTCAAACCGCTCGACAAACGTCCGGGCGAACTCCGTCCCCTCAAACTCGATCACTTGCGCCACATGACGGACGACACCGGTATGTTGCAACACGCCCTTTTCACGGTGCCCAACTATCGGGAGGGTTACTGCATCGACGACAACGCCCGCGCTCTGGTCGTGAGCACTCTCCTGGAGGAACTGGGCAGCTGCGAGGCATTGGAACTGGCTTCCCGGTATCTCGCCTTCATCTGGTATGCCTTCAATATGGAGACCGGGCGATTTCGCAACTTTATGGATTACCAGCGTAATTGGCTGGAAGAGAGCGGCTCAGACGACAGCCACGGCCGCGCCTTGTGGGCGTTGGGCACCGTGTTGGGTCGCTCTAACACGCCGGCCCTCCGGAGTATGGCTGTCCGGGTGTTCGAGCAGGCTTTGCCCGCCATTCTCGACACGACCAGCCCACGGCCCTGGTCCTTCGCCCTCATCGGCATTTACGAGTATATCCGTCGGTTTGCGGGTGACCGCAAGGTAAGCCAAGTGCGGGAGGAATTGGCTGGACGGTTATTGAAGTTGTATCAAAGCCACCGCTTGGATGAATGGCGCTGGTACGAAGACGGGCTGACCTACTGCAATGCCGCCCTGCCGCACGCCTTGCTCATGTGCGGCCAATCAATCCCGAATAACGCCATGACCGAGGCCGGGCTGGAGTCGCTCAGTTGGCTGGTCCATTTGCAGCGCGCTGACGCGGGGCATTTCGTCCCCATCGGCTCCAATGGCTTTTATCAGCGCGGGGGTGAACGGGCCCGGTTCGATCAACAGCCGGTGGAGGCGCAGGCCATGGTCTCCGCCAGCCTCGAAGCCTACCGGATCACGGGCGACCAGCGTTGGCGCAAGGAAGCCCGACGCGCCTTTGAGTGGTTCCTTGGGCGCAACGACCTGAACTTGCCCGTCTACGACCCGTCGACCGGCGGTTGTCGAGACGGCCTGCATCCCGACCGCCCGAACGAGAATCAGGGCGCCGAGTCTACGCTAGCTTTTCTCCAGGCATTGCTGGAGCTGCGTATGGCTGAGAATACCATTCAGTCAACCGGTTAGCGTAAAGGACTATCTATGCGTATTGCGATGCTCTCGCCGATTGCCTGGCGCACACCCCCGCGTCATTATGGTCCGTGGGAAAGCGTGGTTTCCCTTTTAACCGAGGGATTGGTATCACGAGGTTTTGATGTTACCCTTTTTGCAACCGGTGATTCACAAACAAGCGGCAAGCTGCATGCGGTTTGCGCGCGGGGTTATGAAGAAGACCGCTCCATTATGCCAAAAGTATGGGAGTGCCTGCATATTTCCGAACTCTTTGAGCATGCCGATAAGTTTGACATTATCCATAACAATTTTGACTTTCTGCCCTTGACCTATACCGGCCTTATCACCACCCCGGTCGTTACCACCATTCATGGCTTTTCATCGCCCCGGATTCTGCCGGTTTATAAAAAATACAACGGCAAAGTATTCTATGTTTCCATCAGCAATGCCGACCGTTCGCCGGATCTTGACTATGTCAAAACCATTCATCACGGCATAGATATAAAACTGTTTGATTTTGAGCCTGAACCGGACGATTATCTACTCTTTTTCGGACGTATTCACCATGACAAGGGTGCCAAAGAGGCCCTCGAAATTGCCAGGGCCTGCAATAAAAAGCTGATATTGGCAGGAATCATTCAGGATGAAAATTACTATCGCCAGCACATCGAACCGCACCTGGACAATGACAATGCTGTCTATGTCGGCAGCGCCGACCCGGTTCAGCGTAACCAGCTGCTTGGCAAGGCAAGCGTGCTTCTGCACCCCATACAGTTCAATGAGCCTTTTGGCCTGTCCGTTATAGAGTCCATGGCCTGCGGTACCCCCGTTATCGCCTTTAACAAGGGAAGCATGCCCGAACTTATCGAAAATGGCAAAAACGGTTTTCTAGTAAAAACAGTGAATGAGGCCATAGAGGCCACTGCACATATAAATGATATTGACCGGTCCGACTGCCGCCGCCATGTTGAAAAGTATTTCACGAGCGACCGCATGGTTGAGGAGTATATTCAGGTCTATAAAACGGCTCTTGAAAAAACGAAACGCGAAGAGCACCGCCCCTGGGGCTATTATAAAATCCTGGCGGATGACGATACTTACAAAAGCAAGGAAATAGTCGTTTTCCCCCACAAACGTCTGAGCCTGCAGCGGCACCGGCGCCGGTCCGAACACTGGTATATCATTGATGGCCCGGCACAGATAACTCTTGATGATGAAACGTTTGTGCTTGAACCGGAGCAGTCCGTAGACATCCCCAAAGGAGCCCTGCACAGAATCGCTAACACGGGTTCTGAAAATATACGCTTCATCGAAGTGCAAACCGGGGATTATTTCGGGGAGGATGATATTGAACGTTTTGAGGATGATTTCGGAAGAGGCTGAAGCTGCTGCTGAGCTACCTTGCAGCATAACCATAACAAGTTAAAGAAATATTTGGTGACATGAGATTATGACTACTCAAGATCATATTGTAAAACGTTATAAAAAAAACCCCATTCTCACCAAAGACGATGTCCCGTACCCTGTCGCCACGGTCCACAATGCCGGCATAGTCGCGCATGGCGGCCGCTACATTATGCTGTTCAGGTCGCACTGTTACAACGGACGCTCCATCATCGGCAGGGCCGACAGTGATGATGGTTTTTCCTTCACGGTTCATCCCAAACCCTTTCTCACACCGGCTACAAAAGGCATTTTTGCTGAATATGAGGAGTTCGGAGTCGAGGATCTGAGAATCTGCCCCGTAGAGGGCGACTACCTGCTTACCTACAGCGCGTACTCCCGTCATGGCGTTCGGATTGCCCTTGCTCGTACCAGGGATTTTAAAAAAATTGAACGTATTGCGCTTATAACCCAGGCCGACCTTCGCAACGTCGTCATTTTTCCTGAAAAATTCGGTGGCCGGAATGCGCGTCTTGATCGGCCGCATTCGGAAATTTCACCCTGGTCTATCTGGATTTCCTATTCCCCGGACCTGGTTCACTGGGGCGATTCACGGGTCATAATGAAGCCCGCTGCCTATCACTGGGATGAAATGAAAATCGGGCCTGGCGCACCGCCCTTTAAAACCGAGATGGGCTGGCTGCATATTTACCATGGAGTCTTTAAGACCATGGCTGGGGCGGTCTATCGCCTTGGCGTGGCCCTACACGACCTTAATGATCCGGCAGAAATAATCGGGGTTTGTGATCAGTGGATACTGCAGCCCGAGGATCCATGGGAGGTGAGCGGCTATGTGCCCAATGTTGTTTTTAGCTGCGGCGCTGTTCCTGAAGACGACGGTACGGTAAAAATATATTGGGGCGGTGCTGATACGGTTATGTGTGCCGGTACGGCAATGATTGATGACCTTGTACAATTATGTCTTACAAATACCAGGCCGGCGCTGTAAAAAAGGTAAAGGGACATTTTAAATCAGTTTATTTATCAAAGGACTTTATCTGATGACAGAAAAAATACTATCGCATCCAAAAATCAAACGCAGAAAGAAAAAAACCCTGGGTGACTCCTCGCGCGTCATTACCCGACTTCATCTGCCCGATGGCGAGCATCGCATACCCAAAATCATCCAACGCGTAGTGGACTTGCCTGACACAACGGCCGAAGATCTTCTTGCACAAATAATGCTTGACTTTTCCGAGCGGCACAGAGACATCAAACGCGTTTTTGGGCTTCACCTGAATAAGGTAAAAGATTATGTCCCTCGGGATGCCGTACTCAGCGATACCAAAAGGGCTCTTATCGGGGCCTATTTTACCATGGAATACTCCATTGAATCGGCTGCCCTTTTTAACCCTTCAATCGTCCCACACCCTGATCAACGCCATCTGGACAAAGGCAGCTTGCGCTTTATCATGAGCCTGCGGGCAACCGGCGAAGGTCATGTTTCCTCTATTGTATTTCGCAGCGGCCTCCTTGACCAGGACAATACGATTCTCTTTGACCCGATCTCTGATTATGTAGAAACACCGGATCTCCAATTAGACCCGGTTTACGACCGGCATCTCTTCCAACTGAAGCTTAACGAAATGACGGCCGGCAATGAGGTAACAGCTCATCTTCTTAACCAGCTGTCGGAAAATTTCACCTATAATGAATTAAAAGAAAAAGTTGGAGCGCTTACCTCACAACCCGTTTTCTCTGAGGCGCACCAAAACGAAACCTTCGAGATCATGTACTGGCTTGCCAATTCCAATTATGAGATGAGTTTCCGACCCGATCACCGAATTTCCGAACGAATTATCTTTCCCGTTTCGGAAAACGAAAGCAAAGGTATTGAAGACGCCCGGTTCGTGCAATTTTTTGATGACGACGGTGAAGTTACCTATTATGCGACCTATACGGCTTATAACGGCTTTAAAATCCTGCCGCAGCTGCTTGAAACAAAGGATTTTATCAAATTTAACATTTTAACCCTCAACGGCAGAGCGATACAAAACAAAGGTATGGCTCTTTTTCCGCGTAAAATCGACGGCAGCTACGTTATGCTCTCGCGCCAGGACGGTGAAAACAATCGCATCATGTTTTCAGACAATATCCATTTCTGGCAGGAGTCCGAAATCATACAGGAGCCCACACGTCCCTGGGAATTTATTCAGATCGGCAACTGCGGCTCACCCCTGGAAACCGATAAAGGATGGATTGTACTCACCCACGGTGTCGGACCCATGCGTCAGTATTGCATTGGCGCCATGTTGCTTGATCTTGAAAACCCGGCAAAAATCATCGCCCGCCTGGAAGAACCGTTACTTACCCCGTATGAGGAAGAGCGGGATGGGTATGTCCCCAATGTCGTTTATACCTGCGGCGCGATTATCCATAATAACGAGATGGTCATTCCCTACGCCATATCTGATACTATGTCTGGTATAGCAACCGTTGGAGTAAGTGAATTAATTAACTGCATGCACCCGCTGGCGTAATGATTTTGGGGAATGGCGCTCATAAGCCTACGTGATAGTAATTGTTAAAATCAATAAGCTCTTTATATAACAGGTGAGATGATAAGAAATCGCTTTTTGAGGTTTTTTGGATAGCACATGTCATGGATGTTGTCAAGAACATTTACGAGCAGATA
>Ga0074046_10003622_pt1 | contig 12845 bp, 10 predicted proteins | sample BogForMeECP23OM3_FD_94441 | JGI IMG/M metagenome (GOLD analysis project Ga0074046, IMG submission 94441) | Bog forest soil microbial communities from Calvert Island, British Columbia, Canada - Bog Forest MetaG ECP23OM3 | ecosystem: Environmental > Terrestrial > Soil > Wetlands ...
GAGAGCAACATCTTGATTGCTTCGGCACCCATGCCGGCAACAAACGTTTCGCCGTACTGTTCCTGCGCTTCGCGATACTCCTGCTCGTTCAGCAACTGTGTCTTCTGGAGCTGAGTCTGCCCGGGATCGATCACGATATAATCCTCGTAATAAATTACGCGCTCGAGCTGCCGCGAACTCATGTCGAGCATCAAGCCGATCCGGGAGGGCATGCATTTGTAAAACCAGATGTGCGAGACCGGGACCGCGAGTTCAATATGACCCATGCGCTCACGCCGCACGCGCGACAGCGTCACCTCAACCCCGCAGCGATCGCAAATGACCCCTTTGTGCTTGATCCGCTTGTACTTCCCGCACGAGCACTCCCAGTCGCGAGTCGGACCGAAAATGCGCTCACAGAACAGACCACCTTTTTCAGGCTTAAACGTTCTATAATTAATTGTTTCCGGATTTTTTACCTCTCCCTTGCTCCATGAGCGTATCGCATCCGGCGACGCGACGCTGATAGCCACTTGGTCAAACCCGACCGAGCGCTCCTCCCCAAAAATCTCGCGAAGATTCGTTTCGTTCATACTTTCCACGGATAGGTGGTTAACTGTCTAAAAATTTGGATCTGCCCGTACCGACCCTGCGGAGCTTGTGGCGGGACCAGACTCCCGCCCCTCCATTGGATTTTTGCTTCATCATCCAGCCGCAGGCGCTGCATCAAGCGTCGAATCGCCAAAAACCTGTGAACGACCTCCCACTTTCACATCCAGTCCCAAGCTCTGCATTTCTTTAATCAAAACGTTGAATGACTCAGGTGTCCCTGCCTCGAGCGAATTGTCTCCTTTGACGATTGACTCGTAGATCCGGGTTCGGCCCTGCACGTCGTCCGACTTCACAGTGAGAAGTTCCTGCAGCGTGTAAGCCGCGCCGTAAGCTTCGAGCGCCCAGACCTCCATTTCTCCGAATCGCTGTCCACCGTATTGTGCCTTACCACCTAGAGGCTGCTGCGTCACAAGCGAGTACGGTCCGACGGCACGCGCATGGATCTTGTCTGCAACCAGGTGACCGAGCTTCAGCATGTAGATATATCCGACTACGACATTTTGATCGAACGCTTCGCCGGTCCGGCCATCGTACAGCTGCGATTTACCGGTCTCAGTTACCCAGGTGAATCCATCAATTTTCTTCGCTTCCGTCAGATAATTGCGAATCTCGGGCTCATCAATCCCGTCAAACACTGGTGTTGCAACCTTGAATCCGAGCGCTTTTGCAGCCACTCCAAGGTGTGTTTCGAGCACCTGTCCGACGTTCATCCGGCTCGGCACACCCAGTGGGTTCAGCACAATTTCAACAGGCGTTCCATCGTGCAGGAATGGCATGTCCTCTTCGGGGACAATCTTGGCGACAACGCCTTTGTTCCCGTGCCGGCCTGCCATCTTATCGCCGACACTCAGCTTGCGCTTGCTCGCGATGTAGACTTTAACCTGCTTGATGATGCCAGGATCGATGTCGTCGCCGCTTTCGATGCGATCCAGCGATCGTTCCTTCTCGAGATCCAATTCGGCAAACTTGTGTTCGAACGAGCTGATGATCTCATGAATCTTGTTCCGGATCGGGCTCGGATCGATGTCGACGTGATCGTACACGCCGGCGAGCTTCCGAAGCAGTGTCTTTGTAATCTTCCGATTGGCAGGAATGATTATTTCACCGGTCTCGGCGTTTACGACGTCGAGCGGAATCTTTTCGCCCAGGAGTATGTTCGAGAGCGCTTCGGTCAGTTCTTCGTGCAGGCCGTCCTTTTTCTTCTTGTAATCTTCGCCGATCTGCTTCGCCTGCCGTTTGGTTTCGGCCGGAGTCAGCTTCTGTTTTGCGACCTCTTTACGCGAAGATACTTTGACATCCATGACGATGCCGTAGGTCCCGGATGGAACCGTGAGTGAAGTGTCCTTCACGTCTGCGGCCTTCTCTCCGAAGATTGCCCGCAGCAATCGTTCTTCCGGTGCAAGTTCTGTTTCGCTCTTCGGCGTGATCTTCCCGACCAGAATATCGCCCGGTTTCACTTCCGCCCCGACACGGATGACACCATCCGGCCCAAGGTTCCTAAGGGCTTCTTCGCTGACATTCGGAATGTCGCGCGTGATTTCTTCCGGGCCGAGCTTTGTGTCCCGGGCGCCGATCTCGAATTCATCGATGTGGATCGAGGTGTAGGTATCCTCTTTCACCACCTTTTCCGAGATGAGGATCGCATCCTCAAAGTTGTACCCGTTCCACGGCATGAACGCGACGAGCACGTTTCGACCAAGCGCGAGTTCGCCCGCTTCGGTATTCGGGCCGTCCGCGATCACCTGACCCGCTTCAATTCGCTGACCTTTCTTAACGATCGGTTTCTGATTGATGCACGTACCGGCGTTCGAACGCATGAACTTTCGCAATTCGTACACAAAAAGACCTTCATCCGGCCGGCTTGCCAGTTTCTTCTTCGGCTCTGGCGCCTTGCCGTCCTTCGAAACGATAATCTGTTCCGCAGTAACCGAGGCGACGACGCCATCGGATTCCGAAACAATCACTGCCTTGGAGTCGCGTGCGACCTTCCCTTCGAGACCGGTACCAACCAATGGTGCTTCGGATCGAATCAGCGGCACCCCTTGACGCTGCATATTTGAACCCATCAACGCGCGGTTCGCATCGTCGTGTTCAAGGAATGGAATCAATCCCGCGGCGACCGAAACCAACTGTTTCGGCGAAATATCCATGTAATGGATCTTGCCCGGTTCGACTTCGAGGAAGTCACCACGATAACGGCAGGAGACCTTTTCGTCGGTAAAATTTCCTTGCTCATCGATCGGCGCATTCGCCTGCGCAACGAGATAGTTCTCTTCCCGGTCCGCGGTCAGATAATCGATCTGGGTAGTCACCCCGCCATCTTCAACCCGGCGGTATGGAGTCTCGATAAATCCAAACTCGTTGATCCGCGCAAAGGTGCTCATCGAGCTGATAAGGCCGATATTGGGGCCTTCCGGTGTCTCAATCGGACAGATCCGGCCGTAGTGCGACGGATGCACATCCCGCACTTCGAATCCTGCGCGGTCCCGACTCAATCCACCCGGCCCAAGAGCGGACAACCGCCGTTTATGGGTCAATTCTGCAAGTGGATTTGTTTGATCCATGAACTGGCTCAACTGTGACCGGCCAAAGAAATCGCGGATAACTGCGCTTAGCGCTTTCGGATTGATCAACTTTTGCGGCGTCATCCCGTCCACGTTCACGTCGAACAAAGTCATGCGCTCTTTGACCAGACGTTCGGTTCGCGCCAAACCGACACGGCACTGATTGGCGAGCAGTTCGCCGACCGTCCGTACCCGGCGGCTGCCGAGGTGATCGATATCATCCAGAATCCCCTCGCCCTTTCGCAGGGTGATCAGGTATTTCATCGCCCCGATAAAGTCATCCTTGGTCAGCGTGCGTTCGGCCAAGTCGACGTCAATGCCGAGCTTCTGGTTGATCTTGTACCGGCCAACCCTGCCGAGGTCGTATTTCTTCGGATCGAAAAATAATCGTCTCAACAAACCGCGCGCATTTGCGACCGTTGGCGGATCGCCAGGACGCAACCTGCGGTAGATGTCCTTGAGCGCCTCCTCTTCATCGTGCGCCGGGTCTTTCTTGATCGACTTGATGATCGTATCGTCATCTTTGGTGTCGACAACATCGACCTCCTTGATGCCAAGCGAGAGGATCTGCTGAATCGTGGCCTTCGTTAAAGGCTCGAATCCGCGTGCAACGGTAATTTCACCATCGCGCACGTCCTGGATCAGGACTCGAGTATTGAGCTCGTCTTCGGAGATCTCCCTGTCGAGATTGAGCTTCTCAATGTTGTAAAAAATCTTGATGATGTCGCTGTCCTCGCTGAATCCAATCGAGCGAAGGAAAGTCGTCGCCAGAAACTTCCGTCGGCGTTTACGGCGGTCGAGATAAATGTAGAGCAGGTCGTTCGTGTCGAACTGCACTTCGAGCCAGGAACCGCGGTCGGGAATGATCCGGAAGCTGTAAAGTACCTTACCGTTCAGGTGGATCGAAGATTCAAACGCGATACCCGGGGAACGATGCAACTGGCTGACAACCACGCGCTCTGCTCCATTAATGACGAATGTTCCTTGCGGAGTCATCAACGGGATTTCGCCCATGTAAACCTTCTCTTCCTTGGTCCCCTTATCATCCCGGAGCTGGAACGTCACATGCAGCGGCGCGCTGAACGTTTGACCTTCTCGCTGGCATTCCAGAGCGGACATTTTCGGGTCCCCGATGTCGTAACTGACAAAGTCCAGGACGACCTTGTCGTCATAGCTCTGGATTGGAAACACCTCCCTGAAAACAGCCTGCAAGCCGACGTTTTTTCGCTTGCCAGGCGAAACCTCTTTTTGCAGAAACTCGACGTACGAATTGAGCTGGACTTCAATTAGGTTTGGCGGCTCAACCGCTTCTTTGATCTTTCCGAAATAAATACGGTCTGACATACGGTGACGTGTTAGCTAGCCGAGGGAGCACAACAGGATGCTCCGCCGCTGATTACCGCTTTTGTGATAGTTTGAACAGCAAAGGGGAAGACAAATAGCCCCACGCGCCTGGCTTGTCAAATTTGCCACGCTGATGGAGCCGCCAATCTGTTATCTCTTGGAACTTGCGCGCGATATCTCGAATTCCCCGCGGTTTACGGAACCCAAACAATACGCAGCCTGAAGGAAGTTGCAAGGAGTTTTACTAACCTGCATTTCTCGCGACCCCGTGAGAAACGCAAACGCGCACGAAGTGCCGATCCCGCGGCCGCGGGATCGGGGTTAGCCGGGGGTTAGCCGCGAAATCTTTCGCCCCTGCAAGCTGCTTCCCAAGCAGCTTGCAACGGGTGAACTTTTCATCCGGTCTGGGCCGGATGAAAAGTTCAGGCTAAAACGCCCTTCTCGCAATTTTGCGTCCCGGCAAATCGTCACCCGCTTGCAACAACGACCGACGCTTGACCGGGCTCGAATTGCCGGTCTTTTTCAAAATTATTGCGGGGTCCTCCGCTGTACGCGAGTGCCCGCAAACCTTCGAACGGAGACTGATCCGATCCAGGCCAGGTTACTTGATTTCGACTTTCGCCCCGGCCGCTTCGATCTTCTTCTTGATCTCCTCAGCTTCCTGCTTGGTCACACCTTCCTTTACCGTTTTCGGCGCGCCTTCGACCAATGCCTTCGCCTCGGCCAGACCAAGGCCGGCAACCGACGCGCGAACTTCCTTGATCACAGCAATCTTGTTGGCGCCGAACTCTTTCAGGATGACGTCAAATGTGGTCTTCTCTTCAACCGCAGGAGCTGCCGGGCCGCCGGCCGCAGGAGCCGCTGCCACAGCCACCGGAGCGGCCGCACTGACTCCCCATTTTTGCTCAAGCTTCTTCACCAGATCAGCGATTTCCAGAACGGTAAGACCGCTGAGTTGCTCTACGATTTGATTTGTATCTGCCATTTTATTTCTCTTTCGGTGTCGTCGCGCCCCGAAGCCTCAGAGCATTTAAGAATCCGCAGCCGCGGACCCCGACGAGGCACCATTTTTTCTTTCGCTCGGGACGCGTGGCTTCTTCCACGTCTCGAAATTGTATAAATTCGTATTAGCTCACTGCTGCGCCTTCCGCGGGAGTGCTTTCTTTTTCGACTCGTGCCTTCAAGAGGCGCGCCAATGATGCGCCCGGCTCGTTCAGCAACGTCACAAGCTTTTGCAGCGGCGACTTAAGCACGCCCAGAAGCTGTGCCTGGAGCACCTCTTTCGGCGGAAGATCTGCCAACGCCTTGATTTGATCCTTCGAGATGATCGCCTTGTCCAGGACACCGACTTTGACGGACGGTCTCTGGAACTCGGCAGCAAATCCTTTGAGAATTTTTGCGGCTGCGCAGACATCGCTTTCACCGGTGACAATCGCTGTCTGCCCGGCGAGGTTGTCGGCCAGATCGGGAAACCCGACCTCGGCAGCAGCCTTGCGCAGGAAAGTGTTCTTAACGACGCGGCATTGCGCGCCGGCGCCGGCCAGACGTGAGCGCAACTCGCTAAACTGAAGCACGTTCATCCCCGTGTACTCGGTCACAATCAAGAACGGAGATTTGTTCAATTTCGCGGAGAGATCTTCGACGATCGTAGCTTTTTCAGGTCTCATTTTTTCTTATCCCTCCTACTTAAGAAACGGGGTCGCATCGATCCGCAGACCGGGCGTCATGGTCGCGCTCATCGTGATGTTGTGAACGAACTTCCCTTTTGCAGATGCGGGCCGCGCTTTCACCACTGCTTCAATCACGGCCGAGCCGTTTTCCACCAGGGCTTTAGGCTCAAACGAAAATTTACCCATCGGAACGGCTACGTTGCCGTTCTTGTCGAGCTTGAATTCAACTCGGCCGGCCTTGACTTCGCGAACCGCTCTTGCTGTGTCGTCGGTAACGGTGCCGGTCTTCGGATTGGGCATCAACCCTCTGGGACCGAGGACTTTCCCGAGCTTGCGGACTTCCGCCATAGCGCCGGGTGTTGCCACCGCAACATCAAAATCCTGAAATCCTTCCTGGCATTTCTTGATCAGATCTTCGAATCCGACGTACTCGGCGCCGGCTTCCCTGGCGGCTTCAGCCGCTTGCCCCTGTGCGAACACCAGCACTCGGACACGTTTTCCGCTACCGTTCGGAAGCGGGCATGTGCCACGAACCATCTGGTCCGACTGACGGGGATCTACGCCGAGTCTGAACGACAGCGTAACGGTTTGATCGAACTTCAATGGTGGAAACGTCTTGAGAGCATCCACCGCTTCCGGCAACGAATACGTTTTCGTGTTGTCGACCAAGTCGACGCACGCGCGATATCGCTTACTACGGTCTTCCAGTTTCATTTCTCTATGCAGTCCTGACGGGCCACGAGACCCTCCTGCTTGCGATTGTTATTTTTACCTGATTGCTACCACCGGATAGCTTCGCCCCGGATTTAACTTTCCGTGAGCAAATCGACTATTCTTCGACTTCTATCCCCATCTGGCGCGCCGTTCCCACCAGGGTGCGATAGGCGGCTTCCTCCGATCGGGCATTCATGTCCTTCATCTTAATCTTCGCGATATCCATCACCTGATTCTTCGTGAGCTTGGCTACCTTGATCTTGTTCGGTTCCTTGGAACCGGCGGCGATGTTCGCAGCCTTTTTCAGAAGGATCGACGCAGGGGGCGCTTTGGTGATGAATGTGAAACTTTTGTCTTTATAGACAGTGATAACGACCGGCAGGATATCGCCGGCTTGCTTCTGAGTGGTCGCATTAAACTCTTTGCAGAAGGCCATGATATTAACGCCATTCTGACCAAGAGCCGGACCGACCGGAGGTGCCGGGTTGGCTTGGCCTGCCGGAATCTGGAGCTTGATGGTTGCAACAATTTCTTTCGCCATAATGCTAAAACCCGTGATTCACTTTGAATCCGCTGACTCAAACTTGAGTCCTCTTAATCAAACTTGAGTCCTCTTAATCAAACTTGAGTCCTCTTAACCTCTTTCAACCTGCCAATATTCCAGCTCCACCGGCGTTGACCGGCCGAATATGCTGACTGAAACGCGTAACTTGCCCCGGTCAGGGTCAATCTCTTCCACCACACCGCTCTGGTTCTGAAACGGTCCATCGGCAACTTTGACTGTCTCGCCTACTTCAAAACTGACTTTTGGCTTAACCTTGTCTTCCAGTTGCCGGATCTGCGCCAACATGCTCTCGACCTCCTGCGGTCGCATCGGCACCGGCCGATCCTTTGTTCCAGCAAACCCGAGCACTCCGGGTGTTTCCCGAATAAAATACCAAGTCCGGTCGATCAACTGATTCTGCTTATCCAGCAGGTACATGTTGACGATGAGGTAACCGGGGAAAAATTTCCGCGTTGTTTCGGTCCGTTTGCCGCGCTTGATCTCCGAGACTCGTTCCGTCGGGATCAAAACTTCGAAGACCAGATCACCCATCTCTTCGGTTTTAATGCGCCGCGTGAGATTGTCGTAGACTTTCTGTTCCTGACCGGAGAGCACATGGACGACAAACCATTGATTTTTATCGACTTCACTCATACACGGGCTACCTACGCCTCATGGGACCAACAGCTTAACAAGATTCACCATTACGAGATCCCAGAACGCGATATAGCCGCTCAAAAGCAACATCGCCACCACAACGACGGCCGTGGAATCGATGAGTTCACGATACTTCTGAACACCTTTTTCTTTTGGGTCCCAAGGCCAACTGGCTTTTTCCAGTTCAGTCTTGACCTCAATCAAGAACCCTCTGACGCGGCTAATCATACGGTTAAACGGACAATCTCATCCCTTTATTTCAAATTTCCAATACAGTGTCTCGGCGCGGCGGTCTTGAAAAACACAGGTCAGGAGGGACTCGAACCCCCAACCGGCGGTTTTGGAGACCGCTGCTCTACCAATTGAGCTACTGACCTATTTTTGTTATCGGTTATAAAAACAGGAGAGTCCCGCTTCTGCGGGACTACTCCTTAATCTGCTACAAATCTATCAATCGCTGAATCTAACAAGTTAGTCGAGAATATCGGCGACACGACCGGCGCCAACCGTCCGGCCGCCCTCTCGGATAGCAAAACGAATCGTTCTTTCCATCGCGATCGGGGTGAGCAATTCGACCTCGATTCCGATGTTGTCACCAGGCATGACCATCTCGACGCCTTCCGGCAATTTCACCGTACCGGTCACATCCGTCGTACGGAAATAGAACTGCGGACGATAATTCGTGAAGAACGGCGTGTGCCTGCCACCTTCCTCCTTACTCAGGACGTAGACTTCCGCCTTGAACCTCTTGTGCGGAGTGATGGTACCCGGTTTCGCAACAACCTGACCGCGTTCGACATCTTCCTTCTTCACACCACGAAGCAGGACGCCAACGTTGTCGCCGGCGCGCGCTTCATCGAGAAGCTTACGGAACATTTCGATATCGGTTACCGTGGTCTTCGCTGTTGGACGAATGCCGACGATTTCGACTTCCTCCATCTTTTTGAGGATACCACGCTCAACTCGGCCGGTCACAACTGTGCCACGACCTTCAATGTTGAACACGTCTTCGATCGGCATCAGGAATGGCTGGTCAACCGGCCGTTCAGGAAGCGGAATGTATTCATCGACAGCCGCCATCAACTGGTAAATGGCTTCTTTGGAGGCGGGATCCCCTTCGAGCGCCTTCAGCGCGCTCCCTTTCACGATCGGAATCGTGTCGCCGGGGAACTCATACTGCGAAAGAAGATCACGAACTTCCATTTCAACGAGGTCCAGAAGTTCGGGGTCATCGACCATGTCGCACTTGTTAAGAAATACGACGATCGACGGTACACCAACTTGGCGGGCCAAAAGAATGTGCTCGCGGGTCTGCGGCATTGGACCGTCCGCTGCCGAGACAACGAGAATCGCGCCATCCATCTGGGCGGCGCCAGTGATCATGTTTTTGACGTAGTCAGCGTGACCGGGACAGTCGACATGGGCATAGTGACGCTTCTCGGTCTGGTACTCCACGTGGGCGGTATTGATCGTGATGCCGCGTTCTTTTTCTTCGGGAGCGTTATCGATCTGGTCGTAGCGCGTCGCCTGGGCCATGCCCTTTTCGGCCAGAACCGTCGTGATAGCGGCCGTCAAAGTGGTCTTTCCATGGTCGACGTGGCCAATGGTGCCGACGTTCACGTGCGGTTTGGATCTTTCAAATTTATCCTTAGCCATTTAAGGTCTCCTTCTGCTCTTGCTGCTAATGTCGTTCATTAAATCGTCTGGAAAAACACGGGACATGGAGCCCATGACCGGGATTGAACCGGTGACCTCGTCCTTACCAAGGACGTGCTCTACCAACTGAGCTACATGGGCAGTGCCGTTTTCGGTCAACTTATTCAGTTACCAGGCCTGACCGAATCGCGTCGCCGGACATCGAAGTCAAGAAGCATCGGTCTCCAATCTTCAAGTCCCAGCAGATTAGAAGCATCGAGCTCGCTGCTCAAGGTCCGCCAAGCGAGCCCGAAACTTAACAGAGAGTCCACACCCGTCAACAGGATTCTTCGAGACAATCAATGCACGATTTACCTTCCCGTTTGCGGGGCACAGACGCCGGCAGATCAACGAATTTTGCAGGCTCCCAGTGCGGATTCCAAGCGTTTGATCGAGGCCGATCGAACAGCGCATGATTCCCGCGGCGCGCCCGATTACAACGCATTGACGACGACCTCATCTCAAGACCCCGGATCGCGCTTCTTCCACCGGAGCGCTCCCCTCGATCTGGCTGGTTGTTCCTCCAGTATAAGGTTCGGATATCCTCGTGATCGCGTGGGCTCGGCCGGTCACGGTATCGATGTCGACCAGAATCCCGTGCAGCGTGACGCTCCCTTTCGCGACTGGAAAATTCGCCGGCATACTGGTGACGAACCGACGAATGATCGGTTCAATCTCGCGCCCTAATACCGACTCTGTCGGCCCGCACATTCCTGCATCGCAAATAAAAGCCGTCCCTCCTGGAAAAATCTGCTCGTCGGCAGTTTGCACGTGGGTGTGGGTACCGGCCACCGCAGAGACTTTCCCATCGAGAAACCGTCCGATCGCAATTTTCTCGCTCGTAGTTTCCGCGTGCGCGTCCACAAAAATCAGATTGGTTTCCGTCCGGAGCCGGCTGACCTCCTGTTCCAAATGCAGAAACGGATTCTCCAGGCTCGGTTGCATGAATGTGCGCCCCTGAACATTGATTACGCCGACTTTTCCCTTGGCGGTCTCCAGGACAATAGAACCTTTGCCAGGCGTTCCGGGCGGATAATTAATTGGACGCAGCAGACGCGGTTCGCTGTCAATGTAGGTGTTCACCTCTTTTTGATCCCAGATATGATCTCCGGTCGTTACAACCGCTATTCCGGCTCGCAAAAGGTCGATCGTGATTTTTCCGGTGATGCCTCGCCCGGCCGCTGCGTTCTCGCCATTGACGACAACAAAATCGATACCCCAAGTCTGCTTAAGCCTTGGCACCATATCGATCACTGCTTTTCTCCCGGGTTCTCCAATAATGTCGCCAAGGAATAAAAGTCGAAGCATTGCGCGCACCCTGATGATTACACCTTATATAAGATTAGGCAGATCCCCAATCAAATTTACCATGCGGGACCGAATCAATGCGATGCTTCGCACAACCCTCGGAATGCACGCTATTTTCTGGGTGCTCCTTTTCCTTCCACGCGCAGCGTTTTCGCAGCGCCTGACCCCACTTTCGCGCCCACCGGATTGGTCGCGACTCGACCAATTCCAGGAAACAATCGCCCACGATGAATTCGTGGATCTGCTGAACGCCGTCTACGCCCCAAACGGTGCCGGCGCCCAATGGATCAAGGTCGAGCCGAACGACGCGGTGATTCAGGAGAATTCAAAGGCTCAGTTCGTCCTCCGATTCGCGGCGAAGACCGGCCCAATCAACCCGGTGCCGCGCTATTGGAAGGCCGCAGAAAATCTGAGCACTGACTACGAGCACCCACTCAGCGGCTTCACCATTGCCATCGATCCCGGGCATCTAGGCGGCGATTGGGCGAAGATGGAGGAACGCTGGTTTCAGATCGGGAACTCGATGCCGGTCAAGGAAGGGGATCTGACGCTCCGCGTGGCACAAATCCTTGCGCCGCGACTTGAAAATCTGGGAGCAAAAGTGACGCTCATTCGATCGGCACCCGGGCCGGTGACTGATTCGCGGCCGGATCACCTCAGCACGCAGGCCGCGGACTCGTTGCGGGACCGTGGCGTTACGAATGTTCTACCGTCGTACGCCGGTCCGGCCGATCCGAACCGTGAAATGTCCGTGCAGTGGGAGGCGGAACGATTGTTCTACCGGGTCGACGAGATCCATAAGCGGGCCGAGATCGTTAACGAAAAGATCAAACCCGACCTGGTTATCTGCCTTCATTTCAATGCCGAACCGTGGGGAGAACCGGCTCACGCCGTCCTGGTCCAGGTGAACCATCTTCATCTTTTGATCAACGGCGCGTACAGCTCGTCCGAACTCGGCTACGACGACCAGCGTTTTGCGATGTTGTTGAAACTTCTTGAACGGAGTTATCCTGAGGAGGTGACCTGCTCGGAAGCGGTCGCGAAATCGATGGCGGAGGTGACCGGACTCCCCCCATTTCGATACTCCACTCCGAACGCAAAAAGCGTCGGGATCTCCGGTTACGTCTGGGCTCGGAACCTTCTGGCAAATCGCCTGTACGAGTGCCCGGTCATTTATATCGAGCCGTACGTGATGAACAGCGAAGAAACTTTTGCACGCATCCAGGCCGGCGAATACGAAGGCCTCCGCAATTTTGGCGGCGTCATGCGCCCGAACATATTTGAGGAATACGTCGACGGAGTCGTGGAGGGCCTTGCTGCGTACTTCGCACAAGTCAGAAGTCAGAAGTAAAAATGCAGAAGTGATCGATCGACCGGAACCTGCTGCTTTGCTCGCCAACGTTCGAAGACCTAGGTTGCATTTACCACGAATGACTACTTCTGCATTTTTACTTCTGCCTTCTGACTTTTCCTTCTTCTCCGGTTGCTTTCCTTTCGACGGAGATATACTCTCCGTGCTCCCGGTCAAAATATGACGGGCTGTGGCTCAGCTTGGTAGAGCGCCACGTTCGGGACGTGGAGGCCGTGGGTTCGAATCCCACCAGCCCGATTGCGACAACAATGTGACGTGCGACACTAACCCTCTTTTCCCGGCATCCACCCTGGAGGAGCCATTTCAAATCGATCAAACAGGAATCCGGGTGCAACGGTGCATCCCACGAGTGTCCATTCACCAAGCGACACTGCCGATTGCCATGC
>Ga0074046_10003625_pt1 | contig 12842 bp, 10 predicted proteins | sample BogForMeECP23OM3_FD_94441 | JGI IMG/M metagenome (GOLD analysis project Ga0074046, IMG submission 94441) | Bog forest soil microbial communities from Calvert Island, British Columbia, Canada - Bog Forest MetaG ECP23OM3 | ecosystem: Environmental > Terrestrial > Soil > Wetlands ...
ACCTGCCGAACTACCTGAGTTGGCGGAGAACGATCGAAGCCCTGGGAGCCGCGTCGAGCCCCGAGGCGTGGGTCATGGGCGCTGCCGGATTGGGACCGTACAACAGGCTTTACGATAAGAGCGTACAATAAAGGCGGGCTTCTATCCCGTACCCAACGCCACCCGCTTGCAGTCTCTGAAATCGTTGGGGATTTCTGGCGATGCGAGCTGAAAGGTCAATATAATTCTGAGCCGTCGGAAAACGCGCTCGCCGTCGGAGGCGGACCGCGTTTTTTGTTGCCAAGCGCGAAAGGATGTTCTATCCTTGTCCTAAGATTCTGATTGAAGAGAACGCCGAGGATATCGCCGAAGCGCGAAGAGTGGCGTGAGCAAGCCCGAGCGCGAGAGGAGGAATGTGCGCGGGCTCGGACGGTTCGCAATCGGGCAGCGCCGACGCTGCGGGCCGCGTCGCCGCGCCGGCGCCAAGCTCGTTCGCGCTCATCGCACTGATAGCGGGCGCGCCGGGAAATTGCGCCGCAACAGCTTGAAAAGATAGAATCCGCGCCGGGAAGCGGTATGGCCCCGGAAACCAGAGCATACAACATCTGGCCGCCCGGGCGCGGACCGAGCCTTCTTCGTCGACAAACCCTTCCTTGCGGCCGGGAGGTCGTCGACGAGGAAGGGCGGAAGCGATAGTCAATAAATCCGCTTGCCGCGCTCGAAGCGCGCGGTCGGCCTGCGCATCGTCACCAGCTCCTCGGCGGCGGTCGGGTGCACGGCCATCGTCGCGTCCAGATCGGCCTTGGTCGCGCCCATCGTCATCGCGACGGAGAGGAGCTGGATCATCTCCCCCGCCTCATGCGCGAGGAGATGCGCCCCAAGAATCCTCTGGGTCGCTCCGTCGACCACGAGTTTCATGATCGTCCGTTCGGCGCTGCCCGAGACCGTCGCCTTCAACGGTCGGAAATCGGTCTTGTAGACGTCCACCGCGGGAAAGCGCTCGACCGCCTCGGCTTCGGTCAGGCCGACCGCGCCGAGCTCGGGCGTGCCGAACACCACGCTCGCGATCATGTCGTACCGGATCGGCTTGCCGCCGAGGCCGAACAGCCGATCGGCGAGCGCCTGGCCCTCGCGGATCGCGACCGGCGTCAGGTTGACGCGGTGCGTCACGTCGCCGATCGCGTGGATCGAAGGAACGGCGCTCGTCAGATGATCATCGACCTTGACGGCACCATGCACGCTCAGCGTCAAGCCCGCAGCCTCGAGGCCAAGGCCCTTGGTGTTCGGCAGCCGCCCAGTCGCGATCAGGACCTGGTCGACATCGATCGCCGGTCCGTCGGAAAGGACGACGCGCAGCGCCCCGTCAGGCTGCTTCTCGATGCGGTCGGGCAGGCAGCCGAACCGAAGTTTTACGCCCGCCCGCGCCATCACGTCCCGCACGCCGTCGCGCATGTCCTCGTCGAAACCGCGCAGCACGTTTGCCGCACGCATGACTTGAGTGACTTGCGAGCCGAGCCGCTGAAAGAGAGACGCGAATTCGACTGCGATGTAGCCGCCTCCAACCACCAAGAGACGGCGGGGGAAGACGGCGAGATCGAAGACCTCGTTGGAGGTGATCGCGTGCTCGAGCCCTTCGACTCCGGGCAGAGGCGTCGGCCACGAACCGACCGACACGAGAATGTGGCGGGCGGAGAATTCCCTGCCGCTAGAGAGCCGGACGCGTTGCGGGCCGACGATCGTCGCGCGCTGTTCGATCAGCTCGGCCCCCGACGCCTCGAGATTGGCCCGGTAGGCGGCCGAAAGCCGCGTGATCTCCTTCACCTTGGCGGCGACGAGACTCGGCCAGTCGAACGAGACGTCGCCGACGCGCCAGCCGAAGCCCGCGGCGTCGGCAAAATCGTCGGCGAAGCGGCTCGCGTACACGTAAAGCTTCTTCGGCACGCAGCCGCGGATGACGCAGGTCCCGCCAACCCGGCTCTCTTCGGCGACGATCGTCTTTGCGCCATAGCCGGCGGCGATGCGCGCGGCCCGCACCCCGCCCGACCCCGCGCCAATGACGAAAAAATCGACGTCGAAGGCCATGGCGCCAACTCCCCTATCGAGGCCGGAAACGCTCGGCTAGAAGTCGATGCCCTTCTTCTTCATCTCCTCTCGCGCCCGCGCCATCATATCGGTCGACAGTTGCTCGCGCCACGGCCCGGCGAGCGCCGTGAACTTCTGCAGGAAGACCGGCTCGGTGGCCAGGTATCTCTTGCCGGAGGAGCTGTCGAAGAAAGCGGCGATGTCCTGCAGCTCCTTGTCGGACATCTGAGAGGCGAGGAGCTCGGCCGCCTGAGTGTACAAATGCTGAGCGCTCTTGTCGAACTCCGGCTTGATCGCCTGCAGCGTCTGGCGGAGGCTGTCCTTTATCTCGGGGCGCGTGCTGGTCACGTTGTGTTCGAGCTGGGTCATCATGCCCGGGACGATGAACGCAATCGACTGCTTGACGCCGATCTCGGCGAGAATCGCGTCGGCGGCGGAGACGGCGGCGGGCGAAAGAGACCCGGCAGGGGCGGGCGAAGCCGGCACGGTTGAATCGGCGGCAAAAGCGCCCGCGCCGGCGAACAGCGTTGCGACAAGAACGAGGCCCTTTGCGGTTCGAACGACGGACAAGGCGAGGACTCCTTTTGAGGTTGCAATTTTCAGCCCGCGCGGCTGATCACTTCGACGCTTTCGGGGCCTGCGATGATCGCCATTCGCGCATTGCCGATGAACAGGCCGTGTTCGACGACCCCCGGGATCCGGGAAAGGGCCTCGGCCAGGCGGTCGGGATCCGTGATCGCGCCAAGCGAATAGTCGAGAATGTAATGGCCGCCGTCCGTGACAAACGGCTGGGCGCCGCCCCGCAGTTGGATCGGACCCGCGAGCCCAAGCTCGGCGGCCGCGCGTTCGATGTGACGGCGGGTCGCCGCGAGACCGAAAGGCACGACCTCGACCGGCAAGGGAAAAGCGCCGAGACGACACACCAGTTTCGTCGCGTCGGCGATCACTGCCATCTGACGGGAAGCCGCGGCGACGATCTTTTCCCGCAACAAGGCCCCGCCACCACCCTTGATCAGCCTCAACTCGTGATCGACCTCGTCCGCCCCGTCGACCGTCAGATCGAGCTCGGGAAGCTCCTCCAGCGTCGCCAGCGGGATGCCGAGCGCGTTCGCCTGGGCGGCCGTTGCCTCCGACGTCGCCACGCAGAGGACGTCGAGGCCCTCAGCCACCTTCCCTCCGACGAGATCGACGAAATGCCGCGCGGTGGAGCCTGTGCCGAGGCCGAGCCTCATGCCGGGCTCAACCAGCTCGATCGCGCGCCGCGCCGCTTCCCGCTTCAGTCGGTCGCTGTCCGGGTTCGCCGTCATTGCCGTCGTCCCACTCGCCTTCGTCGGCCTCGGGGACCCTCGAACGCCGCAACGACGGCGACAGAACCATGCGGATCCGAACTCGATATAGCCGCGTGCCTCGAACTCGGGGCGCGGGGTCGCTTTAGCGGCTCATACGATCCAAAGCAAATCGCAGCGCCTAACCCCTACTTTTGCGCGGCCGCAATCACGTCTTCGAAAGTTCGCAATCCGGTGGTCGGCGCGTTGACGAGCACCGCCATATTGCCAGGCGCATGCAGGTTTTTCCACATCTTGGTGTGCGCAAGCGGAATTTGCGCCCACGGGAACACTTCTGACATGCAAGGATCGATGCGCCGCTCGATGACGAACTTGTTGGCGGCCGAGGCCTGTTTGAGATTGGCGAAGTGCGAGCCCTGGATGCGCTTCTGCCGCATCCAGACGAACCGAGCGTCGAATGTCAGGTTGAAACCCGACGTGCCTGCACAGAACACCACCATACCGCCCCGCTTAACGACAAAGCATGACGTCGGAAACGTTTGCTCGCCTGGGTGCTCGAACACCACGTCGACGTCTTTCTTGCCGGTGATGTCCCAGATCGCTTTGCCGAACTTGCGCGCCTCCGCCATGTAGGCGCTATATTCGGGCGTGTTGACCTTCGGCAGCTGACCCCAGCAGCTGAAGTTCTTGCGGTTGACGACGCCCTTGGCGCCGAGCGACATTACGTAGTCGCGCTTGTTTTCGTCGGAGATGACGCCGATCGCGTTGGCGCCGGCCGCCGCGCACAGCTGCACGCCAAAAACGCCCAGGCCGCCCGAGGCGCCCCAGACGAGAACGTTGTCGCCCGGCCGCAACCGGTGCGGCTCATGACCAAACAGCATGCGATAGGCCGTCGCCAGCGTCAGCGTATAGGACGCGGCTTCTTCCCAGGTCAGATGCTTCGGCCTCGTCATGAGCTGGCGGTCCTGGACGCGGCAGAACTGGGCGAAGGAGCCATCGGGCGTCTCGTAGCCCCAGATCCGCTGCGAGGCGGAGAACATCGGGTCGCCGCCGTTGCATTCCTCGTCGTCGCCATCGTCCTGGTTGCAGTGGACGACAACCTCGTCACCGACCTTCCACCGTTTGACCTTGGAACCGACCGCCCAGACGATGCCTGACGCGTCGGAGCCGGCGATGTGAATGGGACTCTTGTGGACGTCGAGCGGGGAGACTGGTTCGCCGAGCGCCGCCCAGACTCCATTGTAGTTGACGCCCGCCGCCATCACGAGCACGAGCACGTCGTGGCTGTCGAGCTCCCAGGTCGGCACGACTTCGACCTGCATCGACGTCTCGGGAGGGCCGTGCCGCTCCTTGCGAACGACCCACGCATACATCGAGTTCGGCACGTGCCCCAACGGGGGGATCTCGCCGATTTCATACAGATCCTTGACCGGCGCTTCGACCGAAAGATCCTTTCCCGCGGGGCGAGTGTTCATGGGCTTCCTCGACAAACGGCGTCTTCGGCGACCGCGCTCGATATTGCGCCGCACAAAGAAGCATTGCGCTTCCACGGGTGAAAATCAATCCCACTTTCGCCATGCGCTGGCCCAGTTGTGACTTCGAAACTCGCATTCGCCCCAGGTGCATCTCGGGATTCGACGAGCTCTTCAGCCGAGATCGAGACCGGCAGAATCAAGAGTGTGGCGCGCGCGAGTATTTTCTGCGATTGTGCCGTGCGCAAGAATTTCAGGGCGGCAAGAGCTGCCGGGAATGCGCGCCGAACGGCGTGAAAGGAGAACGATGGCGGAAGCAGACGGGCTGGCGCCAGGGGCGCGTCGGGACAAACCATGGATCTTCCGCACTTATGCCGGCCATTCGACAGCGCGGGATTCGAACCGGCTCTATCGCCAGAATCTGGCCAAGGGACAAACCGGACTCTCAATCGCGTTTGACCTGCCGACCCAGAACGGCCTCGACAGCGATCATCCTCTGGCGCGCGGCGAAGTCGGCAAAGTGGGCGTCGCGATCTCCCACATAGGCGACATGCGGGCTTTGTTCGAGGATATACCGCTCGCCTCGATGAACACTTCGATGACCATCAACGCCACGGCGCCGTGGCTAATGGCGCTTTACATCGCGGCCGCCGACGAGCAGGGCGCGCCGCGCAGCCAGCTTCAGGGCACGACCCAGAACGACATCATCAAGGAATATCTGGCGCGCGGCTCCTACGTATACCCGCCGGACGCGTCGCTGCGGCTGACAAAGGATCTGATTCTCTTTTGCGCCCGTGAGACGCCGAAATGGAATCCGATGAACGTGTGCTCGTACCACCTGCAGGAGGCCGGCGCGACGCCGGTGCAGGAGTTGAGCTACGCCTTGGCGACGGCGATCGCCGTGCTCGACCGCGTGCGCAAGTCAGGCGAGGTCGACGAGAGCGGCTTCGGCGAGGTGGTGGGACGGATTTCGTTTTTCGCCAACGCCGGCATGCGCTTCGTCACGGAACTCGCCAAGATGCGGGCGTTTGTCGAGCTATGGGACGAGATCACGCGCGACCGCTTCGGCGTCAAGGATCCCTCCAAGCGGCGGTTCCGGTACGGCGTTCAGGTCAATTCGTTGGGTTTGACCGAGCAGCAGCCCGAAAACAACGCCTACCGAATCCTGATCGAGATGCTGTCGGTCGTGCTGTCGAAGGACGCCCGGGCCCGCGCCGTCCAGTTGCCCGCCTGGAACGAGGCGCTCGGATTGCCGCGTCCGTTCGACCAGCAATGGTCGCTTCGCTTGCAGCAGATCATGGCCTACGAAACAGATCTGCTGGAGTTCGGGGATATTTTCAACGGCAGCGCCGAGATCGCCGCGCTTGTCGAGAGGCTCAAGCGAGAGGCGCTCGCGGAAATCGCCTCAATTGACGCGACGGGAGGCGTCGTCAAGGCGATCGAAACCGGCGCGCTGAAGGCGAAGCTGGTCGAATCCAACATGCGTCGCCTGGAAGCTATCGAGCGGGGCGAACAGATCGTCGTCGGCGTCAATGCTTTCACGAATTCCGAACCCTCGCCGCTGACTGCGGGTGAGAATTCCATCATGGTTCCGTCCGCGGAGGCGGAGGCGGAACAGATCGAAAAACTGAAAACCTGGCGGGCTGCGCGCAACGAGGCGCGCGTGCGGCAGGCGCTGCAGGCGCTGCGGGCCGCCGCGGCAAGCGGGATCAATATCATGCCCGCCTCGATCGAAGCAGCCAAGGCGGGCGTCACCACGGGCGAATGGGGCGATGCACTGCGCTCTGCGTTCGGCGAATTCCGCGCGCCGACCGGCGTCTCGCCCAGGGCGAGACAAGAAGCGGCCGGTCTCGATGCGCTGCGCGGCGAGATCGAGCGCGTATCCCTCAAGCTCGGCCGCCGGATCAAGTTCCTGATCGGCAAGCCCGGCCTTGACGGCCACTCCAACGGCGCCGAGCAGATTGCGGCGCGCGCCACCGACGCCGGCATGGATGTGATCTACGACGGGATCCGCTTCACCCCGGCCGAGATCGTCGAGCGCGCAAAATCAGACGTTCATTGCATCGGCTTGTCGATCCTGTCGGGTTCGCACGTTCCGTTGACGTTGGAGGTCCTCGCGAAACTGCGTGAAGCGGGCCTCGAGCGTGTGCCTTTGGTCGTCGGCGGCATCATCCCCCCCGCCGACGCCGAACGCCTGCGTGCGGCCGGAGCCGCAGCGGTCTATACTCCCAAGGATTTCGCAATTAACGCCATGCTCGGCGCCATTGTCGCCGAGATCGACGCCCGATTCGATCGGGAGGCCTAGCCTTTGCGAGCGTGATGCCGCCGGCGCCGCCGAGCGTTGCGCTCCTTCGCCATCGGCCCTATCGGCCCCGCCGGAGCACGGCTTAGCTCGGTCACTGAGTGTACCAGACGAAGAGCAGCAGCCCACTGGTCAGGACGATGCAGACCATCGACACGACGAAACCGATGTTGATGTAAAGCGTCTTCCACCAGAGGAGTTCTGACAGGACCGCGCAGGTCAGCCTCAACTGCTCGATCTCGTCCTCGGTTTCGGCGACGTTCTCGAAATCGGCGGCGGTGGCGGTCCGCGAGACGAGGAAATTTTTGCTGCCGCGCTTGGGATAGCGAGGGATGAGAACAAGAAACAAGCAAAGATAGACGATGAGAAAGGGCAGCAGGACGAACGGGATCGGCAGGTAGCTTGGAAACCTTGTATAGTTTCCTAGGATTGGGCCCATCATGAAGGCGACGAACAAGATGGCGATGTTGGCCTTGAAATCGCTCGCGCGGATCGAATCGGTGTATCCGGCGATCAGGCTGCGGTAGGGCTGAGAGGAATCGGAGGCGGGTTTGTTCATCCGACTACCGGATGCTCCATAGTCTAGGCGCTAGGGGCGTCCAAAGCCGGCATGAGGGCTGAACCCCGCGTTTGAAAAAATGAGAATCGCGTGATGCGCGCTGATCTGTCAAGTCGAAGCGCGACATCTACATCGATCGAGGCCAGGGCTTGCGAGAGCGTCCCGACTCGGTCGGCCTTCAGCGCACACTGGATTTCGTTGGCTAACATCGGAACGGGTCGGTCAATTAACGGCGCAACGCAGTCAATTAATAGCGCAAGGCAATTGTCGCGCTGCTGATCCGTCGCCCGGGGCGGTCAGAAGGGGGGCACGCTCTTTGGAGTAGCGGCGGACGGCGCTTTCTGGCAAGGGAGCGCCGGCTCGCAAGCAAGCGAGGGGCCGATTGCTGATGCGGAGCAGCCGATGCTGGTTGAAGACACGGCGATAGCGGGGGTCAAGATTCTGACCCCGAAGAAACATGGCGACGCACGAGGATTCTTATCCGAGGTCTACAATCGGACGGCCTGGGAGAGCGCAGGACTCCGCTTTGAATTCGTTCAGGACAACCATTCCTTCTCCGCCGCGGTCGGCACGTTGCGCGGACTGCATTTCCAGACGCCCCCCTTCGCTCAGGACAAGCTCATCAGGGTGGGCAGAGGGCGCATTTTGGACGTCGCGGTCGACATCCGTCGGTCGTCGCCGACCTTCGGGAAATACGTGGCCGTCGAACTGTCGGTGGAAAACTGGCGCCAGTTGCTCGTTCCGATCGGCTTCGCGCATGGATTCGTGACGCTCGAACCCGACACGGATGTCCTGTACAAGACGACAGCTGTCTATTCGCCCGCCAATGACCGTGGGGTCTCCTGGGACGACCCGGATATCGGCGTCGCTTGGCCGCTGCCGGATGCAGGGCCGATGTTGTCGGACAAGGATCAGCGCTGGCCGCGGCTGCGCGAGGCGCAGGAACTGTTCGAATGATGCAGGTCGCGATCACGGGAGCCAAAGGACAGGTGTCGACTGCGCTCGTCGAGAGAGCGGGGCCGAAATTCGAGATCCTGGCGCTGAGCCGTCCAGCTCTTTCGCTCGAAGACCGCCACTCTGTTCTCGCCGCCATAGAGGCCGCGAGGCCGGACGTGGTGGTCAACGCCGCCGCCTACACCGCCGTGGATAGGGCCGAGTCCGAGGAGGATCTCGCCATGCGGGTGAACGGCGAGGGGGCTGGCCATGTGGCCGAAGCCGCGGCCAGGATAGGCGCGCCGCTGCTGCATCTCTCGACCGACTACGTCTTCGACGGCGAGCTCAACCGTCCCTACCGCGAAGACGACCTGACCGGTCCGACCGGCGCATACGGCCGCTCGAAGCTGGTCGGCGAAGAAAGGGTGGCCGAACTTTATCCGGACAGCGCGATTCTCCGCACAGCCTGGGTCTATAACCCGTTCGGTGGGAACTTTGTCCGCACGATGCTTCGGCTGAACGAGACGCGCGACGAGGTCGGCGTCGTGGCCGACCAGATCGGCAACCCAACCTCAGCGCTCGACATCGCCGACGCGCTGCTTGTGATCGCCACGCGAATTCGCGACGATTCCTATATTGCGCTGCGCGGCGTCTTCCACATGACAGGCTCTGGCGAGGCGACCTGGGCCATCTTTGGCGAAGCGCACGCGCGCGGCCGACGCCTCACCCGCGTCCGGCGTATCTCGTCAGCCGAGTACCCGACTTCGGCGTGTCGGCCGGCCAATTCGCGTCTCGACAACCAAAAGCTGCGCCTCGCCTACGGCGTGGTCCTGCCGGACTGGCGCGTATCGCTCGCGGCGTGTTGCGCGCGGCTGATCCGATGACTAAAGAGGTCCAATGATGCGCAGCGTGCTGGTGACCGGCGGCGCGGGATTCATAGGCTCCGCCGTGTGTCGCCATCTGGTCGGCGCCGGCGCTGACGTGCTGAACGTCGACGCTCTCACTTACGCGGGCAATCTCGCTTCGCTCTCGACGATCGACAATGCGCCAAACTATCGCTTCGCCAGGATCGACGTCTGCGACCGGCCCGCGATCTCCGAGGCGTTCCAGGCTTTTCAGCCGGATCATGTGATCCACCTCGCCGCCGAGAGCCACGTCGACCGCTCGATTACCGGCAGCGACGCTTTCATCCAGACAAACATCATCGGAACCTTCTCGATGCTCGAGGCGGCGAGGACCTATTGGCTCGAATTGCCGCCGGGAAAACGCGAGCGGTTCCGCTTCCTGCACGTGTCGACCGACGAGGTCTATGGCTCGCTCGGGGGGGACGGCCTGTTCGTCGAGACGACTCCATACGATCCGAGTTCACCCTATTCCGCCTCGAAGGCTGCGTCCGACCATCTCGTCGCGGCCTGGGCCCGCACCTACGGCTTCCCCGCCGTCATCTCGAACTGCTCCAACAATTACGGCCCGTATCACTTCCCTGAAAAGCTGATCCCGCTCGTCATCCTCAACGCGATTCACGGGAAGCCGTTGCCGGTCTACGGGGAGGGAGCGAACGTGCGCGACTGGCTTTATGTCGAGGATCATGCGCGGGCGCTCGACCTCATCGTGAGCCGCGGCCGCGTCGGCGAGAAGTACAATGTCGGCGGCCGCAACGAACGGCGCAACATCGACGTCGTACGCAAGATCTGCGCGATCCTCGATCGCCTGCGCCCGATGGATCGCCCGCACGAGTCGCTCATCGCGTTTGTCGCCGATCGGCCGGGGCACGACCTGCGCTATGCGATCGACGCCTCGAAGCTCGAACGCGTTCTCGGCTGGCGGGCCCTCGAAACGTTCGACAGCGGCATCGAGAAGACCGTCCGCTGGTATCTCGACAATGAATGGTGGTGGCGCCCGCTGCGCGAAAAAGTCTATGCGGGCGAGCGTTTCGGCGTGCTGCCGGGGGCTCGTTCGGCAAACATCAAGGCCCCGGCGTCGGCCGCGGCGACGATCGGGGGTTGAACGGTGAAGGGGATCATTCTGGCGGGCGGCGCGGGCACGCGCCTGCATCCGATCACGGTGGCGGTCTCGAAGCAGCTCGTGCCGGTCTACGACAAGCCGATGATCTATTACCCGCTTTCGGTCGTCATGCTGGCGGGGATTCGCGAGGTGCTGATCATCTCCACCCCGCACGATCTGCCGCTGTTTCGCCGCCTGCTCGGCGACGGCGCCCAGTGGGGCATGCGTTTCGAATACGCCGAGCAGGCGACGCCCAACGGCCTCGCCCAGGCCTTTGTCATCGGCGAATCCTTCCTCGCCGGCGACCGGGCGATGCTGGTGCTCGGCGACAACATCTTCTACGGCGCCGGACTAGGCGACCAGCTGCGGCGCGCGGCGAAGCAGGAGCGGGGGGCGACCGTTTTCGCCTATCACGTGCCCGATCCGGAGCGCTACGGCGTCGTCGAATTCGATCGCAACGGGCGCGCGATCTCGATCGAGGAAAAACCCGTGAGGCCCAGGTCCCATTGGGCGGTCACCGGGCTCTATTTCTACGACGCGAAGGTCGTCGAGATCGCCAAGGTCCTAAAACCTTCGGCGCGCGGCGAATACGAGATCACCGACGTCAACCGCGCCTATCTCGAATCGGGCGCGCTGAACGTCGAGCGCATGGGGCGGGGCTACGCGTGGCTGGACACGGGCACGCCCGATTCGCTGGTCGACGCGGCGAGCTTCGTCCGCACGCTCGAAATCCGGCAGGGAGTCAAGATCTGCTGCCCGGAGGAGATCGCTTTCGATCTCGGATTCATCGACGAAGCGCAGCTCGACGCGATCATCCGGCGGTTTGGCAAGAGCGCCTACGGAATATACCTGCACGCGCACCTCGAGGAGAGTCGGCGGCGGTAAAGACCCGCGCCCCTCGTCGAAACGGATCCGTCTTCAGGCGCGGCAGCGGCGCGGAGATTGCGAAGCTCGACGCGGTTTGCATTTCCTGGTCTCCTCCGCTCAGCCCCCGGCGGAGAGGCTGACGGAAGCCGGCGCCCCCCCGGCCCGAGCGCCAGATCTTGGGGCTTCAACAGGTTCGGACCCCTGCCATCCGCCGGCGCGGATTCAATTCTTTCAAGCCTTTGCGGTGCCATTTTCCGGCTAACTCGCGCTGGCGCCGCGGAACCTGCGGCGTTCGAAACCGACCTTGGATCGCCATGTCGCTTCGCTCCTCGAAATGACGGACTACGCTCGCCGATACCTGGGGTCAGCGGCTGTCGGGGCCATACGTTTCCGGCTTCCGGGAGCTTCCAGGCGTCGAACGACGGCTGCTTGCCAGGGATGCTGGAGTTTCCATGACGCGTCCGCAACGCTTCCGAAAAGGCCTGAAAAGGCCATGAGCGGCCAAAAAATCCTCCTTTTCCTTCCATTTCCGACCCCGAAACCAGGCTTTTCAACGGGAAAATCGTCTAATCGTCTTTCCCGGATCAGCGTTGCGATCAGGAATCCGGCCTGCGTTTCGGTCGTGATTCCTGGATCCTCCATCATCCAGCATTTTTGGCGACTCCGGACTGATAGCCTTCAGTGCTGGCGGGTGCATTGCAAGCGACCGCTTCGGCGGAACAAAACGCAAGGCCTTCTCCCTCAGGACCACACAATTGAACAAATAGAGAACATTCTGCAGCCTGTCAAGAAATTGTTGGTCTTTCTTGGGGCTGCTTCTTATCCGGGCTCCGTCGAGAGCAGGAAGTTCTGATCGCCGACATCTTGAACCGCCGGACGGAGCGGGACCCCCAACCTCATCGTGTTCGGCGAGGATGTCCATCGGCTGAAAAGGGAATGCGGCACGGCGCGAAACGAGCGCCCGCCTCATCCGGGGGATCTCGTTCGGAAATGCAAGATGCCTCTCGCGTTCATGCCGATGCCGCGACTCGCGGCTCCGCGTTCGCCGGCGCGTTCGCTTTGCTCGCCGGCGAAAAAGCCAGATTCGCGTGCTCGACCTTCCGCCGGATCAATGCCTTATCCGCTTGATAACTCGTCGACATCAGCCACGGCGCCTGCTCGCCCTGCCGCGGCCATTGGTGCAGCGATCTCTTCACGTAGCCGGCGCCGAAATCGAGAAGAGGACGAGTCTTCATGCCGGCGGGAAGGCGCGGAACGCAGGCTGCCGCTCCAGACTCGTCCATGTGCCGCAGGATTTTGCAGAAATGCTTACAGAGCAATCCGATTTTGAGAGTCCAGGACGAATTGGTGTAGCCGAC
>Ga0074046_10003626_pt1 | contig 12841 bp, 10 predicted proteins | sample BogForMeECP23OM3_FD_94441 | JGI IMG/M metagenome (GOLD analysis project Ga0074046, IMG submission 94441) | Bog forest soil microbial communities from Calvert Island, British Columbia, Canada - Bog Forest MetaG ECP23OM3 | ecosystem: Environmental > Terrestrial > Soil > Wetlands ...
ACCAGCTTCGCCAAGGAAACCCGCCGCTGCGCCCAAGACCCTCGCCGCGCCCTGCAATTCCTCGACCTGACAGGACTCTCACCAGGCTGAACACCGCCCGCGACTTTGACGAATCCCTGCCCTTCCTGCCGCGCTCGCGGAGAACGCCAAGCACCACTTCGGCTGTCTGCATTTCGCGTCCCTCATGGTTTCTTTACCGTTCATCGCCTGTGCCTCTTCGCCCTGTGGTCCGGCTTTCCCGGTCTCCAGATTGGGCGGACGTCACCCCGCCGACTACTACAGGCACTCCGTCGCCATAGGACTCGCGTCCCGTAGGCGATCCCATGTTCACACCGCTGTACGTATCTAGCGCGATTTAGGCGTCCCGTCCGCCTCCTTGAATGCCCTGACAGGGCATCGCTCCTGCGTCCCGGAGGATTGCCGCGGGTGCGAAACCACCCCGCGGCAGGGACCGGCGCCGGTTTCAGGTGTCTTTCCGGCGGATGAAAACTTGCATCTCCTGGAGGCTGGGTTTTAGGTAATCCGGCCTTCGCCATGTCGCGCGGATCTCCCGGCGCACCGCCCCGTACACCTGGGCACGGCCACCGGTTTTCTGGCATGCTGTTTTCCCTTATCGTCCTTTCGGACTCCGGTCAGCCATCAGATCCAGAGATAACTCCTCTCATCTCTGCCCGCTAAGCGGGCGATACAGCAGTGCGCCTCATGGCGCACTCACGCAGTTTTCCACGTGCCCGGTGCACCCGGCGTGCTGCGGCGCCACGCACGCGGTCGCGTCCCCGTCCTTCAGCTGGGCCGTCTCGTCGAACGCGATCCCCGGGCCGATCAGATCCCCCGGATCGCACGGCAGCCACTCCCGGGCCAGGGCCGGCAGCTCCGCCCGCAGCTCCCGCCAGCCCCACCGGTACGAACCGAGCAGGGCCTGCATCCGGTACGGCGACTCGTACCCGGCCGCCTCGGCCAGGGCCCAGCAGTTCGCCTTCACCCCCGGCGCCAGCCCCGCCACGTACGCGAACGCGGTCCCCGCGCTGCGCCGCTGCGCCAGGACCCGGCCCAGCACCGCCCTGACCTGCGCATCCACCCTGTCCGCGTACCCGGACACGTCACCTATGCTGGCCTTCGCGGCCGTGTCGTCGCTGTCGTTGGTCACACATCAGGCAACACGCCACGGCCGCCCCGGATTTCACCCGTGTAACTCCGGTACGCCGCTGATAGCCATCACCCAGCGTGACCCGAGCGCCAGCAATCCCGCTCCCCTCGGCATCCGGATCGTCGCTTTCTGTGAAACCGCGACTGTACTACCTGGGGCCGAACTGGACAGACATATCTGATGGCGGGCTGGCGATCTCCTCTGGTGCGGTGATCGGGAAAGTCGGCTCGGTTACTGGTGATGCCTGGACGGCTAACACCTTTAACAGTGATCAGTTCTCTCAGGTTACGATTACCTCGACGCAGCTGACCGGCGGCCAGTGGATCGGGCCGGCGGTGCGGGTCCAGAACAGTGGCCAGAACGCCTACGTGGCCTTGTACAACTGGAACTCTGGCAGCCCTCAGCTGATGCTGTTCAAACGGTCTGGGGGCGGCTGGGCCCAGATCAGCGGGGCTTACAGCGTCAGCCCGCTGCCGGCCGGGACGCAGCTAGACCTCACGGCCGTCGGCTCCGCGATCTCCCTCTTTGACAACGGCATCGAAGTCCTGTCGGCCGCGGACAGCAGCATCACCGGCGGTGCGCCGGGCATCATGGCCTACGGCAACGCCGAAGTCGGCAGCTGGTCCGGCGGGGACGCCGCGCCCACACCGCGTTTCAAGGCTACTTTCATGAGTACCGACTCCAATGGCATCCAGTCATACCAGGTCCTCTCTTCCGATAATGGTTACGGTCCGCAGGAGCTGCGGATCCTGCAGCCCACGAACCCGGCCCCAGGGGTCCCGCACAATTTCCTTTTCGTGCTCCCAGTTGAGCAAGGACTGGGAACTACCTATGGGGACGGCCTGCAAACCCTGCTCGGGCTCAATGCGCAAAACCAGTACAACCTGACGATAATCGAGCCGACATTCGGGACTGATCCCTGGTATGCGGATAATCCCAGCGACCCCAATGTTCAATATGAGACATATATGACCCAAGACCTGGTGCCCTGGGTGGAGAAGAACCTGGCCACCACGGGCAGCGAGCAGAATTGGCTAATCGGGTTCTCGAAGTCCGGCATCGGCGGACAGGATCTGATCCTGAAACATCCCGATATCTTCACACTGGCGGCATCGTGGGATTTCCCGGCGAATATGTCTTCGTACGCCACGTTCGGCGCCGATTCTGAGGCCGGTTACGGCACCGACGCCAACTTCCAGGCCAACTACCGGCTGACCACCGCCTTCGTGGATGCCCATAAGGCGCCATTCTTGAGTCAGAACCGAATCTGGATAGGCGGGTACGCAGATTATCAACCCGACGACGCTGCTTACGCCACGCTTCTGACTTCAGAAGGTATAGCTCATACCACGGAAACGCCGCAGTCCATGAACCACACATGGGGCAGCGGGTGGGTCCCCATAGCCTTGGCCGCCTTGTATCAGGACAGTGTGAATCTGTCTTCGGGATCGTAATCGTAGGAGATCCACTCAGCTGATCAGGTCGGTGGCCATCTCGAGCACGATGGCCCGGAGCTTGTCCTGATCGTCCACCTGCTCCAGGAAGAACATGCAGGTCGCGCCGACGGCGAGCACGGCGGTGGTGGCGCGCACCCGGTCGCGCACCGGTGCCTCGGGGCCGACCAGCACGTCCACCAGCACGTCCAGGCGGTCCCGGAAGCGGGCGAAGCGCTCCTTGTTTGCCTCCATGGCCTGCATCGAGGCCCGGTTCTGCTCGAGGAAGCGGAAGACCTCGCTGCCGCCTAGCACGATGCTGACGTAGCGGTCGAGGACCTCGCGGCGGGTCTCGTCGCTGCGCGGCTGGTCGTTGGCCCAGTCCAGGAGGGCGTCCATCTCGGCGAAATAGTCGTCGGTAAAGCTGTGGACGATGTCTTCCTTGGACTTGAAGTGGTAGTAGAGGGCGGCCTTGGTCACGCCCAGGCGCTCGGCGATCTCGCGCAGTGACGTCTTCTCGTACCCCTGCTCAGCGAAAAGCTCGAGCGCCACCTTCTGCACGCGGGACCGGGTGTCGGTCCGCGGCGTGGGCCCTGTTGACCCCGCGTCGTGCATGTCCGTTCGTACCCCTAGACGGAGCCGGGGCCGCCCTTTTTTACTTGACGGCCGGTTAGTTACGGTCCTAGCATAGTAACTTGCCGGCCGGTAAGTCAACGATGCGGCATGGGCGGATGGGACGACGGCGGACGAGAGGGAGCGGACGGGTGGCGGATGCAGCGGGCGGCGCAGGGGCCGAGTCCGGCATGACCGGGCCGGGCGGCCCGGTGCCAGCTAATACGGTGCCAGCTAATACAGGGCCAGGCAACACAGGGCCAGGCAACATGGGGCCAGCCGACCCGGGGACACCGGCCGGGGGCATGAACGGGGCGGGCGGGCAGTTCCTCGCGCCGCGCGAGGTGATGATCATCCTCCCGGGGCTGCTGCTGGCGATCCTGCTGGCCATGCTCGACAACCTCATCGTGAGCACCGCACTGCCGCGGATCGTGGGCGACCTCGGCGGGGTCGCCCACCTGTCCTGGGTGGTCACCGCCTACATTCTCGCGTCCCTGGTCGTCACGCCGTTCTACGGCAAGCTCGGCGACATGTACGGGCGGAAGAAGTTCTTCGTCGTCGCGATCGTGATCTTCCTGGTCGGCTCGGCGCTGTCCGGCCTGTCGCAATCCATGGCCGAGCTGATCATGTTCCGCGCCATCCAGGGCCTGGGCGCCGGCGGGCTGATGGTCGGCGCGATGGCGACGCTGGGCGACATCGTGGCGCCGCGCGAGCGCGGCCGCTACATGAGCTACATGATGGTGGTGATGATGCTCGCCACCATCGGCGGCCCGCTGATCGGCGGCTTCATTACCGAAAACTTCTCCTGGCGCTGGATCTTCTACATCAACGTGCCGGTGGGCGGGGCGGCGCTGGTCTACATCATCTACACCCTGCACCTGCCCGCGAAGCGGGTGAACCACCGGGTCGACTACCTCGGCGGCGGCCTGCTGGCCGTGGCCGCCATCTCCCTCGTCCTGCTGGCCACCTGGGGCGGAACTGAGTACCCCTGGGGCTCGGGGCAGATCATCGGCCTCGCCGTGCTCGCGGCGGCGGCCACCGCCGCGTTCTGCGTGGTCGAGCTGCGGGTGGCCGAGCCGATCCTCCCGCTGCACGTGTTCAGGAACAGGAACTTCTCGCTGACCATGGCCCTGACCTTCCTCACCGGCCTGGCTATGTTCGGCGCGCTGACATTCCTGCCGCTGTACCAGCAGACGGTGCAGGGCGCGTCGCCGACCTTGAGCGGGCTGATGCTGACGCCGATGATGCTGGGCGTGACCGTCACCTCGATCGTGGCCGGCCAGGTGACCACGAGGACCGGCAGGTACAAGATCTTTCCGATCCTCGGCGGGGCCATCATGGGCGTCGGCATGTACCTGCTCACCGGCCTGGGCGTCAGCACCACGAAGACCACGTCCGCGATCTACTACGTCGTCCTCGGCCTCGGCATGGGCTTCCTCATGCAGATGGTCTCGCTGATCGCGCAGAACAGCGTGCAGCAGAAGGACATGGGGGTGGCCAGCAGCGCCCGGATGTTCTTCCAGCAGATCGGCGGGTCGCTCGGCGTGGCCGCCTTCGGCGCCGTATTCGCCCGGCGGCTGACCACCTCGCTCGCCGCCGCGGCAGAGAAGGGGACTGGGGAGGCGGGTGGGGTGCACATCAGCGCCAGCGGCGGCCAGCTCGACCCGGCCACCGTCGACTCGCTGCCGGCGGCGGTCAAGCACGACGTGTTCTTCGCGATCGCGCACGCCGTCCAGGGCGTCTTCATCTGGGCGCTGCCCGCGGCGGTGGTCATCTTCGTGCTCGCCTGGTTCATCAAGGAAGTGCCGCTGCGCGGCCGGGTATCGCCCCCAGAAGCCGGCGAGGCCGCCAGCCAGCAGCCGGAACTCGTGTCATAACCAAGGGCGACCGGCCGGAATCGCTCGAACGGGCAGTGGTCACAGGTACCACCGCCCGTTCGGCTTAAAAAGATCTTGACCTTGCTCAGGCCCCGACGTACGGGACCGCTTCGAGGATCTCGACGGTGCTGGCGCGGCCGTTCGGCATGGAGTAGGTGGCCTTCTCGCCGATCTTCTTGCCCATGATGGCGGCACCCAGCGGCGAGCGGGGCGAGTAGACGTCGATCGGCGAGCCGCTCTCCTCGCGGGAGGCGAGCAGGAAGGTCACCTCGTCGTCGTCCTTGACGAACCGGACGGTGACCGTCATCCCGGGGCCGACCACGCCGTCGGCGCGCGGCGGGGCGCCCACGCGGGCGTTCTCCAGGATGTGCTGCAGGGTGATGATCCGCGCCTCGATCTGACCCTGCTCGTCCTTGGCCGCGTGGTAACCGCCGTTCTCACGCAGGTCGCCCTCGTCGCGGGCCGCCTCGATCTTTTTCGCGATATCGACGCGTCCCGGTCCTGAGAGGTGGTCAAGTTCGGCTTTGAGCCGGTCGAACGCCTCCTGGGTCAACCAGGTGACGGTGTCATCGCGCGTCTCAGTCACGGGCACTCCTCGGTACTGCGCAGGACTTACAAGTCCGCGGGACCATGGTCGGTCCTCGGGGGTAATCTCTTGAGGCTAACTAGCGTCGGCGACTAATCCGTTCTAGTCAAATGGGAGCTCCCGGTCAACCGCTCAGGAACGGGGAATGTCGCACCGGCGAACGGGTGTTGCGGCACTGAAGGTATAACGAGGGAGACCACTGGTGGAGAGCCAGCTCAGGCTGATGGCCGTGCACGCACATCCGGACGACGAGTCCAGCAAGGGCGCCGCCACGATGGCGCGCTACGTCAGCGAAGGTGCCCAGGTCATTGTGTGCACGCTGACCGGCGGGGAGCGCGGTGACATCCTGAATCCGGCGATGGACCGGCCCGAGATCAAGGCCGACATCGCCGCGGTGCGGCGGGCCGAGATGGCGCGGGCCATCCAGATCCTCGGGGTCGAGCAGCGCTTTCTCGGGTTCACCGACTCGGGTTTGCCCGAGGGCGACCCGAAGCCCCCGCTGCCGGAGGGCTGCTTCGCGCTCACGCCGCTCGCCGAGGCGGCCGAGCCGCTGGTCCGCGCGATCCGCGAGTTCCGGCCGCACGTGATGCTCACCTACGACGAGAACGGCGGCTATCCGCACCCGGACCACGTGATGACCCACCAGGTCAGCGTGGCCGCGTTCGAGGCCGCCGCCGACCCGGACGCCTACCCCGATGCCGGGGAGCCCTGGCAGCCGCTGAAGCTGTACTACTTCGTGTCGTTTCACGGGGGGAAGTTCGTGGCCTTGCACGAGGAGATGCTCCGCCGCGGCCTGGAGTCGCCGTATACGAAGATCTTCGAAGAATGGGCGGACCGGGCCAAGGAGCGCGGCGACGAATGGCGCGAGCTCGAGATCACCACCCAGGTGCCGTGCGGCGACTATTTCGAGATCAGGGACGAGGCGCTGAAGGCGCACGCCACCCAGGTCGACCCGGACGGCTTCTGGTTCCGCTGCCCGCTGGACGTCCAGCGATCGGCATGGCCGACGGAGGACTATCATCTGGCTAGGTCGGTCGTGGACAGCGACCTGCCCGAGGATAACCTGTTCGCGGGTATCCGGGAGAGGGTGAGCCTTTGACGTTCGGCGTGCTCGCGGCCGTCGCCGCGTCCTCCTCAGCCAGCAACGACGTCGAGCCCGGGGTGCTCGGGTTCCTCGTGGTCGCGGCCATGGGCGTGGCGCTGGTCTTCCTGCTCCGGTCGATGAACAAGCAGTTCCGCAAGATCACCCCGGAGCCGGAGGGGGCAGGGACCAAGCCCGGCCAGCACAGCGGGGGGTCGTCCATTCCGACCCAGCACGACACGGCCAAGCAGGAAACGCCCAAGTAGGGCGGCGTCGGCGTTTCGCGGCGCGTCCCGGCTTGGCCGCTGTTAGCGTTCTGGGCAGGGCGTGATCCAAGGCGCGGGCGCGCGAGCGCGGAGATAGAGCACATGCGGGTTATTCACGGGATCTGGGCACACGGCGCGCTCTGCCTGTGGGCCGAGGACCCGGACCTGCCGCCCGTTTCGGGGTCCGCGCCGCATGACCTCCGGTTGCCGCGACCGCATCCGTTCGCGTGCCAGGCCGCCGAGCTAGCCGACATGCTGGCCGGGTGGCCCGGGCCAACCAGCGCGGTCGGCGACGTGGCCCGCAAGGCCGTCCACGACGAGCTGACCCTGCAGCTGCCCTCGCTCGGCGGCGGGCCGCTGGCCTCGCCGGAGCTCCTCCGGCCCGAGCCCGATTCGGCTCCGGCCCGGCGTGGTCGCGTGTCGCTGGCTAGCTGGCGGGTGCCGGTGCTGGCCTTCGGGCCCGCGGCCGCGCTCGCGGTGCTCGGCGGGTTCGGCGGGTTCGGTCAGCCGGACGACTCGGTGGCCGCCGGCGGGTCGCTGCCTTACCTGGCCGCGGTGGCCCGCTTCGCGGCCGACCTGGCCGCGCGCGGCCGGGTGCTGCCCGTGCTCGCCGACGAGGGCGGGACCTACGCCGCCCGGTGGCGCCCGGTGCTCGGCGGCGCCGACGCGCAGCGGGCGCACGACCTGGCGGCGGCGATGCCCCCGTCCTGCCGGGCGGCTGGGGACCCGCTCCCCGGGCCGTTGCTGGCCAGCGCGCTCGACGCGCTGGCCGATGCCGCCGCGCGGGCCCGGCTGCCGGCCGCGCTGCTGCCCCCGAGGCGGGGCCGGACCCCGTCGCGCCTTCCGGCAGCCGAACGATACGTGCTGGCCCTGACCACGACCGATGCCCGCCTCGAGGTGGTGACGCCGCAGGACGAGGCGGAGGCGGCCGCGCTCGCCGCGGAACTGGACGCGTGGCGGGACGGCGCCCAGATACCGGCGGGGCCGGTCCGTACCTGCTTCCGGCTCGCCGAGCCGGCCGCGCCCGATTCCGACCCCTGGCGGGTCGAGTTCGCGCTGCAGTCCGCCGACGACCCCAGCCTGATGATCCCCGCCGCCGATATCTGGGCCGGGCACGGCGCCGCGTTCCTGGGGTTTTCCCGTGCCACCGGGGCGTCACCCGGCGGCGACCCGGTGGAGGAGCTGCTGGCCGGGCTCGGCGCGGCCGCCCGGCTCTTCGGCGAGGTCGAGGACGCACTGCGCGAGGCCGCCCCGGCCCAGGTGGAGCTGGACACGCCGGGCGCGTTCCGGTTCCTCAAGGAGACCGGACCGCTGCTGGCCGGCGCCGGGTTCGGCGTGCTGCTGCCCGACTGGGTGCGCAAGGCGCGCCTCGGGCTGAAGCTGACCACCCGGTCGCAGACTCCCTCGGCCACGTCGGTCACCGGGCCGAAGTTCGGCCTGGGCGACCTGGTGAACTTCCGGTACGACGTGGCCGTGGGCGACGAGGCGCTCGAGGAGGCCGAGCTGGCCGAGCTGGCCCGGCTGAAGGTCCCGCTGGTCCGGCTGCGCGGCCAGTGGGTCGAGCTGGACGACGCGCACCTGAAGGCGGCGCTGAAGTTCCTCGAGCGCAACCAGGCCGGGACGATGACCGCGGCCGACGCGCTGGCGGCCGGGCTGCGGGGCCCGGACGCCGATGTTCCCCTGGTCGGCGTGGACGCCGACGGCTGGCTGGGCGACCTGCTGTCCGGCCAGGCCGACCGGCGGCTGCGGCCCACCACGACGCCCGCGGGCTTCTCCGGCCAGCTGCGTCCCTACCAGGAACGCGGGCTTTCCTGGCTGTCCTTCCTCGGCGAGCTCGGCCTCGGCGGCGTCCTGGCCGACGACATGGGGCTGGGCAAGACGATCCAGCTGCTGTCGCTGATCTCGGCCCAGCCGGGCGGCCCCACGCTGCTGGTGTGCCCGATGTCGCTGGTGGGCAACTGGCAGCGCGAGGCCGCGCGGTTCACCCCCGACTTGCGGGTGCACATCCACCACGGCGCGGACCGGCTGGACGGCGAGTCGCTCGCCTCGGCACTGGCCGGCGCGGACCTGGTCATCACCACCTACGGCGTCGCCACCAGAGACCAGGCGGCGCTCAGCCAGGTGAGGTGGGCCCGGGTGGTCTGCGACGAGGCGCAGAACATCAAGAATCACGCCACCAAGCAGGCCCGGGCGATCCGCGGCCTGCCGGCCTCGGCCAGGATCGCGCTGACCGGGACGCCGGTGGAGAACCGGTTGTCCGAGCTGTGGTCGATCATGGAGTTCACCAACCCCGGCCTGCTCGGGCCGGCCCAGAGGTTCCGGGAGAAGTACGCGGTCCCGATCGAGCGGCATGGCTCGGAGGACGCCGCGCGGGCGCTGAAGCGCATCACCCAGCCGTTCGTGCTCCGCCGCCTGAAGACCGACAAGACGATCATCTCCGACCTGCCGGACAAGCAGGAGATGAAGGTCTGGTGCAACCTCACCCCGGAGCAGGCGAGCCTGTACGCGGCCACGGTCACCGACATGCTCAGCCGGATCGAGGACGCGGCCGACGACATCAGCCGCCGCGGCCTGGTGCTGGCCACGATGGCCAAGCTCAAGCAGGTGTGCAACCATCCCGCGCACCTGCTCGGCGACGGCTCCCGGCTGCCGGGCCGGTCCGGCAAGCTGGCCCGGCTCGAGGAGATCTGCGACGAGATCGTGGCCGAGGGCGACAAGGCGCTGTGCTTCACCCAGTACGCCGAGTTCGGGCGGATGCTCCAGCCGCACCTGGCCGCCAGGCTCGGCTGCCCGGTGCTGTTCCTGCACGGCGGCACGACGAAGAAGCAGCGGGACGCGATGGTGGCTCAGTTCGCCTCGCTGGACGAGCCAACGCTGTTCCTGCTGTCGCTCAAGGCCGGAGGGACCGGGCTCAACCTGACCGCGGCCAGCCACGTGATCCACGTCGACCGGTGGTGGAACCCGGCGGTGGAAGACCAGGCGACCGACCGGGCGTTCCGCATCGGGCAGCAGCGGAACGTCCAGGTGCGGAAGTTCGTCTGCGTGGGCACCCTGGAGGAGCGGATCGACGCCATGATCGAGGAGAAGAAGGCGCTGGCCGAGCAGATCGTGGGCACCGGCGAAAGCTGGCTCACCGAGCTTTCCGTCGACGACCTGCGTTCCGTGCTGACTTTGTCGCCCGACGCGGTGAGCGAATAATGAGCGGGTCCTGGCAGGACTGGCCGCCGGCCCGGCCGATCCGGGTGGACGGCGGGATCAAGGCCAGGAGCAAGCGCGGCGCGATCGGCGAGCAGTGGTGGTCCCGGCGGTTCATCGGCGTGCTCGAGTCGTACGGCATGAGCGGCAGGCTGGCCCGGGGCCGCAGCTACGCCAGGGCCGGGCAGGTGCTCGACTTCAAGCTTTCGCAGGGGAAGGTCACCGCCCGGGTGCAGGGGTCGCGAGTGCGGCCCTACCAGGTCCGCATCGGGGTGCTGCCGCTGACCACCGCGCAGTGGCGCCGAGTGCTGCAGCAGCTGGCCAGCCAGGCGCTGTTCCGGGCCAAGCTGCTCGCGGGCGAGATGCCGCACGAGATCGAGGAGGTGTTCAGCGAGTGCGGCACGCCGCTGTTCCCCAGGTCCGCCGCCGACCTGGACATGCACTGCAGCTGCCCGGACTGGGGCGTGCCGTGCAAGCACCTGGCGGCGGTCTGCTACGTGCTGGCCGAAGAGTTCGACCGTGACCCGTTCGGCATGCTGGCCTGGCGCGGCAAGGACCGGGACGAGCTGCTCACCGCGCTGCGCCAGATTCAGGGCGCAGCGGCGCCCGGCGGCCCGGCCGGGGGCTCGGCCGGGGGCTCGCGGGCCGTGGTGGACGTGGCGGCTCCGCCGCTGGCCGAGTGCCTGGACGGGTTCTGGTCGCCCGGGCTGAGCCCGGCCCGGCTGCGGGCGCTGGCCGCCGCGCCCGGCGCCGGGGCGCCCGACTTGCTGCTGCGCATGTTCCCCCCGCCACCCGTGCAGGTCAGGGGGAAGGACCTAGCCGACGTGCTAGCTCCCGCCTACGAACAGCTCGCCGCGGACGACACGGTGCCAGGGCTTGTCGAGTGAGCCGTCTACTATGGGCTGGTCGGCAAGGTTGGTGGGGGAGATGGCGAGGGCACTTGCTAAGGATGCAATGTTCATAGCTCTGTGGCCGGTACGGCTGCTGGCAGTCTGCTGCCTTCTTCTGGTCCTCATACCTGTGCTTCCGCAGAAAGCCTCCGCAGTCACGCCCGCCTCTGATGATTTCAACCGGGCCGCCGGCAGCCTAGGTCCGGATTGGACCGCTATCCGGGACGGAGCATTGTCGATCTCGTCTCACGCTGTGACGGGGCGAAGCGGGCTCGCCGGTGATATCTGGACCGCTGGGACGTTCACAAGTGATCAGTATTCCCAGATTGAAGTCACCTCGACGCAGCTCACCGGTGGCCAATGGATCGGGGCGGCGGTGCGCGCGCAGAATGGCGGCCAGGACGCTTACGCTGGCATCTATTACTGGAACGGCGGTCATCCGGAACTGCTCCTGTTTTCCAGAAGCAAGGGAAGCTGGGCTACGCTTGGCAGCTACAGTTCCGGGCCGCTTGCCGCCGGGACCCAGTTGAGGATCATAGCTGTCGGCGCTACGATCGTGTTCCTGGAGAACGGTATCCAGCGTCTCTCTGCCTCTGACAGCAGCCTGTCCGGGGGCGCCCCGGGCATCATGATTTACGGCACTGGCACCGTCGGTAACTGGTCAGGTGGAGATGCCTCCGGCATTGCTCGTTTCCAGGTTCACTACGTGAGCACCGACGCCAACGGCGTCCGGTCGTACCAGGTCATTTCCGCCGATAACGGGCCTGCTCCCCAGGTGATGCGGGTTTTGACCCCCACGCATCCTGCGCCTGGGATGCCGCACAATTTCCTGTATGTGCTGCCAGTCCAGGCTGGCCTGGGCAATGAGTTCAGCGACGGGCTGGGTACGCTGCGCAGGCTCGACGCGCAAAACCAGTACAATCTGACGATCATCGAACCTACCTTCGCGATCGATCCCTGGTACGCGGATAACCCCAAGGATGCGAATGTCCGGTATGAAACATTCATGACCAAGCAAGTGGTGCCCTGGGTAGAGAAGAACCTGGCCACCACGGGCCACGAGCAGAACTGGCTGATCGGCTTTTCCAAGTCTGGCCTGGGCGGGCAAGACCTTATCCTGAAGCATCCCGGAATTTTCGCGCTGGCAGCCACCTGGGACTTTCCGGCCGATATGTCGTCGTATGACGAGCTTGGCCCCGATCCTGCAGCTTCTTACGGTACCGAGGCGAATTTCCAGGCTAATTACCGCCTGACGGCCGCCTTTGTAAATGCCCATAAGGAGCCATTCCTGACAGAGAACCGCATCTGGATAGGAGGAAGTAGGGAGTTCCCGGTCGACATGTCCAATTATGCCAAGCTTCTAACTAAAGAGGGCATAGCTTATACCAGAGAAGCACCGAGGTTCATGTATCACATCTGGAACAGTGGCTGGGTCCCCGATGCCCTGGCCGCCTTGCGGCAGGACAGCATTAAATTCCGGCCGGATGATAGTAATCTGCCGTCGGCCGGTCACGCGCCGTCCCAGTACCCGCAGTCGATACGGTGGCTGTATAAGTAGGCCTTTTCGGGCGCCAGGCCTTCAGTCCCGAATCCACGAGTAGGGCGGCGGACGTTATCCACAGCCCTGTAGCTGATCTTGGAGTTGTCAGGCCGGGCTGGAGGACATGACGATGGCCCGGGACTCGCGCCGGGTTCGCGGTCTGGGCCTTTCTGCTGGTGCGGGGCCTGGGGGCCGTGGCCTGGGGTCTGGGTGC
>Ga0074046_10003627_pt1 | contig 12840 bp, 8 predicted proteins | sample BogForMeECP23OM3_FD_94441 | JGI IMG/M metagenome (GOLD analysis project Ga0074046, IMG submission 94441) | Bog forest soil microbial communities from Calvert Island, British Columbia, Canada - Bog Forest MetaG ECP23OM3 | ecosystem: Environmental > Terrestrial > Soil > Wetlands ...
CTACCAGGGCGGAAGCGGTGTCTGCATCCACTTGCACCCGGCGAGGTCCTGCCGCAGTCGGCACTGCGTTGGACGATGCCGGCGGTGTTTTCGGGGCGGAGGGTCAGCGACTGTCCTTTATCGCTTTCGGCGCGGCCGCGATCTTCCCAGGTAAACATTTCCTTCTTGACGATGTCGGTCTCCTCGCCTACGCCTCTGGCGAACAGTTCGGTGGATTCGAAGATGGGCGTGCGGATTTCGTGGAAGTTGTAGGCGCGGAAAACGTCGCGCACAGCGGCTTCGACGAAGTTCCAGAGCGCCGTGTCGGGCGGGAGAAGGTCGCGGGTTCCTCGGGGAGATTTGATCATCGGTTGTCTTGCTTAGTTTAACGTCGAATCGGGTTTTTCCGGATGTGCGCGACTGAAGAATTCTTTTGGGGCGTGATGTCTGACCCTCAGGGGCTAAAGCCGGCAGTTGATTGAGCGGTAACGACGCGGCGAAAGCCGCACCCTTCAAAGCAATCCTGGACGGCATCGCTAAAGCGATGCCCTGATACGAAGCCGGACGAGGTCAAGTCGTATCCGGAAACTAACCGCGGGGTTTTCAGTAGCTCCCAGCTAATTCGACGCCAGCACATCGTCGTTGTAATTCAGGAGCGCGCGTTTGGGCGTGTCTTTTAATCCCTTCAGCGGGACCTTCTGATCCACCGAAGTGTTTCCCGTGAGGTGCGCGCGACCCAGGTTTACGGTGCGGCCGTCGGCTAGCTCCAAATAAATTGGCACGAGCATGCGGAATTTATCGTCCACGCCCGACTGCGTGACCTTGAAGCCGAACACGACGTCACCGTTTGCGTCTTTGTCGAAGGTGGAATCGAGCTTGTAGGTGGGCAGGGCAGTGCCGTAGACGTATTCGTTAAAGAACCAGTCCAGGCGATGATTGCCCTCGAGGTCCATTTCCTGGGTCATGTGTTTTTCCATCATCGCTTTAAAATCTTCAGTAGTGGCCGCCTTGCCGGAATAGGTGGCCACGAAGTCATGCATAGCGTCTTTGAAATTCTGGTCTCCGGTTTTACGGTCCCACATCATCATGCGGATCATGTGCAGAATGTAGGCGCCCTTGGGATAGATGAGGCGCCGAGTGACGCCGGATCCGGTTCGCGAGTTATTGGCGCGATAGCCCATGGTTAAGGGGCCGACGTCGATGGCGCGAAAACCTTCGGCGTTTCGTTCGAGCAGCAATTCGCGCTCGTCGTTCCAGAACTCGATAAATTTCTTTGGATTCTTCTCGATCATGCTGATGTAGAGGGACGCAGACAACTCGGCGAAGCCTTCGCTCATCCACTGGTCGCGGCCGGAAGCGAAGCCGACCGTGTGTCCCCACCACTGGTGAGCGACCTCGTGCGCCGTGACTGCCTTCCAGTACCCGTGGTCGGCGTGGTCCAGTCCCAGGGAATGGCGCACAGTCGTGTCGAAGTAGTAGCAGATTGGAATCCACACCAGTTCCGGCCACGACTGACCGAAGTTACACGCCGTCTGCTGCGTGAGTTGCATGTGTTTGAACAGCGAAGGGCCGAAATAATCGGTGTAGAGTTGCACCGCCAATTCGCCTTCTGCCAGCGCCTTCTTATTAAGCAAGGTGGTGCTCATCGAACCCAACCTCCCCGAGCGACTCAGCAGCGCAATCGAGTCTGGTGGATCTTCGTTGGCATAAGACTGGATGAAGTATTCGGGCTTGGTGAGCTTGACTTCCTCTTCCTTGAAGCGGCCGAAGCTGAAGCCGGCCACGGTCTGAGGGTTTTCGCTTTTCCACACGGTCACATTCTGACCGCCCTCGTTGCTCTCGGAGACCAGCACGCCGGTCGCGGCCATCTTCATCCCCTTGGGAATGCGGAGAGTCATGTCATAGAGGGCATATTCTCCAAAACTCGCACCCGGATCGTTCGGATACCAGTTTTCACGGGCCACGGGAAAATAGTTACCGCTGCCCTCGTTGCTCACGGCGTCTTTACCCGCATAACTCGTGGTGAGTGTCAATTTCTTGCCTGCGCTGAGAGCTTGAGGCAAAATGACGGCGAAGTTGCCGTCGTCGTTCTTGTCCTCCTGAATGAAGGCAAGGGGCTGCCCGTTCGCGATGACACTCTGCACGCGCAGGGGCCGGAACAGATCGAAGGGTACAACCCGCACGCCATTTCGACGCGCCACCATATCAGTCGTAGCCTTCCCAGAGAGGGCGCCGCTCTTTTCGAAGGTAACATCCAGTTGCTGATGCTCGATCCGCATCAGCCTGCCAATGCTGCCGCGCGCGTGTTCTCCGGAAAGATTGAATGACGCCCAGTGTCCCCATTTGTTCTCATCATAGGTCCGGAAGTTGACTTGGTCGGAGCCACGGTTGGGCTCAATCTCATAGATCTCCTTGTCGTTGTAGCGCTTGCCGTGGATGAATGCGTAAAACAGCCCACCCGGTTCGGGACTTAACACATCCTCCAGAATGCGCGCCTCCAGGTTGCTCTTGAGTTTATGGCGCGTTGTGTTCTGGCTATCCTTCAGTAAGCCGCCGTCGCAGCCGCCCGGCGCTGGGCTGCCAGCTTTCTTGATGTCGTCGTAGGTCGAGTCCGTAAAGCGCAGGACGGCCTGAGTAAACTTCTCGCTGAATTCGTCCTCTTTGGTGAGCAGCTTCAAACTCTGGCGTTCGGATTCGAGCGGCGGATCGAGGACAAAGTTGCCGTCACCCGTGAACACTGCGCCCGTGACCTTGCCCTGCACCGGCGTCACAAAACACACCGTTCCCGAGTGCAGATGGAAGGTGCCGGCATCGCGCTTCAACGCAAAGTTACTGACGCTCAACGCCTCGCCTGACAGCGTCAGGTTGCGGAGTTGCTGGTAGGTGGGGTCGGAGTTAGGGGCAGCGGCTGGAATATCGGCGGCGTAAAGAGAAAAAGGTGCCAGCAGAAAGGCGGTGATGAAGAAGATACGAGGGGCCATGGCGGACAAGAGCCTCCTGTATAGAAGAGCGTCCGAAGTATGCACCAGTTTGCCGTTTACGCATAGGACGTGGATCACCAGGTATGGATAACAAAACGCTGGGCGGCAGCGAGATTCAATGCTGCGATCGACGAACACCTGGTCCAAGCGGAGCTTCCACCCCATCACGCTAAAGGCGGGCGTGATGGGGACCCCGGCTTGGACGGGGGCACCCTTCAGACAGTCGCAGCCGGGGGGCTACTTCTTCACGTAATACGCCGCGTTTTTTTCCAGAAACTCTTTCTTGTCCTCGGGCAGTTCGTCGGCCACGAAGATCGAATCCGAGGTGCAAGCTGGAATGCAAGCGCCGCAATCGATGCAGCCTTCGGGGTCGACATACATTTGCGTCGCGGCCTCAAACTCCGGCTCGTCTTTCTTAGGATGGATGCAGTCGGTCGGGCAAACTTCCACGCAAAGCTCGTCCTTAATGCAGGTGTCGGTGATTACATAGGCCATGATTGCTTCTCCTAAAGGTGTTTTCTGGAGTAGTTTCGTTCTTACCTTAGCCAGTGGGGCGGATCTTGGCGGTGATCTAGATCACAGCGGAATGTGGTTTGCGCACATCGAGCAGTGATCACCATCACAGGCGAGGCGAGGCGGGATGCGGTATAAGAATGCATAGTTGCAATCCTAGATCGCCCGGCCTCACCCCACGACCCCACACAGCCGCCACCCAAGCGGCGGGCCGGGCAATCTTTCACCTGAAGCGAGAACTGTTCCCAATCGATGGCTGCCGTGTACAGCCTCAGCGGCTAAAGCCGGCGTGATTTTGCGACACCTACGGCGCGGCTGAAGCCGCACCCCTTCAAAACAAAGTCAAAGGCAGAGTTTTTTCCGGAGCCTGCCAAGAGCTAAGAGCGCGAGCTAAGAGCTCGTTCTCTCTTTCAAGTACGACTCCTTGTAGCCGAGGTAATTCTTGGCGTAGCGGAGGATTGTTTCCTGATCTTTTTCCTCCAGGTGGCGGCGGAATTTTCCTGGGGAACCCATCCAGAGCGAGTTCGGCTCGACGATCGTTTTCTCGGGGATGAGGGTGCCGGCGGCGATGATAGAGCCAGATCCGATGACGGCGCCATTGAGGATAATCGAACCCATGCCGATGAGGCAGCGGGCCTCAATGGTGCAGCCGTGCAGGATGGCATTGTGTCCCACGCTGACGTAGTCGCCGACGAAGACGCCGTATTGTTCCTTCATGCCGTGGAGGACACAGTTGTCCTGAATGTTGGAATAGTGGCCGACGCGGATCTGGTGGACGTCGCCGCGAAGGACGGAGTTCATCCAGATGCTGGCGTGTTCGCCGAGGATGACGTCGCCGATGAGTTGGGCGGAGTCGTCGATGTAGCAGGTGTCGGGGAACTGGGGAGTGACGCCTTGGTAGGAGCGGATCATAGTTGTGAGTGCGGTTCTGAGCGCTCTTTGAGCTGCGATCAGAAAACATATCATGGAGCGATTGCCGAAGATAGTCCTTGGTCGTCAGTCGTGGGTCGATTGGAAAAGCCGCGAGCAATCGCACCCCCCTAGCGAGCAACGACCAGCGACCAACGACCGCTACAAAACCGAACATTTTTCAGGTACGTCCATCACATTCTGGTGAGATGCGCGGTGGTATAGAGATAGACAGGGTTTCAGGAATCCCCTCCGATTCCGAAGTCTCGGACGCGAGGGGATCCTTATGTGCCGCCGTTACCAGCCACTCCTAGTTACGATTCGCAGCCTCTTTTCTATTGCCGTCCTCTCTTTGTTGTCGATCGGCCTTTGGGGACAAGATGCCGCTACCGGCGCGCTGCGGGGGGTTGTGCTGGACGCTCAGGGAGCGGTGATTACGAATGCGGACATTGTGGCGATACGGGTGGAGACAGGGATTCGCTACCACTCGGCCACGGATTCGGCGGGACGATTCGCGGTAGACCTGCTGCCGCCGGGACAGTATTCGGCGCGGGCGGAGGCGGAAGGGATGTCGCCACAGATTTCGCCGCTGCTTCGGGTGGAGGTGGGAGCGGCTACGCAGTTGACGTTCAAGTTGAAGGTGGGGGGGCCGATGGAAACGATCACGGTATCGGCAGCGCCACGCATGGAGGCGGATCCGAGTTCGGTCTCGGCGCTGCTGGAGGAGCGGGCGATTCATGATCTGCCGCTGAATGGGCGCCGGTTCACGGATTTGTTGTTGCTGGCGCCGGGGGTGACGCAGGATCCGCGCGGGTTGACGTCGGGATCGAACGGGGATCTTTCTTACGGCGGGATTCGGGGATACAACACGAGCTTCCTGGTGGATGGAGGAGACGACAATAACGGATTCTTCGCGCAGGCGATGGGACGGTATCGCGCGCCCTACCAGTTTTCGAATGAGGTGGTGCAGGAGTTCCGGGTGCAGTCGAGTGGTTATGGGACGGAATCGGGCCGGGCTGGAGGCGCAGTCGTCAATGTGGTGACCAAGTCGGGGACGAACCAGTGGCACGGGAGTGCGTTCTACTATTTGCGCGACAGTTCGCTGGGGGGAGCGGCGCCGGCATTTGTAGGCTTCAGTCCCACCGATCAGCAACACCAGTTTGGAGGGACGATCGGAGGTCCAATCGAGCGCAACAAGACTTTTTTCCTGGCGAGCTACGATCAGCATATTTTTCATGTACCGGCGGTGGTGGAGTTCGAGAACGGTTCGACAACGGTGGTGCCGCAGTTGGGTACACCTTTAAGCCCTGGGGACTACGAGGTCTGCGATCCGGCTATAGGGGGGATGGCATGTGATCAGGCCCTGGTGTTTGCGTCGGCGGCGCAGCTTTCGACTTTGGGCGGAACGTTTCATGCGAAGTTGCTGGGGGACACGGGATTTGTGAAGCTGGATCGGGTGCTGACGCCGCATCAGCATCTTTCGGCGCGGTTGAGCACATCGCGGTATTACGGGACGAACAATGTGTTCTTCGATCCGGCGAGTCCGATTACGAATAATGCCATCAGCGGGGATGGGGAAGAGGATGTAAAGACGGAAAACGCGTCGCTGAGTTTGCTGAGCAGCGTCAGCCCGCGGGCGACCAGCCATCTGCGAGTGCAGTTTTCGCTCGATTTGGAGCAGTCCTTTCCCAATACGACGGGGGTGCAGACGAACATCTATGACTGGCTGCAGGATATGGGGCAAGCGTCGATCTTGCCGCGACAGACGCGGGAACACCGGCTGCAAGTCGCGGAGACCTTAAGTCTGAGTCGCGGGCGCAACGAATGGAAGTTCGGCGGCGACGGGATGTTGACCTGGGACTACAACTACTTTCCATCGATTTATGGGGGAGAGTTTTACTACGACAACATTGTGGTGAATCCGTTTACGTTTGTGCCGATGCATGGAGGGCTATCGCTTACGCCGCTGCGGGCGTGGGCGCACAACGTGCCGCGATATTACATACAGAATTTCGGCAATCCGGTGTCGCATCCGAACAGCAACGACTACGCGGGGTTTGTGCAGGACACGGCGCGGTTGACGCCGCATTTCACCTTGAGCATGGGAGCGCGCTACGACCTGCAGACGTTTTCGAAAACGGGGATGGTGAGTAATCCGCTGTGGCCAGCGGCGGGGAAGATGCCGTTGCGCGAGACGAATTTTGCGCCGCGAGTGGGAATTGGATATGCGCTCGGCGACGATCGGCCGCTGATGGTGCGGGCGGGATTCGGGATTTTCTATACCCGCATTCCGCAGATTTATCAGTCGGCGGTGATGAATGACAATGGGATGAACAATAGTTTTCTTTCCCTCGACAATACGGATTACTACCAGCATCAGGTGTTTCCGGCGTACCCAAACGCGGCGTTTGGCTGTCCGCGGGGTCCGGCCTCGTGCACTCTGCCCGATGCCTGGAAACAGTATGCAACCAACGAGGTGGCGGCGTTTGCTCCGGGGTTTAAGACGCCGCGGGTGCAGCAGGGGAGCCTGAGTCTGGAGCGGGAACTGGCGGGCGGGTTTATGGGGACAGTGTCCTACCTGTATGTGCATGGGGTGGACATGATCCGGGCGCGAGATGTGAATCTGCCGGCGCCGACTTATTACAGCTATCCCATCTTCGACCCGACGGGCAACACATTTCAGAATGCGTTTTACAGTGTGGCGTCATTTGCGACATGGCAGACGAGCTACAGCATCAGTTGTCCGTATCCGCCTTGCATCAACAGCTTGAATCGTCCGATAACGCAACTGGGGGCCATTGACCAGTTCGAGAGTGCGGCGTCGAGCGTGTATCACGGCATGACGGTGTCGTTGCACAAGCGGATGTCGGGTGGGATGTATTTCCGGCTGGCGTACACCTGGGCGCACGCGATCGACACGGGACAAGACGCGCTGGTGGCGGGAGCGCCGGCAACCGTGCAGAATTCTTACTCCACGAAGAGTGAGCGGGGGCCGAGCGTAACCGATCAACGGAACCGGTTGACGATCTCGGCGATCGAAGAGCCGAATCCGTTTGCGGCGGGACAGAAAGCCCTGGCGGCGATGTTCAATCATTGGAAGATTTCGGGGATCATGACCTATGGCAGCGGACGCCCAGCGAATGCGACGGTATCGGGCGATCCGAATCAGGACGGGAACACCAGCAACGATCGTTTGCCGAAGTATGGACGCAATGCCTTGCTCGGTCCGGACTACGCGACCATGGATGTGAGGGTGGCAAGGACGATGAATCTGGGTGAACGGTGCCATCTGGAGTTGATGGGGGAGGCGTTCAATGTGATGAATCGCGACAACCAGCGGTTGGGGTTGACCGACAACGGCTTTTATAATTCCGCGGGCCAGTTCGTCAAGTACACGCAACAAGCGGGAGCAGCTTACTATCCAGCTTATTTTCAGCAAGCTACGAGTTTTATGAAGCCGACAATTTCGTTTGCTCCGCGACAATTGCAATTGTCGATGCGGTTGAATTTCTGAAGTGGGGAGAGATTTCTGCACATTCCACTTGACTTAGGGGTACATTGCTTGCCATAACTAACGAGTCCACTTTGGACGAGTGGGGGGGTGTAGCCCGTTGGCGGAAGTTCGACTTCAAGAGGGGGAATCCCTCGAAAACGCCCTGCGGCGGTTCAAGCGAAAGGTACAAACCGAGGACATCATCAAGGAAGTAAAGCGTCATTCGTTTTACCTGAAGCCCGGCGAGAGAAAGCGCGTAAAAGAAGCGCTGGCTCGCAAGCGCAGCCGCAAGAAAGCACGTAAGGAACAAGACTAAGGGAAACGGGCCGTTCGCTGGTAGGAGCGGCCCGTTCCTCGTATTGGAAAACAGTGAGACGCGACAAGTAGCGTCTCGACGTACGGTGTTGGATTGCAAGTTGTTTGAAGTTTTTCCAGGTTTGTCGTATTCAGCAAGAGCAGTAACCATGCGGAGCACACCGTATGGCGGGCCGAACCCAAGGGTCAGCATGAGGGGGATGTAGATCTCCTGCCCACGATGTGAACCGGATCCTTCCCTATTCGGGTCTCCCGTGCAGAGCAGGGACGCGGAATGGGAGCGCCTCTCCAATGGAATTCCAGGACAAGGTTTTGAAATGCATCGATTGCGGCACGGATTTCGTGTTCACAGCGGGTGAACAGCTGTTCTTCCACGACAAGCAGTTCAAGAACGAGCCCAAACGCTGCAAGAACTGCAAGGGCAAGCGAGTGGCCGTGCTTGGAGCCACGTCGCACGGACCGTCGCGCGCGCATTCCTACGCGAGGACGGAGACCCGGACGAACTGCTCACAATGCGGAAAAGAAACCACGGTGCCGTTCCGGCCGACGCAAGGACGGCCAGTGCTGTGCCGCGAATGTTTTCAGCGGGGGCGGCAGGTCGCAAGCGCCTGATTTTCCTTTAATACTGAGGCGACGGGGCGAGCGGGATGCTCATCCCGCTTGGCGTCCGGTTTCTTGCGCCTTGGAGGCGGCGTTGCGCTGGCGGAGTTGCTTGTCGGCGTGGCGGACGAGCAGGGCTTCCACCTGACGCAGAAGATCGCTCGTGCCCAGCGGCTTGATGAGTAGCGAGTCCGAATTTACTCCGCTCCAATCTGGTTCTTCCCGGTCCTGTCCTTCTCTGTCTCGGTGCTCTCCGCGCCGATGTTCGTCGGATGGTGGATAGGCGGTGAGCAGAGCGGTCGCGGGATCATAGGCCTGGCGGCGCGCGGCGCGGATGACTTCCAGACCGGCCTCTTCGGTTTCCATGCGCAGGTCGCTGATCACCATCTGGTATACGCCGGACTCCATGCGGGCCAAGGCCTCGGCAGAACTGGCGGCGGTTTCGACTTCAAATCCCTGGAGTTCGAGAACGGCTTTGAGGGTCAGCAGAACGGCGAGATCGTCGTCAACGAGAAGAATTCGGCGTTTCATGTGCACCTCTTAAGCGGAACTGAGATGCAGTGCACTGCGGAATGGGCAGGCAGCGCCTTTTATGCGGCGATCAGGCGAGCTTCACAGATTGTCCTGTTGCGCGCCGTGGTCGCCCTCAGCGGCTAAAGCCGCATTCAAAACAATGTGGTTAGCGCAGCGCTGAAGCGCTGCGCCACCCAAAATCAAATGGAACAGCGAGTTTTTGAGCGACTGTTCAGCAGCGACATCCACTCGTTTAGTATAGGAGCGTGGCTCGCTTCTACATAGAGAATTTTGGTTGCCGCGCAACCCAGGCGGATGGGGCGGCGCTGGAACGGCAGTTTCTGGAACGCGGGCTGGAGCGCGCCAGCGCCGCGCGAGACGCCGAAATTGTCGTGCTGAATACCTGCACCGTGACCGAGGGCGCGGATAAGGATGCGCGCGCATCCATACGGCGGCTGCAGCGAGTGAATCCGGAGTGCCGCATTCTGGTGACCGGGTGTTACGCGCAGCGCGCGCCGGAAGAACTGGCAGCGCTGCCGGGCGTGACTTGGGTGGTGGGTAATTCGCATAAACACCAGGCGGCGGAGATTGCCACGTCCTCATCGGCGGGGTTTGTTTCACTGGCGCAGCTCTCCGGCGAGCAGCGAAACCCACTCTTTCGCACAGAACGCGAAAGAGTGGGGCACGCAAGGGAAAGAGTGGAGTACCCGGGCAGTGTGGTTGTGGGAGATATTTTTGCGCATACCGAACTGCTGGCGGCGCCGGTGTTTGAGGCAGCGAACGAGCGCACACGTCCGAACCTGAAAGTGCAGGATGGATGCGACAACCGCTGCTCGTTCTGCGTGATTCCGTATGTGCGGGGACAGAGCCGATCGCTGCCGCCGGAGCGCGTGATCTCCGAAGTGCGGACGCTGGTGGAAGTGGGCTATCGCGAAGTGGTGATTTCGGGGATTAACTTGGGGCGCTGGGGAAGGGATCTGGAGAGCAGCTCTCAGCTCTCAGCTGTCAGCTCTCAGCTAAAGCCGACGACTCCCGTCCAGCGACTGGAATCTCTGATTCTTGCCATCCTTGAGCGGACTTCTCTGGAGAAGCTGCGCATCAGTTCGGTCGAGCTTATGGATTGGAGCGATGACCTGATCGAGTTGGTGGCGGCGTCCTCTCGCATCGCCAAGCATGCTCATGTGCCGATGCAGTCGGGGAGCGATACGGTTTTGCGGCGCATGCATCGCAAGTACCGGCCCTGGCATTACCGGGAGAAGATTCTGAAGATTCGAGCGGCGATGCCAACCGCCGCCATTGGCGCCGATGTGATGGTGGGATTTCCCGGCGAGACGGAAGCGGAGTTCGAGGAGACGCGGCGCATGGTCGAAGAGCTGCCGCTCACTTATCTGCACGTGTTTACTTATTCGGCGCGTCCGGGAACGCCGGCGGCGGAGCAACCGGGGCAGGTTCCGACCGGCGTGGCTCGGGAACGAAACCGGGTGCTGCGCGAGATTGCATCCGGGAAGAAGGCTGCTTTTATGCGGTCACTGGCGGGGACGGTGGTCGAGGCGATCACGCTGCAAACCGGCGGAGCGAATTTTACCGAGGCGCTGACCGACAATTACCTGAAGATGAAAATTCCGGGACGCCATGCTCCGAACCAATGGATGAATGTAAACGTCGAAGGGGTAAATGGCGAGATGCTGCTGGGGAAGCCCCTGGCGGACCCGGCTCCGATGGTAACTTAGGAGTGCACAATGCGAACAAACGCATTGACCTGCAAACCTTTACCGCTTACGATAGCTGAAAATCCAGAACTGCGGGAGTGATCCGAACCCATGTCACAGTCAAGGCTTCGGTCTGCTGTGTGTTGTCTGCTGGCGATCCTGTTTCCGGCGCAAGTGATGCTGGCGGGAGAAACGGCGTCGGCCATGCTGTACACGAACGGCGCTGCCTGGTTGAACGGAAGCCAGGTGCCGAAGTCGGCCGCCGTGTTCGCGGGAGACATGCTGCAGACGCGGCCGGATTCGACGGCCCGAATTCAATCGAACGGATCGAGCGTGATGGTGCTGGCGGACTCGCTGGTGAAATTTGAAGGGCCGGCCGTGGAGCTTGAGCATGGCGCGGTGCGCGTGACCACTTCGCGCGGACTGGCGGCTCGCGCCGGCGACGTGACCGTAAAGCCGGCAAGCAATTCGTGGACCGAGTTTCAGGTGACCGATGTGGATGGGCGCATGCAGATCGCCGCCAACAAGGGCGATCTGATGGTGCAGGACGACAAAGGAACGGCCACCGTGACGCAGGGTCAGCAGACCACGCGCGACGACACGACCGACACGGAGAAAAAGAAGAAAAAGCACCGTCGCGGAGCTGGGGCGGCGCCGGCGGCAGGTGGAGGAATCATGAGTTCGCCGTATGTGGTCTACGGCGGGCTGGGTGCGGCGGGCGCGGTTGGGGTGTGGGTGTGGTTGCAGACGGAACCCCCGGTGAGTCCGGCGTGTCCGGCGAGTACTTGCCCTTGATTTTCTTGCGAGCTAGCTGCGGTTGGAGTTCTTACCCTAAGTTCCGTCCAAGGCGTGCCGGGGCGGGTGACTGAATCGGATGTCGCGCTACGTATCCTACCGAGATTTCGACTGGGTCCTGATGGGCTTCGTGCTGGTGATCTGCGCGCTGGGTGTGGTGCAGATTCACAGCGCGACCGAGCACACGAAGTTTGCCGGCGCCCACCTCAAGCAAATCTACTGGGTTCTGGCGGGCGTGGGCGCGATGTTCCTGGTCAGCCTGCTCAACTATCACGCTCTGCTCGAACAAATCCACTGGATGTATATCGCAGCGCTGGCGTCGCTGATCGCGGTGATTCTGTTCGGGCAGAGATATCTGGGTGCGCGGCGCTGGATCAAGATGCCGGGAGGCGGACATTTTCAGCCCTCGGAGTGGGTCAAGCTAATCCTGATTCTGGCGGTGGCCAAGTACTTTGCGGATTTGCACGAACGGGAACTGTCGTGGCCGGACTTTCTGAAGGCGGGAGCCATCGTCGGCTTTCCGATGCTGATGGTTTTGGCGCAACCGGACCTGGGGACGGCGCTCACTTATCTGCCAGTGGCCGTCATGGGTCTATTTCTAGGCGGGTTGCACTGGAAGCAGGCGCTGATCGTGCTGATGATCGCGGGGCTGCTGGTCCCGGTGGCCTGGATGAAGGTGTTGAAGCCGTATCAGAAGGAGCGTTTGACGAGCTTCATGAATCCGGATGCGGATCGGCAGGGCTCCGGGTATCAAGTGAATCAATCGCTGATTGCGGTGGGATCGGGCGGGATCTTTGGCAGCAAGCAGGGATCGCAGACGCATCTTTCGTTTTTGCCAGTGCCGCAGACCGACTTTATTTTTGCCGCGTTTGCCGAGGAACACGGGTTTGTAGGAGCTCTGGTGGTTCTGCTGTTATACTTCATAGTGCTGATGAGGTTGACCCAGAATGCACAAACGGCGCCCGACCGCGCCGGGGCATTTCTGGTGATGGGTGTGGTGGCTGTGCTTAGCTTTCACATTCTGGTCAACGTC
>Ga0074046_10003629_pt1 | contig 12837 bp, 11 predicted proteins | sample BogForMeECP23OM3_FD_94441 | JGI IMG/M metagenome (GOLD analysis project Ga0074046, IMG submission 94441) | Bog forest soil microbial communities from Calvert Island, British Columbia, Canada - Bog Forest MetaG ECP23OM3 | ecosystem: Environmental > Terrestrial > Soil > Wetlands ...
GAGCTGGTCACCCGCGCCATAACCCAGGGCGGGACCATCATTTCCCGGGGCCAGATCGTGGGAAAGACCGCGGGGACACGGGGACACCTGGAATGCAAGGGCCTGATTCTCAAGGACGGTACTATCTATGCGATCCCGGAAATTGACGGCAGGGTGGTCGGCACCGAGCTCTCCCACGAAGCGGCAGTCGGAAAGCTTGCGCAGGAGGAGATCGAGTACCTGATGTCCCGTGGTCTCTCCGAGGATGAGGCAACTGCCACGATCATCCGGGGTTTCCTCGACGTAAAGATTGCCGGTCTTCCCGACGCGCTCCAGAAACAGATCGATGCCACTATCGATGTGGCGGAAAAGGCAGGGTTCTAGGTCATTTAATCATGTCTGCAATTCCCCCGTACCCCCGGTCGGAAGAACGCCGCAGGATGGTGGATCTGCAGATAGAATCACGGGGGATCCGCGACCCGAAAATCCTCGCTGCGATGCGGGAGGTACCCCGGCATCTTTTTGTCCCGGGTCCGTACGACAGGGATGCGTACGCGGATGCGCCCCTGCCGATCGGGAATGGCCAGACCATCTCCCAGCCGTATATCGTAGCGCTCATGACCGAACTGCTCCGGCCGGCACCTGCGGATACTGTGCTTGAGATCGGGGCGGGGAGCGGATATCAGTCGGCAATCCTCTCGGCACTCGTCCGGAAGGTGATAACGATCGAACGCATCGAAACGGTTGCGGCACTGGCACGTGCCAACCTCGCGGCAGTCCGTGCGGACAACGTGGAGATCGTTATCGGCGACGGGACGCTCGGGTACCCGCCATCGGCTCCTTACAACGGGATTGTCATAACCGCCGCGACGCCGCTCATACCCGGCCCGCTCAGGGCCCAGCTCGCGGACGGGGGACGGCTGGTCGCCCCGGTGGGCAGCCGCTCACTCCAGGATCTTGTGGTAGTCGAGCGGCATGGGGACCGGTTCACGGAGGAATACCACGGCGGTGTCCGGTTCGTGCCGCTCATCGGCGAGTACGGCTGGGAGGAGGAATCACCATGAGAATCATCGATATCACGCGCCCGCTTTCCGGTGCCACGGTTTCATTTCCCGGGGACCCGCCGCCGTCGTTTTCCCAGAGGGATGCAGGACGGTACCTGATCAGCGACCTGCACATGAACAGCCATTCGGGCACACATATCGACGCGCCGGTCCATTACCTGAAAACCGGGGATACCATCGACACCGTTCCGCTCGATCACCTCATCGGCCCCTGCCGGGTGCTGGACATGACCGGTGCGGGAAGTGCAATCACGGCAGCGGACCTGAAGGGCAGGCTCGGTGACGCAAAGCGTATCCTCCTGAAAACGATGTTTTCCGGGGAGGACCGGTTCAGGGAGGATTACCCCCATCTTACCCTCGATGCGGCAGAACTGCTCAGGGCGAACGGTACCCTGTGCGTCGGCATCGACTCTTTCTCCATCGAGGCATTCGTCTGCGACGGGTCAGTGCACCGGGAGCTGCTCGGCCACGGCTGCATCATCATCGAACTCCTCGATCTCTCCGGGGTCAGGGAGGGAGCGTTTGACATGGCGGCACTGCCGCTGCGCCTGGCCGGCCTCGATGGCGCTCCTGCCCGGGTCGTGCTGATGGAAAACGACGGAGTGATGTAATGGATATCGTCACGGATTCGGTAAACAGGCTTGAAGAGATCATCCGGAACGGTGGCTGTGAGGAAACCGGGGTACATCTCGATACCGATCCCGATGCAACAAACTGCGAGTACGAGCGGGGTGCCTGCATGGTCGCATCGTTCGGGGGGCGAAGCGCGGAATTTGTCACCGATGATCCGATCCGGGCAACCACGAAGATCTCCTTCATGTACGGGGCGCCGCTGGAAACGCCCGGCGTCCGGGGTGCCGCATGCGCCATCATCAATGTTGCCACCGCTTTCTTCTGCCTCACCCGGGTGCGACGGGCCTGCCCCGCGGCGTCGCACGCCGCATGCCTGCATGAACTTACCGGGGAGCTTCGCGGCCACCGGGTGCACTGCGTCGGGAGGATGCAGGCACTGGAATCTTCACTTGGTTCTTCGGTTACAAAAAACCCCCAGGAGGCAGATATCATCCTTATCAACAATGAAGGAATAACTGCACCGGGGACAGGGGACCTTGTGGCAGCATGGGCAGGGAAAAAGCGCATTATTTTCCTCGGCCCGTCCACCGCCGGGGTCTCCCGCATCCAGCAGCGGGAGCACTGGTGCCCGTATGGGAAATAAAAACGGGTTTTCACCCGCGGCATAATATGCTAAAACTCTTTTTATACAAAAAACTCACCCTCATGCATGCTTTTTGGTTCTTCGGGAATCCGTCAGCGGTTTGACCATTCGCTGGTGGAGACCGCACTTGCTGTCGGGGCGGTTATGGGGGAATGGTATCCTGACTGCGTAGTGGGAACCGACACGCGGACTACAAGCCCGCTGCTCGCCCGGACCATCCTCGCCGGCATACTGGGCGCCGGGGGACGCACACGATTCACCGGGATCGCACCAACACCCTCTGTAGCGTTCAGCGCCCGCACCGCAGCGGCCGGGTGCATGATCACCGCATCCCACAACCCCGAGGAGTACAACGGGATCAAACTGTTCAACCCGGATGGCTCCTCATTCACGCAGGCCCAGCAGAAAGAAGTGGAGGGGCGCATCACGGATCTTCACTGGGCCGACTGGGAACACCAGGGTACAGAATCTTCCTTCGATGCACTCACGCCCCACAAAAATGCGATTCTCGACGCAGTATCCATCGAGCCCGGATTCCCGGTTGTTATCGACTGCGGGAACGGTGCCGGTTCTGTCCTGACGCCTGATCTTTTGATGGAGGCAGGGGTAAAACCGGTCTGCCTCACCTGCAACCCTGCCGGGCGGTTTTCCCGCCCTTCGGAACCGCTCAAAGAGTACCTGGGGTACGTGGGGGAGATGGTAAAAAAAATGGGGGCAGGCTGCGCGGTTGTGCACGATGGCGACGCTGACCGCATGATGGCATTTGACAACAAGGGCCGGTATATCGACGGCGATCACCTGCTCATGCTCTTTGCCGAGCACCTTGGCGCAAAAAAAGTGGTCACCACGAGCGACGCCTCCATGATCATCGAGAACATTGCAGAGGTTCACCGCACTCCCGTCGGTGATGCGTTCGTGTCCGAAGAGCTGCTCTCGTGGGGAGATTTCGGGGGAGAACCGAGCGGCGCATGGATCTTCCCGCACCACTCGTACTGCCCGGACGGTCCCTTTGCCGCTGCCCTCTTCTGCGAGATCGCCTCGGGGTGCGATGTCGCGGAGCGGCTGGATGCCATGCCGGCCTACCCGATCCTCCGGGAATCGATACCGCACGAGAGGGCACGGGAGGTCGTCACCGGCCTGGGCGCGGCAAACCCGACGGACGGCGTCCGTGTTACACGGGAAAACGGGTGGTATCTCATACGGGCCAGCGGGACCGAGCCCAAGATCCGGATCACCGCTGAAGGCACTACGCTCCCGGCAGCAAAGGAGATGATGGAACAGGCGAAAACCCGCATACGGAAAGGGAAAACTGCTTAAATATTGCAGGATGAGTGGTACCCATGCAATGCGTTGTGCTGGCAGCCGGTGAAGGAAAACGTATGCGTCCCCTCACCGCCCGGCGCCCGAAAGTGATGCTCCCGGTGGCAAACCGCCCGATGATGGAACATCTCGTGCTCGCGGCCCGGGATGCAGGCATAACGGAGTTTGTCCTTGTTGTCGGTTACGGGGAGCGGGAGGTCCGTAGCCATTTCGGCGACGGATCGCGTTTCGGGATTCACATCTCGTATGCCCCGCAGCGCCAGCAGGTGGGCACGGCCGATGCCCTCCGCTCCGCACAGGATCTCGTCACCGGGCCGTTCCTCGCCTTGAACGGCGACATGATCCTCACGAGCGCTGATATCGCCCGGATGACCCGGACCCCGGCTCCCTGCATGGGAACGAGCACGACCGATCATCCCGGCGATTTCGGGGTTGTCATCGTGGAGAACGATCGGGTCATTGCTCTCGAAGAAAAATCAAAGCAGCCCAAATCCAGCACCATAAACGCCGGTGCTTACCTGTTTACACCGGACATTTTTGAACTGCTGGCACAGGTCAGCCTCTCATCACGCGGTGAACTCGAACTGACCGACGCCCTCAATGTCCTTATCGATGGCCATCGGCTTCGCGCCATTCCCCTCCCGACATGGATGGACATCGGCTATCCCTGGGACCTGCTCGATGCAAATGCGGCCCTCCTCGCCGGTATTTCTTCAGCGAACCAGGGAACCGTCGAGGAGGGAGTGTACCTGTCAGGCCAGGTGGTTATCGGGAAGGATACCGTGATACGATCCGGGACGTACATCGAGGGGCCCTGCATCATCGGGAGCAATTGCAGGATCGGTCCCCATGCATACATCCGGGGATCGACAAGCATCAGCGATGAATGCCATATAGGACACTGCACGGAACTCAAAAATTCGATTATTATGGCAGGGACAAAGATACCCCATTTCAACTATATTGGGGATTCTGTCATCGGGAGCGGGTGCAATTTCGGTGCCGGAACAAAAATTGCAAATCTCCGGCACGACCATGCCCCGGTCAGGGTCGGCGGAAAGGATACCCGGCACGCCAAGTTCGGTGCTGTTGTCGGGGACAACGTAAGGTTTGGGATCAACTGCTCGGTCAATGTCGGTACGGTGATCGGCAGCCACGCGAATTTCGCGCCCAACTCTTATATTGAAGGAAGTTTTGGCGAGAACTCAGCTATCCGGTAGGTGAAGGCATGCAGGCAGTTATTCTTGCGGCAGGAGAGGGAAAACGGGTCCGCCCGCTCACGTGGAGCCGGCCAAAAGCGATGATCCCGGTGGCAAACCGCCCCATCATCGCGTACACGATCGATGCGCTCATAACAAACGGCATCCGGGACATTATCGTCGTTGTCGGGTACCGCAGGGAACAGGTTACACGGTTCCTGAACCAGCTCGACCTGCCCATCGATGTGGTCGTCCAGGAAAAACAGCTCGGCACCGCCCATGCACTCCGGCAGGCAGAATCACGGATCTCCGGGGATTTCCTGCTCCTGCCCGGCGATAATTATATCGATGCGCAATCGGTTGCAAAAATCAAGGACGTGAAAAACGCCGTTCTGGTAAAAGAACACCCCAGCCCCTCAAATTTCGGCGTGGTTACCCTACGGGACGGTCAGGTTGACAGTATCGTGGAAAAGCCGGACCACGCACCCAGTTTCCTCGTAAGTACCGGGATATACTCGCTGAATAAGGATTTTTTCCGGTTCATCCGGGGAAATGATATCACGGAGGCTGTCTCCTGCGTGATAGATGCCGGTACCAGCCTCAGGGCCGTCATTGCTGAAGACTGGCAGGACGCAATTTACCCGTGGGACCTGCTCCGGTTGAACCAGCGCCTCCTCAGGCACCTTCCCGCCGCACGGGAAGGCACATCCAGCCGCCATGCCACGATCCTCGGGCCGGTCCAGTTGGGCAAGGGCACGACCATTGGTCCGAATACGGTGATCTCAGGCCCGGTCATCATCGGGAGCGACTGCACGATCGGGCCGAACTGCTGCATCCTGCCCAACACCAGTATCGGGTCACGGGTTACGGTCGAACCACTGAGCCTGCTCGGGAACACGATCGTGATGGATGACACCACCATCTCCTCGCATTCCCGTATTGTTGATGCCGTTATCGGGGAACGCTGCACGCTCGCCGATCATACTTCGACAGGTTCAGCAAAAGGCATTCTGGAGATCGAAGGGGTCCCGATCCGCTCGGAGTTTGGCGCCATTCTCGGTGACCATGTAACCAGTGGTTCAGGTGCCAGGTTCCGGAACTGCATTATCGGAAACAATGCATCCCTGGAAGGAAACCGGGATATAATCTCCCGCATTATCCCGGACAGCTCCCTGGTGATATAACGTGTGCGGGATTGTCGGATACATCGGCAGGCGGCAGGCAGCTCCCCTGATCCTCGAGGGTTTAAAAAAACTCGAATACCGGGGGTATGACTCATTCGGTATTGCAACGCTGGAAAACTGCATCGAGATCGAAAAACACAAAGGCCGGATCTCCGAATACGCCGGCCGGATCCGGTTACACGGCACCACCGGCATCGGTCACACCCGGTGGGCGACGCATGGGGTTCCAAACGATGCCAATGCTCACCCGCATACGGACTGCGCCAACCGGATTGCCCTTGTCCACAACGGGATCATCGAAAATTTTGCCGAATTAAAAAAATCGCTCACCGCACGAGGGCATATCTTCCGGTCAGACACTGATACGGAAGTCGTGGCTCACCTCATCGAGGAGCAGTATGCAAAAAATGCGGATCTGCTCTCTGCGGTCAGGAGTGCACTCCTGCTTCTTGAAGGTTCGTACGCACTGCTGGTCATAGCAACCGGTTCAGACTGCCTGATAGCGGCCCGTAACGGAAGTCCGCTGGTGCTGGGGATCGGGGACAACGAAAATTTCGCCGCTTCAGACATGACACCCGTACTGGAGCATACGGAGCGTGCAATCTTCCTCGAAGACGGTGATATCGCCTGCCTGACGAGGACCGACGTGGCCATTTACCAGGAGACCCGGCCGGTGAGCCGGCCGGTGGAACTGATCGACTGGTCGCCCGAGGAGGTCAAGAAAGGCGGGTTTCCCCACTACATGCTCAAGGAGATCTACGAACAGCCCCAGGCATTTTTCAATACCATTCGGGCTATCGACAAAAGTTCCCTCCCGGCATTTGTCTGCAAATCCCCTTCGGTAACCCTTGTTGCCTGCGGCTCATCGTACCATGCCGGGCTCATTTTCAGATACCTGTTCGAACAATCGTGCGGGATACCTGCCCGCGTGGAATTTGCTTCGGAATTCAGGTATTTTCATCCACCCGTTGACGGCCTCGTAATCGGGATCACCCAGTCGGGTGAGACCGCAGACACGCTTGTCGCCCTCAGGCAGGCACGCATACATAACTGCCAGACCCTCGCGATAACCAATGTGCTTGGTAGTTCCGCCAGCAGGATTGCCGATGCCACGCTCTTTATGCGTGCAGGACCCGAGATCAGCGTTGCCGCTACCAAATCGTTTGTTGCCCAGCTCGCTGTTCTTATGCAGATCATCGATGCCCGTTCTGAAGGCAGATTCGAAGAGATTCTCCTGCACGCACACCAGGCAATCGAAGAGGTACTCCTCATGGATCTCTCGGCTGCTGTCGATACCTGCAAAGATGCCGGGAACCTCTTTTATATCGGACGCGGCCCGTTCTATCCGGTCGCTCTGGAGGGTGCCCTCAAAATGAAGGAGATCTCCTACATCCATGCGGAAGGGTATGCGGCAGGGGAATTAAAACACGGACCCTTCGCCCTCCTTTCACCGGAAACACCTGTCGTTGCCATCTGCATGCCCGGAGAGACCTACGGGGTGATGGTGTCCAACATCAAGGAGATCAAGGCCCGGGGAGCGCCGGTCATCGCGCTCGGGTGCGAAGGAGACCAGGATCTGCCCGATATCGTCGATTTGTTTATCCCCCTGACAAAAACGCATCCCTTTGTCCAGGTGCTTACCAGCCTCGTGGTGCTCCAGATTCTTGCATACCGGACTGCCGTGGCAATGGGGCGGGACATCGACAAGCCGAGAAACCTTGCAAAGAGCGTGACGGTTGAATGATCGAATACGGGATCAACAAAACGGGAGAAGGCCTGCAGGTATTTGAACCGGTTACACTGGGGTTCCCCTCGCGGGAATACCTCGGAAAAACCGGATTTGCCGGTACCACGATAGGAAAGGATGCGGTACTTCGGTCAGGTACCATTATCTACTGCGACGTGATCATAGGGGACAGGTTCCAGTCGGGGCACAATGTCCTGATCCGTGAAAAAACACGGATAGGGGACCGCGTATCTGTCGGCACTGCGGTTATTATTGAAGGAAACACCAGGATAGGAAATGACGCGAGCCTCCAGAGCATGGTGTACATCCCCACCAGTACCACCATCGGGGATCATGTCTTTATCGGCCCGAATGCGGTGTTGACCAACGACCGGTATCCGCCGTTCGCCATCGGCGGGCTGGTAGGGCCGGTGATCGAAGATCATGCAGCCATTGGCGCAAATGTAACTATCCTTCCGGGGATCCATATAGGCGAAGGAGCGCTGGTAGCAGCGGGGGCAATTGTGACCCGCGACGTACCGGCGCACCGGCTTGCCATGGGTGCACCGGCAAAGATACGGGACCTGCCGTCGGCTCTTGCACGCGGGACTCCCGGTAACCACGGGATCGGTCGATAAAAAGGAATTTTTGCAAAAGCCGGTTCTGCAATCACGAGGTACCCATGAAGATTCTCCTTGTCTCCACCCAGGATTACATCCACCACCCTGTTCCCTCGCGGCACCACTATATCTTCGAGGAGCTGGCCCGGCGCCATGAGGTGCACGTGGCGCATTTCCACGTCAGCCAGGGAAATGCCCGTCCGACCCGGCTTATCGTGGAGGAGGCAACGGAGTTCCCGGTAACAAACCCGCTCCTGCACTATACGCTCAACACCCCGTACCATTACCATGTATTCAACAGGATCCTCCGTGATAACCGGTTTGATATTGTCGTTGCTGCCCACATTCTTGCCGGGGCCGCTGTCATCTCTGCGGCAAGGAGATACGGAGTGCCGGTTGTTTTCGACCTTAAGGACTGGTTCCCGGATTCTGCGGCGGCCTACTTTAAAAACCGGTTCCTTGCAGAGTGTATCAGGAAAGGAGTCTGGGAGATCACCAGGAGAAATCTTTCCAGGAGCGACAGGGTCACAACTGTCTCCCCCTCGCTTGTGGATAAACTCAGGGGCCTCGGGTTCTCTGCGGATCTGATCACGAACGGTGTCGATACGGATCTTTTTGTGCCGCAGGACAGTTCGCGGACACGGCACGAACTGGGCATAGGAAATGACGATTTTGTTATCGGTTTCTCGGGGAGTGTCGAGCGCTGGTATGAAATCGATGAGATGATACGGGCACTTCCCGAGCTGATCCGGTACCGGAACAACACGCACCTGCTGGTCGTGGGCGGCTCCCTGTTTACCGATTATGAACAGGAACTCCGGCGCCTTGCCGTGGATACCGGGGTATCCGATCACGTAATCTTTACCGGGATAAAACCTTACGCAGAACTCCCACGGTATATTGCCTGCATGGACGTCTGCACGATACCCCTTTCACCGCCCCAGTGGGGCGGCATCGCCCTCCCCAACAAGTTTTTTGAATATTCGGCCTGCGGAAAACCGATAATTATGCGCCCGATACCCGATGTTACCCGCATCGGTGGCCCAAACCTTTTTGTGTACAGGACACGGGACGAATTTATCGCACAGGTCAAAACCCGGATGGATCACCCGGAAACGTACCACATCAACCTGGAAAAATGCAGCTGGAAAGAGAAAGCCCGCCAGTTTGAATCCGTATTTGAGGGATTGCTGGAGGCGTATCATCCAAACGATTAATGCCCCAAAAAACGATCTTATTGCTTGCGAAAGGAAGATTTTATGGTACTGCTGGATTTTAAAAACCGCCGTAACTGGGTGATCGCGGGACTCGTCGCATTTTTTGTGCTCTTTGCGGTCTGGCTCCGCCTGCTGCCCATGCTCTCCATGGGTCATACCGATATTCTCACCTTGGTGGGAAGCGACGACCCGCTCTATAACCTGCGGCAGGTCGAGCAACTGCTCGCCAATCACTTCACGTATACCTGGTTTGACCCGATGACCCAGTACCCCGTCGGGGGCACGATCTACTGGGGCCCGTTATTCATCTATATTTCCGGATTTGCGTGCCTGATTGCCGGAGCTGCGACGCGCCCGGAGATCATCAGTGTCTGCCTTCTTGTACCCGTTGCAATGGCTGCGGTGACCGTTGTCCTGATGTATTATGTCGGAAGGATCTGCGGCGACTGGAAGACCGGTCTTTTGGCTGCGGGTTTTACCGCAGTTGTTTCAGGACAATTTTTTTACCGGTCCCTGTACGGTTACTTCGATCACCATATCGGTGAAGTGCTCTTTTCAACATTGTTCTGTCTGGTGTATCTCTACATCCTCCTGTCAGAGAAAGATGCAAAGATTGACCTGAAAGATTTCGCCACCTGGAAAAAGACGGCGGTGTTATCCGTTCTTGCGGGCATTGCCTACCTGCTCGGCCTGTTTCTGATGCCAACGATGATCCTGTTTGCCCTGATCGTCGTGCTCTTCACCGTCCTCCAGTTTATCATCAATGCCTGGCGCGACCGGCCCAGTGAATATCTCCTTGTGGCAAATACCATTATTTTTGCTGTCGCTATTGTCGGACTGCTCCTGTTCGGGTTCAAAAGCCCGGGCCTTGACCTCTCGACCTATTCCCTCGGGCATATCTACGCGTATATCGCGGTGATTGCGGGAACGGTAGTCCTGTACCTGCTCGCCCGGTATCTCAGGGGGAAAGAAAAATACTATTACCTGCTGTCGCTCGTCGGTATAGCTGCAGTTTTTGCCTTGGTCCTGTTTGTGGCAAACCCGCAGTTCTTCAGCCAGCTTATTACGGCATCCTTCCAGTTTTTCGGGCAGGCACCGGTAACCAATACCGTTCAGGAAGCCCGGGGCTGGTCCCTTGCAGCCGCGTGGTCCTCCTTCAACTACGGGCTCATTCTCATGATTGGCGGGGGGCTCGTTTCCCTCTACCTGTTGTTCCGGGAGAACCGCCCCCATGACCTCTTCGCGCTTGTCTGGTCAGCTATTATGCTCTACGCCACCTGGCAGCATATCAGGTATGAATATTACCTGGCGGTCAATGTTGCACTGCTCTCGGCCATCTGCGTGAGTTGTATTTACACTTGGGGCCGGGATGACCTCGCCCGTCTTACCGGGGCCATTTCCCATCAGGATGAGGTCGTCCCCGAACACGCTGAAGAGCCTGCGGCAAAACGGAAAAAACAGAAGAAAACGCAGAAAAAAACCCCGGGGGGCACGGCGCCCCAGTACCTTATCATCGCACTGGTGGTCATTTCGGCAGGTCTCGGCATTCTTTTTGCCTATACCTCGGCCTCTTACAGTTACATCAATGCATCCGGCAACCCGTTGCTGATGAATGCCGACTGGCGCGAGTCCCTGGACTGGATGGCAAACAATACGCCGGCTACAGGGATCGACTATTACACAATCTATGACAGGGATACGTTTACCTATCCCAATTCATCTTATGGCGTCATGTCCTGGTGGGACTACGGCCACATGATAACCTATATCGCAAAAAGAATCCCGAACGCCAACCCGTTCCAGGCAGGGGTCAGTGGCCCGGATGGAGCAGCCGCCTTCTTCATGGCAACGAATGAGTCAACAGCGAACACGATTCTCGATCATGATGGTACCCGGTACGTGATCACCGATATTGAGATGGATACCGGAAAATTCTGGGCAATGGCAACCTGGTTCAATCCCACGCTGGCAGGCGCACCGTACCAGATGACCGTTCTCATCCCTGGCCAGACAGCCACCAGCAGTTACAGCCCCGCTCTCCTGAATGAAAATGCGTATTACGATACGATGGTCTCACGGCTCCATAATTTCGATGGATCCATGGCAACGGCCACCGCAGCTTATTATATCGAGTATGCAGACCAGAACGTCACGCATGTCTCATACCCGGTTCTTACCAATGCCGAGGCGATGAACGTATCCGCTGCGGCAGCCCGGGCAGCACAATACAACCAGAACGCCCCGGCCGGCTACCATGCGGATGTGCTCAGTCCCTCCATCGTATTGCCGATCACGGATGTTCCTGCCCTGCAGCATTACCGTCTTGTCCATGAATCCCCGACGAGCGAACTCACCACGAACACGACCGATGTGAAGTACGTGAAGGTCTTTGAATATGTCAAAGGCGCCCACATAAAGGGATCCGGTATCATCGATGTCCCGCTCGTGACAAACACCGGCAGGAACTTCACCTACCGGCAGCAGAGCATCAACGGTGAATTTATTGTTCCCTATGCCACCGCCGGTAATCCTTACGATGTAAAAGCTACCGGGAAATACCGGATTGAAGGAACAGATGCGACATTTGACGTGCCCGAATCGGCAGTCATGCAGGGCCTGGCCATCAATTAATCCTTTTTTATAGAGGTCTCGCGGTGATGGGATACCTTTGGCGGGGCGTACCCGCTTTTTTTATCTGACTGCCGTAAGAGGTAAATTTTTTAAAAGAGGGGGGCATTCAGGGACCAGGACCACTCACTTCGCGTTACGTGTCCATAATATTTCTATACTGTAATGTACTCATTCTCTTGTATGCTCGCAGAAGAGATCGCCCCTGGCATGCGGGTGCGCTATCCCCGTACCGGGACCACCGGTGTCGTGGTCCGTGTTGAGCAAGTGGAGGGAAACCAGTTTGCCGAACTGGACAGCACGCACCTTCTCTATTGTACTGACCTGTTGATCCCTGCAGAACACGCAAAACAGTCCGTCACCTCCATCAGGGAGGACGCGAAAGAAGTTATCCGGCGCGAACGGGAGTTTGCTGCAGGAAGCGGACTTCAGGAAGCCCTGAAAAATATCGACCAGAGCTGTGAAGGAGGGGGCTAATCCCCGTAACCGTATTCAGTATCCTGTATAGTGGCTTTTTCCTTTTTTGTTACCCGGTACTGAAAAATATCCCGAACCCGTAATAACCGGCCGTTACAGGTTATGTATAAGTATGCCTATTAGATATAGGATAAGGAGGTTCGATTTCATTTGCATGATGTGACAATACCCAGTGTGAATATCGGGGTGGTGGGCCATGTGGACCAC
>Ga0074046_10003630_pt1 | contig 12831 bp, 8 predicted proteins | sample BogForMeECP23OM3_FD_94441 | JGI IMG/M metagenome (GOLD analysis project Ga0074046, IMG submission 94441) | Bog forest soil microbial communities from Calvert Island, British Columbia, Canada - Bog Forest MetaG ECP23OM3 | ecosystem: Environmental > Terrestrial > Soil > Wetlands ...
ATTGCTCCCGGATCTTCTTGAGATCGGCATTTACCTGTTGGCAATATGGGCACTCGTAATCCGCAAATTCAACGACCTGCACCGGAGCGTTGGCGGGACCAAGTCTGGGCGCGTCCGCGACCTCGACTTGAGCGCTCGGCTGAGCCAACTCCACTACCACCCCAAAATCTCCACGCAGCTGCGCGATATACGCTTCGCGGGCCTTTTTCACGCGCAGTTGGTGAATCGTATCGAGGATGTGAGGACGCGCTGCTTCGTACGTCTCTTCGGTTTGCACACCCTCGTAATAGAACCGCAGTTGATCCTCCGTCGGCTCCGGCACATTGCTCGAGATATGGCGCTTCACAATCTCGTCGACGGTCACGCCTTCCTTCTTGGCCTGCATTTCCAGGAGTTGGTCCGCAATCAGTTGTTCCAGCGCGTCCCGCTGCGCCAGATAGAACTTGTATCGAGCCTGGAGCAGCTTTCCAGCCTGGGCATGCTCCAACTCGCCCTCGGTAATCTTGCGGTCACCAATCTCGGCCACCACATCGGAATCGTTTTGCGCCATCGCTGGAATGGAAAAAGCAACCAAAGCTGCTCCCATTCCAAGCATCGTCAGAAAGCGTTGGGTCGACATCGCGGAAGTTTTCCTCTCTTCAAGAATTGTGTTTGGGGGGCAGAAAAAAGAGGGGGAGGGCCCAGACGCCGAGTATACCATTGCAACCGGCGTCTGGGAAGTTCTTGTTTTTTGGCCAGCTTCACAGCCTCAGGCGAAGCTGCTTCCCCTGGCCAATACCAAACATCGGAAGTCTAGAAGTCTTGATCTTCCGGTGTGCAGTAGCATGGCGTTCCGCTCTGCTGAACGTCTGCCCAGCAAATCAGTTCCAGCAGCGCCTGCTCGCCCGAAGTCCAGTTCGAATCCGCAAATGCGGTTTCCGTCTGGACATAACCACCAGTGTTCTTCTGGATGTGCGTCGCCCACAGGCGCAGTCCAGCAGTCGGAGTCTCCGCAGTCCCGTTCGGCGGCGGTGTTCCCTTTACCGGGTTAAACGCTGTCGAGGACGAGATCACCTTGATCACGCCCCGGTTCGGGACGTAATTGCGGATCGCGTACTTCGTAAGGTTGTTCCTTACGGACTCGGAAAGCAGACCGTCAGGTGTGACATCGCAACTGCAGCAGGTGATGAGCTCTTCGCTATCGTCGAACAGGTAGAAGTCGGCAAACAGGTTACCACCGTAGGCACCCGCGCTGCCATCGTTGATGGCGCGCACGGTCGCATCCGGAGCGCCGCTAACGTTGTTGGCATAGTAGGTGACAAAATAGGTGCTGTTGTCACCCTGGGCTAGAGCGCTGCCTGAACAAATCAGGGCGATAGCCACCATCGAAAACAACACAAGTCCAACCCTTTTCATTTGTGATCCTCCAGTTTTTTGTTTGACGCCTAGGGCTGGGGGGAGATCAGCTAGTGGCGCTTCCGGAACTGTAGTTCATTGTGCGACCTTTACAAGTACCCACCTGGCCTAACCCATATCACTAAGATACGAGTGCTACTCCTTATGGAGTAGTTCGCTGTGCGCAACAGTCTGCACATTGGCGCTCTGCTGGAGTTTTCTTAGGATGGAAAAACACTGACGGCCCCGTGGTCACGAAGACGGTACATGCTGCCTCTTGCTATTGTGGCGGGTTCGGTGGTGGGGTTTGCTGTTGAATCTTTTCCCGCAGATCCTTAAACATTTGCCTCATGAAATCCCCACGCTGATCTGGGGTCAAATCCCCGCTGGGTAGCTGCACATCCACCGCCACAGGCACAGGCTGAGCGCTTGGGGCTGGCTCTGGAGGTTTCGTCATGGCCGCAGCCTGGGGTAACGAAATTGATACAGCATTGGGCGCGGCCGGGTTTGGAGATTCCTGCTGCAAAGACAACAGAACTTGTGCCAGTGCGTTCGGATTCTGCGGCGAGTTCACGAGGATGAAATTGTAGTGAGAGCCGTTGAGCAGTTGCGTCAATACGTCGTTCGGCGTTCCCGGCCCGGCGTGTTCCACAATCCGCTCCAGTCCGCTTCCCGGGGGAATATCGATCGTGGCCCCGGTCTTCTCAGCAATCAACTTCAGCAGGTCCGCTAAGGTCGCGTTGCGGGCATCAATCGTCAACTGCCCATCGCGATAGACCACCCGTGTCCCTTCTCGTGACATCAACTCCGCAGGGGCCGTGACCATCCCACTTGGCGCCGGTTGCAATGCGGAACTCGTGGCAACAGTCTGTTTCCCGGTCCCGAGCATTGGCTGCGTATTCACCGTTAAAGAGGGCGCAACTGGCGCTGAATCCGTTGACGGCAACGGTAGCAAACTGGCGATGCGAACAGGCTCCTGCCTCTTCACCCCTGGCGACGCGGCCACTGCGGTCGGCAACGCCAGTATTTCGGCGGGGTGCCCGGCACTCGAACTCGTTGCCGCTGGATTAGGAGCCTTCGGAGCAGTGATCACCACCGTCGGCGACAGAACCAGTTCTGCAGTACGCTCGGCCTTCACTGCCTTCACTGCCGGCGTCGGGGCCACCGCGGAGGGCACTGCGGCGAATTCCGCATGGCGCCCAGCTCCGTGATTTTCAACTGAGGGGGCAGCCGCGATGACCTTCGGCAACGGAGCTAAATCGGCGTTACGTCCTCCGTTCGCTCCAGCCACCGTGGGCGTCGCCCCAACCGCAGCCGGTACCGGCGGCAGTTCGGAATGGCGGGCCCTCCCCTGGCTCGCAACCGACGGAGCAGCTCCAACCACGGACGGGAGCGGAATCATATCCGTCGCGCGCACCACATCCACTCTTTCCAACCCCGGCGTTGCTGCCACCGCCCCGGGCAACGGCAGCGATTCATGCCGGCTCGCACTGCCATGCTCGTTGGGGATCTGCGGCTCCGACAGTTGCGGTTTTTCCAGTTCCGCAACTTCTGCGTTCTCGTTTGTCGTGACCGCATCGGCCAGCAGGATTTCCGTCAAGACCGAGTAATGCGGATCTGCAATTACCACGCCTTCGAGCGTAACCATTCGCGGCTTCGGAACTGAAGATGGAGGGTGATAGATTCCGCGCTCGTCGATGCTTCCGCAACTCGCGCCGTAGCAGCCGAGCCCTGAGATGTTCCACCGCACGGCCACGGGCTTCCCCTCGGCGTCCACCACTCCAAAGTGCTGAACCTGATTGACTGCAACCGTTGGTCCGCTGGGAGAAAGGACATATTTGCGCGGCACGGCACGGACAAAGCGTTGAATCACGGGACCACTCGACACCATGCCGGGTTGCGATGCGCGAAGATCGCTAACGCCAAAACAGGCCAGCAGCGCAACTGCTGCGCCTATACGGATGCCGTTGCGAAGTACGTGGCTCACTTCCCCACTCGGCCGCCCCGACGCCCCACCTATCGCGTGCTCGGACTTCACCACAGAATTCCCAGACATAGTCTGACTCAGTTCAACGTCGCCGTGTACCGGTTGTCCTAGCAATTCGCTTTGGACCCGTCATAGCATGGTGCCGCGCTGCTCAGGGGGAAGGTTTAGCGGGGAGGTGCTTTTCGTTTTTCGCCAGTTGCCCGCTCATGACAGATGAACGATCCACCCAGCGTCTCTTGCTATTTTACCACAAAAAAACTTCGGACTGCTCCAAACATCAATACTGCCGGAAGCCCCAATCGCGGCCCCTCGGGTATCGCACCGGATCCCTCCCGGCATAAAGCCCGTTCCTGCGAAACCTCGTCCTGTCGTGCAAATAGCCCGTGGACAATTACTAGTTAACTACGAGAAGCAGTTGCCGGCAATGCCACCTTCGGACTAGATATTCGGCCTATAACGGACAAGATTACTAACCCATTTAGGCTAGACAGCCAGGGGCGTCCAGCCTGGCACTTTGCCCTGGAGTGGATGCGCTTGCTGGCGCCACCGGCGATTTTATCCGCCTGAACCCACCTCCTTCATGTAATTGGAGGTGCTGTTTTTGTCCTCTTCTGTTTCGCAGCAAGTCCGCCAGCCGGCCTTGCCTACACTCGTACCACCCTCTCCGGCATACTACCCAAACGGATTAGGCAGAGTTGGCAATTGCACAACATTATTCGTTCGATATAGTTCCTAGTGTCTAGTTGAAACACCAAGCCCTCCCCCAAGGCCTGCCACGGATATCCACAATGAAAAAGCTCCCAGCCGCTCCCGCCATGCGTGTCCTTGCCGTGTTTGTTGCCCTCTTGCCGCTTCTGAACTGCGGCACAAATTCCTCGGTACAGCTACAAAAGATCACGGTCACTCCGGCTAATGCCACTGTCGCAAAAGGGGAAAATCTGCAACTCGTTGCCACCGGCAACTACAGTGACGGCAGCCAGCAGGTGTTGACAGATTCGGTCACTTGGCAGACCAGCAAGCCAACGGTTGCGACGATAGCAGACCAGGGCCAGGTAACTGGCATGGGCGAAGGCGCTTCGCAGATATCTGCGACCTACCAGAGTGTGACCGGCAGCACCTATGTGACAATTGGCGCGCCTGCATTGATCGGAATCTCCGTGTCTCCCACTCCATCCAACCTGCCGCTTGGCGAGTCCGAACAGCTCGCCGCGACCGGCAAGTTCTCTGATGGAACGACTCAGGATTTGACTCAAACTGCGACCTGGAGCTCTTCCGGAACAGGCATTGCCAGCGTCGGTCCTACCGGTTCGGTTCTTGCCGCCGGACTGGGCACTGCCACCATCACCGCAACTTCTGGTTCCATGAACGGCTCCGCTTCCGTAACGGTGGCGCAGGCGGTATTGCTCAGTATCACCGTGAACCCCAACTCACTGTCCTTGCCTGTCGGCGAATCCCAGCAACTCGCCGCGACCGGGAAGTTCTCCGACGGATCGACGCAGGATCTAACCCAATCCGCTTCCTGGTCTTCTTCAGGGGCTGGAACTGCCAATGTGACTCCCACCGGTTCGGTTGTCGCCGCCGCCATGGGCACAGCCACCATCACCGCAACCTCCGGATCTGTAAACGGCACCGCCCTGGTGACCGTTGGCCAAGCGGCGCTGCTCGGCATCACCGTGAGCCCCAACCCATCGTCCGTGCCCGTCGGCGAGTCCGAGCAGCTCACCGCAACCGGGAATTTCTCCGATGGATCGACGCTGAATCTGACTCAATCGGTAACGTGGACTTCCTCCACAGGCGGCGTCGCCAGCGTGGGCGCCTCCGGTTCGGTCCTCGGCAACGCACTCGGCACCGCGACCATCACCGCAACTTCTGGTTCCATGAACGGCTCCGCTTCCGTAACCGTCGGCAAGGCGGCATTGGTCGGTATCACGGTCAGTCCGGCCCAGTCGTCCTTACCTATCGGAGAAACCCAGCAGCTCACCGCGACCGGAAACTTCTCCGATGGCAGTTCGCAGGATTTGACCCAATTGGTGACATGGGGCTCGTCTTCTTCAACCATCGCCAGTGCGGGTTCGTCCGGTTCTGTCGTTGCCAACGCGCTCGGCTCGGCGACCATCACCGCATCTTCTGGTTCCCTGACCGGCTCCGCGGGCATCACCGTGACTCCGGCCGTGGTCGTCTCCCTGAGCATCGTTCCCGCAACCGTGTCCATGGTTCTCCAGGGCAGCAAGCAGCTGCAAGCGCAAGCCACTTGGAGCGATGGAACCAGTCAAAACGTAACCGGCGCCACCGCGTGGAGTTCCACGCCTGCCGGCATCGTCAGTGTGAGCAGCTCCGGCCTGGCAACTGCGGGGCAGGTGGGCACGACCACGGTATTCGCCTCGTACGGCGGGGCCACGGGAACAGCCAACGCCACCGTCACGCCCCTCATGTTCGCGAGCTACTATAGCCTTGTCAACTCCACGGCTTCTGGCATCGACGGCACCCTTTACATCGTCAACCCTGGCCTCACCGTCGGAGGCACCAACAATGGAAACCTCTGTGCCATGATTTACGTCTTCGACCAGAATCAGGAGTTAAACGAGTGTTGCGGATGCCCCGTATCTGACAGCGGGTTGCGCACTCTGTCTTTGACCTACGATCTGACTGCAAATACTCTGACCGGAAAAAGTCCGAACGCGGGCGCGATCATCCTGGTCCCGTCCGATATCGCATCGAATCCGCAATGTAATGCCGGCTCCTTGGCTCCCACCGGCATCCTCAACGCATGGGAAACCAACGTTCAGAATGGTGACCCGGTCAACCCGACCCTCACCGAAGCCGCCTATGATTCGATTGCTCTGGATAGTGGAAATCAGGCCTTCCTGGCAACTATGTGCACCTACCTGCAAGCCCTGGGCAGCGGCTCAGGCACGTGCAGCTGCGGCACCGGCGAAGGCGCAGCGGCGGCGGCGCGCTCCTCGCGAAAAAGATAGGCAGCTGAACCCCTAACTGGAGCCGCTCCAGCCCCTCGCAATGTGGCTCGCGCTCTCGCTTCGCGTGCAGCGAAGTGGGCCAATCGAGCCCCGGAGGGGCGAGCTAACTTATCCCCGCGCTTCAGCGCGCGGAGAACTGGGCAAAGCCCTCAAGTCCCAGCGGGACGACCTGCCTCGGACCCGAACACACTTTTAGGGGGCTTTAATCGAATCTAGAAGTCTTCAGCAGACTGTTCAGCCGCGCCTGGAACCAGCGCCTGAACCAGACAGCGCCGCACGCGGCTCCTCAGCTCGCCACAAAGCGCAGGCCGTGAATGTAGTGGTGCGCCTCTTTCCCGCCGCGCTTGACGGTCCAACGGACCTGCATGAGCGCAGGGATCGATACCGGGAGGTCCGGCATCGCAATTTCGCAAACGACGAAAGTGGAGACGGCAAGAGGCTGCGTACTCAGAACGCAGAGCCCACCTTGGCTCATGTTCTGAATGCGTCCTTGAATCTCTTTCGGAGTGGCATGAGAAGCGCGCACCGGAGGCATTGTGCGGGCGCGCACGTCGATTGCCTGGGGGAACCGCGCATGCTCCCGCCGCTCTTGTTCGGCTGAACGCTTCACAGCCCCGCTATCATGCCGCAAATCGGCAAGCGCGGTATAGTCCTCGATTGGACTAATTCACACTGGCTAGGGGCTGCGTTTAGCCTAAGGATCGAGCCCCGGTCAGGCGGCCCACAATTCCCGAGCGCGTTGAGACACTCATCTTCACCATTACGATTCTGACGAACGCCTTCACCGTATTTGGACTGATCCCCAGCCGGCTCGCGATTTCCTTGGTGGTCAAGCCTTGCACCAGGAGCTCCACCGTTTCACGCTCGCGCCGAGTCAGGTCGAACTGCCGGCAAATTTCCTCCAGCGCAAGGTCGGGTGTCGCCGTCCTTTCGAAGATCATCGCAATGGCAGGCTGCGGAGTGGAACGCCCATTGCTATCAATCTGGAATTTCCGGCAAATATAGCGTCGTCTCCCGGATTGGTACTCCTTCACCCCGTTGCCTTCGGTCAACGAGGAATCGACCATCACATTGCGAATCCGATCCGAAAGAAACACGTTGAGCTGCTTGATCCGATCCGGTTTACTCGGATAGGACAGAATTTGAACAGCCTCGGGGTTGGAGGCGATCAGATTCAGCGATGTATCCAGTAGCAAGAATCCCGATCTGCTTGGAGCAATAGCCACATTCCACCCTTGGCAAAAGTGATAGGGTCTTTACCTAATTGCCGGCCCTTCGCGTTGTGGTGACCTTCATCCCCACAGTTGTCCTGATGGCGTACAAGAATGCAGCGTGATCGCAACCTAAAGCAGTGAATCAGAACCTGATCGCAGGGGAGGGAAAAACGCAGATCAGAATGTGGCCGTACCACAACAACGCACCAAGATTGTCGCAAGAAGGCTCCCCATTGTCAAGGCGAGAAGTGCCTTACGTACCAGCTCCTACGATGTAATACAAATGGGCTAGTCGAGGTGAGACGACTCTAAACAAATTTGCCTAAGTCAAAAGGGTGAAATTGGGTGCGCATCAACTGAAACAACTTGCCACATTTGGGGAGTGGATGGATGAGACGTTGGAGCGACTAGACAGCTCCGTCCACCAAAGAAGGCCCCACTCTCGGTTCCTTTGGCCCCCGCCCGTTCTCCACTCGCAACCCAAGAGTTCTTGCAAGATCCGTGGTGCATCCTGGTCGCGGGCAACCCCGAGAAAGCCCGCGCCTGTCAAGCCTTCAGGCTCCAGTCTTAACAAACCGCAAAAGACAATTGTCCCACCAACTGCCAGCCAACTCATGGCCTCCTGCCACGCTTCCAGCCGCGCCCACATCGCTGCTATTCGAGCCCGCGGTGCCTCGCTGGTCGCTTGCGCCGCCCTCCATTCTCAAGAAGGCGCGCTCGCGAATTGCCTAATCTACAAGACTAGACACTTGGACGGGTACCTGGCGCATTCGAGCGACCCCAAGGCTAATGCATTCGTAGTCGTTTCGTTGCTCTAAAGACGTCACCCGGCCGCAGCAGACTGACCAGGTCCCGTTAAGAGGACAATAGCTCCAAGACAATTAGCTCAAAGAAAAATAGCTAGAGCTAAAAATAACCCAAAGCGATAATAGCTTAGAGATAATAATGTCTGACCATGCAATAGCTCAGCGCAGGAGTAGGACTCGCAGTCCGAAACAGCCCTGGTCGTGGTTGTAGCGCCCTCCGATTGTCCCGAGAGGGTCCCGCTCTCGGAGGAGTAGACGTTGAGCCTCAAAGGGCTCCCCTATCGTTTCTTACCCTTCTTTGCCGCCTTCGCCGGTTTCTTCTTGTTTGCGGGCTTTCTCTTCCCGGCCGGTTTAGCCCCTGCCTTCTTGGCGCTAGCCTTCGCAGGCTTCGGAGCGGGTTTTCCAGCCCGCGCGGGCGACGGACCCGACGCAGCCGCCGCTGCTCCCTTGAACGCGGCTTTGGCGGGAGCAGCCGTTTTCGCCTCTGCCCCAGGCTTGGTCGCAGCGGGCATTGCCGCAGCCGGTTCTTTGCTGCCCTTGGCCTTCCCTTTCCCCTTGCCAGCATCCGCGGCCGCCTGCTCCGCCGCAGCGGCAGCCAGTTTCGCACCGCGCCCGCGCTTGGATGGCGGAGGCGGAGGTGGCGGGGGCGGCGGCGCCAGAGGCTTCAAATACTTCAGGATTTCCGTGCGCGAACGCAGCTTGCCGTCCAGCAGCAAGAGAAATACATCGTTCGCAATTTTCGGGTAAGCCGGAAGCTGCGGCGTAATGTGCAATTCCGTCATTTCCAGAAGCGGAATCTTCTGCTGCACTTGCCGCCATTTCGTAAAGAAATTCCTGATCTTCTGCACCACCCCCTGCTGTTTCGCCGTTACCGCCAGAAACAGAATCATCTCCGGCCGTGCCGACGAAAGCAGTTGCCAGGTCCGCGAAGGCGTCGCCGCCTCTTTGCCCATCAACCGCTTCGCCAGGTCGCGGGCGTCATCCTCCAGATCCTTCCACGCCCCCACCAGGTCCTTCCGCGGAATCGCACGCCGCAGATCGGCGACATCCTTATCGCCCAGCCGCTCCGTCAGGAAGTAAAGCACCGCCGCAGCCACGTCCGGCGTGTAGCCCAGTTCATTCATCTGCAGGCGCGTTTTCATCAGCGCGTTCAGCCCAGCCGAATCCACTTTCGCCGTCGTCCAGCGCGAATTCAGCACCTTCAGCCAGCCCTCTTTTTCGTACGCCCTCAGGACGCCGAGCGCGTCGTCTTCATAAGCCAGTTGCTCGATTTCGTATCCGATGCTGCTGTTCCGGATGTAATCGATATACCCGTTTTCCTTGCCCGAGTTGTAGCGAGCCAGCGTGCGCTCCTCAAGCGGCCAGTGAAAGCGCGTCGAAAAGCGCGTCGCGCGGATCATCCGCGAGGGATCGTCCAGGAACGCGTAATTGTGCAGCACGCGAATCAGTTTCGCTTCAATGTCGGCCGCGCCGTTGAACGGATCCATCAGCAGCCCGCGCGATCCCTCGTTCAGCGAGAGCGTCATCGCATTGACGGTGAAATCGCGCCGCCGCAGATCCTCGATAATTGTTGCGGGAGCGATCTGCGGTGGCTTCCCGGATTTTTCGTAGGTTTCCGACCGCGCCATCGCGATCTCGGCGCGCACGCCGCCACGCAGCGTCAGCAATAGCGTCCGTGTCGCATCGTCGGCGTCGCCAATCACTGCGCCCGCACGCTCCAGATCCTTTTGCAGCTTCAGGGCATTGCCCTGCACCGTGAAGTCCAGGTCGCGGATCGGAAAACCCGTGATGATGTCGCGGACGGCGCCACCGGTCAGGTACACGTTCATCTCCGCCGCTTTCGCGGCGTCAATAACCGAGGCGACAGCTTTTTGTTGATCCGGCGAGAGCCGGGTTTCCAGCGTATAGATGTAGTCGGCCATGCCTTTTAATCGCCTTGTCGTGGCTGGAGCCGAGCGTTATTCACAAGATTTCCACAGGGGAGCAGACTGATCCTCGGAGAGCGATCCTGTGTGCCAATCTAACTCGCTCTAGACATTAGACTTATAAAAATGACCCAAATTTCTAGCAAGCTAGAGAAAATAACACAAGGGTTACCCGTTTGGCTACTGCCAAGGCACAAACTGTACGATTTCTTGCGGAAAGTGCGAGAATCGCCACTAGGAGTTTCAGGCCCCGCGGTTGGAGTGCCCAGTCTGGGTGCTCCCACTGATTTGCGCCGGGTGCCCCATTCATTCGCGTCTTTTGCGAATGAGTGGGACCGCCGATGCAGCGTCAGCCGCCGCACCCGAAGCCTCTACCAGCCCATGCCCTCGACCCACAAAAAAGTGATCGTCCGCAAGCATGATCGCGATTCCATCAGCGGCTACGTCGCTCCCGCCAACTTTGTGGTCGATGGCAAACTCGAATTGCTCAACACCTCAGGCAACGTCGTTGCCATCGACCTGCGCGACATTAAGGCGGTTTATTTCGTCCGCGATTTTTCCGATTCCGACTTGATGCTCCGCAAAACCTTCACCACCCGCCCCAGAACCGAGGGCCTGTGGGTTCGTCTGAAATTCAAAGACAGCGACGTGATCGAAGGCATTCTGCCCAACGATCTAACGCAAAATCCCGCCGAGGGATTTCTGATGAATCCTCCCGACCTGCGCTCCAACACGCAACGAGTCTTCGTCCCGCGTTCCGCGCTAACCTCGGTGACCGTCCTGGCCGTAATAGGCGCAGCTCGCCGCCGCAAAGGCACGCCCGACACACGGCAGGTCACGCTCTTCGAGTGACTCCCCGTTCCTAACGACTCCTCCCCGCCCGCCTGCGACACAAGCAGTGGTCAGCCGCGTGCAGTAACCGTTCGCGGAAGCTCCGCCTTTCTAATGCCGCTCTAATGTGGCGATGGAATGGCCGCGATCAGCCGCGGCGCAAGCCTCACGAGATACGCACAAAGGAGATTTGCTGTGTCGGACCTGCAGCCCCATTTCGACAAGGATTTCCTTTGCATCGGTCCTGCCTGCGAAGACATGTGCTGCGATGTATGGAATGTCTTCCTCGACAAGCGAACCTACGAAAAGTACCAGGCGAGTCCTGATCTTCGAGCCATCGCGGATCAGCACTTCGTACGCATCACCGAAGCTCCCACCGACTCCAAATACGCCCTCGTCAACTTCCTTGGCCCCTCGCGGATCTGCCCTTTTCTCGCCGAAGACCGCTGGTGCAATATCCACAAAGAACACGGCCCGGCTTATCTCCCGCCCGTCTGTCACACTTATCCTCGCGTCCAGCGATCGTCAGGAAGTTTGACTCGAAACCTGCTCCATCTTTCATGTCCTGAAGCCGCCCGATTGGTGCTACTCCAAAAGGAGTTTGTACCCATCGAGCGAAATGTGGACGACAACCGCCCGCGCCTCCAACGTTTTCTCCGCATGGCGGAGCAGCCCGCAAAATCCAATGGCTCCACTCACAATTCCAACATTTTGACTTTTGCGGTTTTGCTCGTCCAGGACCGCGCTTACCAGCTTTGGGAGCGGCTTTTCATGCTGGGCATGTTCAGCCAGCGAGTGACGGAGCTGTCCCAGTCAAATCAGATCAAGCTCATTCCCACCGCTTTGGCTGACTTTGCAGGCGTAGTCAAGCACATGCGGCTCCAACCTGTCATGGACAGCGTTCGCGCCCAAACGACCGCTCAACTTTCGGCGGTCATTGAAGTGGTCCATCGTATCCAGACAAAGAAAGTCGTCTCCGCACGCATGCTCGAGTGCATTCGCGACTTCATAAGCGGTATTCACTATGACGCGTCGCTACCCATTGACGCCATGGCTCCGGCCTACGCCGAAGCTTACGAACGCTGCTACAAACCGTTTTTCGAGCAGCACCCTTTCATCCTCGAAAACTATCTATCCAACTACTTACTCCGCACGCAGTTTCCCATGGGCCCGGTTCCCGCCGGCGAACCGCATACCTCATTGACCGCCTTCTTCCTCATGTGCCTTCAATTCGCAGTGATCAAAGGCCTGCTCATCGGCATGGCCGGCCATTACCGCGAAGCCTTCTCGGCCGACCACGTCGTGAAACTGATCCAGTGCTTCTCCAAGCAGGTCGAACACTCCGCCGACGTGCTCGACGGACTCAACAAAAACCTGATCGGCGCCGGCGGTTTCGCACTCCTCCTGAAAAATTAGCATCGCTTTAACAAGGCCTGCCTTGGCAACGTCAACAGCCAGGTCCGACTCCAGCGCGGCCCGCTCCGTTACAATCACTTTTCACCCGAGAGGTGCGCCCCATATGAAGCTTGCCAGAATCGCCGAAGCGCTCGGCGCGACCATCGAGAACGCTTCTCCCGACACCGAAATCGCTGGCGTCGCCGGCATCGAGCACGCCGTCCCGGGCCAGCTCACCTTCGTCAGCAATCCCAAGTACGCCGCTGCTGCCAAAACCACGCGCGCCTCCGCCGTTATTGTCGATGAAAACTTCCCGGCCATTTC
>Ga0074046_10003631_pt1 | contig 12829 bp, 12 predicted proteins | sample BogForMeECP23OM3_FD_94441 | JGI IMG/M metagenome (GOLD analysis project Ga0074046, IMG submission 94441) | Bog forest soil microbial communities from Calvert Island, British Columbia, Canada - Bog Forest MetaG ECP23OM3 | ecosystem: Environmental > Terrestrial > Soil > Wetlands ...
CAGCTTCGCATCTAGACTTATGGAAATTCAGCTCCTGCGAAAGTGGCGGAATTGGCAGACGCACCAGACTTAGGATCTGGCGGGGAAACCCATGGGGGTTCGAGTCCCCCCTTTCGCACCAATTCTTCTTGCCGGCTGACCCTCAGCTTTGCTCTGCGCTCTACCGAGGCGTTACACTGCGGGATATGAATACGCCGAACCAACCGAACGTGAAGTTTGTGCAAACTCCCGATTACCGCGAGACTTACTCCAACAGCGTGCAGATCCGCGTCAATGTGTGGGATTTCTTCCTGGTGTTTGGGACCATGCAGCAAAGCTCGGAGACGCAGGTGGAATTGCGGAACTTTCAGGGCATTTATCTGAGCCCGCAACAGGCCAAGGCGCTTATGGCGCTCTTGCAGCAAAACGTGTCGAACTACGAGGTCGCGTTCGGCGAGATCAAGCTTGATCCACGCGCCCCCGGCGGACCCGTTCACTGATGGACTATGCAACAAAGGCTGTGCGCCCGGCGGCGAACTCCAATCTGAAAACGAAATCTCAACCAGCATATTCCGCATGGGCAGAGCAGTCTCTTCTCTTCGCGCTGTTCTTTGCCGGATTGATGCTTCTGCACGCGCTCCTTCTGCGGCTTCCATACTTCTGGGATGAAGCCGGCTACTACGTTCCCGCCGCGCGTGATCTGTTTCTGACCGGTACGCTCATTCCACAGTCCACGCCGTCGAACGCACATCCTCCGCTGGTGATGGTGTGGCTGGCGCTGGCCTGGCGTGTCTTTGGGTACTCCACGCTGGTGACGCGCACGGCCATGCTGGCGCTGTCTGCATTCTCGCTGCTGGGGTTGTTTCGACTTTCACGAATCGCCGCCAATCTGCCGGTAGCGTGGGCGACAACCGCCTTGCTGGCGTTGTATCCCGTGTGCTTCACGCAGAGTTCGTTGGCGCAAGTTGACTTGCCAGCCGCTGGATTTACGTTCTGGGCGCTGGCCGCCTATATCGAAGACCGTCGCTGGAAACAAGTGCTCTGGTTCTCGCTGGCGGCACTGGCTAAGGAGACCGCGATCCTGGCTCCGCTGGCGCTCTTTGCCTGGGAACTGCTCGCGTATCTGATTCGCCCGCGTTGGCAGGAAATTCTTCCCCCTGAAGGCGGGCGCACGCGCTGGTTTTTTCTTTTGCTTCCCGTTGTGCCCTTGACCTGTTGGTACGCCTACCACTACTCGAAGACAGGCTTCCTGCTGGGCAACCCCGAATTCTTTCGTTACAACGTTGCCGCCACTCTCAATCCTCTGCGCATCCCGCTCGCACTCGGAATGCGTCTCTGGCAACTCTTCGGATATTTCGATCTCTATCTGCTCACCCTGGCGGCATTGCTGGCCCTGCTTCGTCCGCCGCAAAGCACAAACGGGGCAACACGTTCGCGAATTCCGTTCTGGATTCAAGCCGCATTTCTTTCCGTGCTGCTCGCCTACCTCGCCTTTATGTCGGCCGTGGGCGGAGCGGTGCTCGCCCGCTACATGTTGCCAGTCGTTCCGCTGGTAATTCTGGCGGTGGTCTCAACTTTGTGGCGGCGCGTGCGCTATTGGAAATTGATTGTGGCAGCGGTCGCGATTGCATTTGTCGCGGGCCTGTTCAGCAATCCGCCCTATGGATTCACTCTCGAAGACAATCTGGCCTATCGCGACTACATCATGATGCACGCAGAGGCCAGCCGTTTCCTGGTGATGCGATATCCCAGCCAGCGCGTTCTAACCGCCTGGCCAGCGTCGGACGAACTCACCCGGCCGTGGCTCGGTTATGTGGCTCAACCTTTCCGAGTGGCGCGCATCGAGGACTTCTCCGCCTCTCAGATTGACTTGGCCGCCCGGGCCCGCGATCAGTTTGACGTTGCTCTGGTCTTCTCGACAAAGTACCAACCCCCGCATCCGCTATTTGAGAATTGGGAGGCGTGGCAACGCATTAAGGAGAAGTTCTTCGGTTACCATCGCGACCTGCTGCCTGAAGATCTTGCCCAACGTCTTGGCGGGACGATTGCCTATCACAAAGAACGCAACGGGCAGTGGATCGCGGTCATTGCGGTGGAGCGGTGAGCCCGCGTTGTGAGTGCTATCGCGATTTTGCGCCAACTGTACCCTGGCCGATATCGATGCTGTGTTACCGCATGGACCAAGGTCCGCCCACGGCCCCATTCCCCCGCGGCGCCGGGGCTAGCGCTTGCTTACGGAGAGCCAGGGCACGCCGCGGTAGGAATCTGCCACTACCCAGGCGCCCGCCGTCAGCGCCAAAGAGTCGATGGTCTCGCTCCATTGGAAGGTGTCGTTGGTGACTGCCACCACGATGGGTACCCACACCAGCAGCGTGAACATGCCCATCTGCAACGTCGAAAGCGCAGCTGCCAGCCGTGCATACCGGCCGATGAGCACCGCCACGCCCGCCGCGATGAAGGTACATCCGAAGAAATACGCCCAGGCCACATGCCATGGCAACCAGCCCGGCACCAGTGCGGCGGTGTCCTTGAGATAGACGAAATGCCCCACGCCGAAGGGGATCAGGGCCAGGCCGCAGAACACCCTCGCGATGCGCACACCCTTGTCGCCGGTAGCGAAACCGAGGCGCTGCCTGTCCCAGCCAGCGGCGAACCAGGCATACAGTACCCAGGCGCCCGCCAACATCACCGCGGTCTCACCGCCGCCAAACCAGGAACCTTCCTCAGCCGGCGCGTGGAAGATGCCGGGCACTCTTACCAGCAGCAACCAGAGCAGGAGAAAGGCGAGCAGCACGCGGACCGCGGCGGCGGCCGAGCGCTGCCAGAGCAGGCCGATGCCCGATGCCAGGCAGATGAAGGCGCAGAGATAGACCAATACCTCGCGTGCGGGTACACCCTTCGGTACCGGTTGCCATACCGCGACGAAATCGCCTTTGACCAAGCCCAGGATTCCGAGGGCCATCAGGGCCGCCGCAAAGACCGCATGACCCACGCTTGCGATGCGCATCGCCCTATCCTTCATGGTGTTCCACTTCGTCGGCTACAGCCATGCATTGTATGCCACGCGATATGCGTTTGTTTTATCTCGGGATTCCAAACCTCTGTAACCATCGTGTTCACATCCCCATCAAGTGGCACGAATGCGTCTTGACTACGACCCAGACGCTCTTACCGGGGCCAAGTTGCAGAGCGTCGCGCGCCGCTAACGTTAAGTGCACCTCGAACTCCGTGCCGCCGCAATCCACCACCGCCGCGACAATCACGTCTCTCTGCTCCAGTCGCTGGATAGTTCCCGGCAGTACATTGCGGGCGCTCAGCCCGCGCGGGCTTTCCGTTGCCAGCAGCAAATCGCCGGCGCGAACGCCGACGCGCAGCCGCGAGCCCACATCGGCGCGAACCAGCGGCGTTTCCAACTCAACTTTGCCGCCACCCAGTTGGCAGGTCATCGTCCCGCGGTCTTCGTGCAGTGCCAGCACCGTGGCATTGAAGATATTTTCGAATCCTGACAGGTTGGCGACTGTTTCCAGCCGTGGAACGCGCATCACTTCATGCGGCCGCCCTTGCGCCACAATGATTCCGCCGTCCAGCACAATGACCTCGTCGCCCAGGGCAAACACTTCCTCGCTGTTGTGAGTGACAAAGAGAATCGGGACGCGGTGCAACTGGTTCCACCGCCGCAGATCGCTCACCGAAGACGATTTCGTCGGACGGTCGAGCGCCGCCAACGGCTCATCGAGCAGCAATGCGCGCGGTTCAGTTACCAGCGCCCGCGCCAGAGCGACGCGCTGGCGCTCGCCTCCGGAAATTTGCGCCGGACGCCGGTCGCGCAAGTGAGCAATGCGAAACGACTCAAATATCTCGCGACTGCGCGCTGTTCGCTCGGCGGCGCTGAACGTGCGGAGACCATAAGCGACGTTCTCCCCGGCCGTCAGGTGAGGAAACAGCGCCAGATCCTGCTGCACGTACCCGATCCGCCGTTTCCAGGCGGCAACGTTTCGCTTCTTCTCGGAATCGTAAAGATCTTCGCCACCAACCGCAATGCGCCCGTCGTCGGGATCGGTCAATCCTGCAATGCAATCGAGCAGCGTGGTTTTTCCCGCGCCCGATGCGCCGAATAGAATTGTGAAACCGGCCAGCGCGCGGAAGTGGACATTCAGGTTGAAGCTGCCTTCGGGATTAGGAAAGCGTTTGCGGATGCGGACTTCGAGCTCGGAAGAGATAGTTTGTGGCGACGTTTGTGGCGTCGCAGCAGTAGTCACCTCCATGGACCCACCGCCCATGGACGCCGGCTCAAGCCATACACAATCGACAAGACGACAAACGAGATAACAAGCAGCACGACCGCCGTCTGGTTTGCGCTGGAATAATTCGCGGTCTGCACCTGATCGTAAATATCAATCGAGATGGTGCGCGTGACCCCCGGAATGTTGCCTCCCACCATGAGCACAACTCCAAACTCGCCCAGCGTGTGCGCGAAGCTGAGCGCAAATCCCGTGACCAGCCCAGCTTTCGAGAGGGGAAGCACGATACGGCGAAAAGTCTGCAGCGGTGAATGGCCAAGCGATGCCGAGGCACGAAGCAGACTGGAATCGACCGCGCCGAAAGAAGCCGCAAACGGTTGTACAGCGAACGGCAGGCTGTATAACAGAGACCCGATTACGAGGCCCTCGAAGGTGAAGGCCAAAGTGTGGCCGGTGAGCGACTCCCACCAGCGGCCAATCGGGCTCCGCGATCCGAGCGCCAGCAGGACATAAAAACCGAGCACAGTCGGCGGCAGGACGATAGGAAGCGCAACCGCCGCCTCGACCAGAAACTTCCAGCGCCAGCGCGAGTAAGTCAGCCAGTAGGCGAGCGGAATTCCGATGGCGAGCAGTAGCGTCGAAACTATGCCTGCCAGATGCACCGTCAACCAGAACGCCTCCCAGTTCATTTCAATTCTTCTCCATATCAGTGCGTCTCCGGGGGCAGGTTGAAACCGTAACTGCTGAGCAGGGAAGCGGCCTCGGGGCTGCGCAGGAATTCCAGAAACTTGCGGGCCGCACCCGGCTGTTTAGATTTTGAGAGCACGACCGCCGTTTGGTTCAGCGTTGGATACGCATCGAGGGGAACCGTCCAGTAGTGGCCTTTGTCTTTGAGCGCAGGTGCGAGCGCATGCGACAGTGCGATCAATCCCGCCTGGGCGTTGCCCGATTCGACAAATTGTGCAGCCTGTGACACGTTTTCTCCCAGAACCAGCCGTCTGGAAACCTGATCGTAAATTCCGAAGTGTCGGAGCGCAGCCTCGGCCGCTCGCCCGTAAGGCGCAGTCGCGGGATTCGCGATCGAAATCTTCTTGACCGAAAGGTCGAGCAGAGCGAGAATGCCGAGCTTCGATACGTTCAGCGGCGAGTCGCTGGGGACCCACAGTACTAACCGACCGACGGCATAACGGTAAAGCGTGTCTTTGGCCGCCAGTCCCTCGGCGATCAACTGTTGAGGATATTCCTCGTCGGCCGAAAAGAAGATGTCGAACGGCGCGCCGTTTCGTATTTGATTGGCCAGATTGCCGGATGAACCGAACGAGAGCTTCACCGTTTGCCCTGTCTTTTTCGTGTAACCTTCGACGATCACTGGAAGGGCAGCATTCATGTCCGCCGCCGCCGCCACAATGATCTCCTGGGCGGTGGCGAGTGTTCCTGTAAACAGGAGCAGCAGCGCCAGCAATTTTCTCATCGCAGATTTTCCGAGCAGTGATTTCCCGTAGAGACGCGGCTTGCCGCGTCTTCAGCCCCTCCAATGCAGACGGGGCAAGCCCCGTCTCTACATACAAAGGATTGCAGCCCGTCACCCTAGTTTCGTCTTCGAGAGCGGAAGTTCCCGCACCCGCTTGCCCGTGGCCGCAAACACCGCGTTGCACAGAGCGGGCGCAAAAGGCGGCACGCCGGGTTCGCCAACGCCAGCCGGCGGCGCTTCGCTTTCCACAATGTGCACCTCGACGTGGCGCGGAGCGCGGCTCATGCGTGCGATCTGATAATTGTTGAAATTGCTTTGGTCGATGGTTCCGTTGGTAGCAGTGATCTCTCCGAACAACGCCAGGCTCGTCCCGAACACCGCCGCTCCCTCGAACTGGTTGCGGATGTTGTCAGGGCTGACGACGGTGCCTGCATCGACCGCGGTCCAAACATTCGGAATATGCACTTGTCCCTTGCTGTCGACCTCGACTTCAACCACGGTCGCAACATAAGTCAGGAAACTGCGGTGAGCGGCAATGCCCATGCCGTGCCCTTTACCCATGGGCTTTTTACCCCAGCCCGATTTCTCGGCTGCGATCTCGACCACGCGCCGCAACCGGGCGGTGTCAAGCGGATAATTCTTGGCGTCTTCCGCTTCGTCCCCCTTGAGGTCAAGGTTGACAATCCGCGGCGGTCCGATCAGGTCCAGCAGATACTGCACCGAATCTTTATTGGCCGCCTTCGCCAGTTCGTCGGCAAAGGAGTGAATCGCGAACGCATGATAGATGTTCGCAACGCTGCGCAGCCATCCAATCCGTACATGGTAGTCGGCGGGGCCATTCTCAGCCCGATGGTTGGGAATATCGAAAGGAAGATTGTTCCATCCCAGGCCCATTTCGTCGTCGCCATAGGTGGCGGACGCGTCAAAGGTTGAGTTGATGGGCGGAAAGACGCTGCGCTGCAGCCACGCCGTCGGCTTGCCATCCGGCCCAACTGCGGCCTTCATGTACATCGCGGCGACGGAGTGAAAAAAATCGCAGTGAATATCATCCTCACGGCTCCAGACAACCTTGACCGGTTTGCCCAGTTGTTTGGATAGAACCGCAGCTTCCGCCACCTGGTCAGGTTTCGATTTGCGTCCGAAACCTCCACCCAGCAGGGTGACATGGCAAATCACATCTTCCTTCTTGATGCCCAGCACCCCGGCAATCGTCTCTTGCACCGCTTGCGGGTTCTGCGTCGGAGCCCAGGCCAGCACTTTTCCGTCGCGATACTCGGCAACCGCGACCGGAGGTTCCATGGAAACGTGCGCCAGATGCGGAGCGTAGTACTCGGCCTCGATAATCTTGCCGCCCTTGGCAAATGCGGCATCCACATCGCCAACGTTACGAGCGACTTTGCCGGGCTGACGCGAAGTGGCTTCCAGCGTCTTGCGATACGGCCCCGAGTTGTACACCGAATGCGGACTACTATCCCATTCGATCTTCAAGCTCTTGCGTCCCTTGAATGCCGCATACGTATTGTCGGCAATCACGGCGACGCCGCCCAAGGGCTGGAACTGGTGCGGCGGCTTAAAAGTCTCGATGGTCAGCGTCTTCTGAACCCCAGGCACTTGGAGCGCGGCCTTGTCGTCGTACGACTTGATCTTCTGTCCAAGCACGGGCGGATGCTCAACCGATGCATAAACCATGCCCGGCATAGTTGCGTCCATGCCAAAAATCGCTTTGCCGGTGACGATATCGCTAAGGTCAAAAAGAGCATTGCTTTCCTTGCCGATATAGCGCCACTGTGAGCGTTCCTTGAGCGGGACTTCTTCTTTCTTTGGAACCGGCAGCTTGGCTGCTGCTGCGGCAACTTCACCGTAGCCCAGCTTGCGGCCGCTGGCGCGATGCACAACGAAGTGAATCTCGGTCGTGCAATCCTTCGGAGAAACGCCCCACTGGGCGGCGGCGGCCGTGATCAGCATCACGCGTCCGGTGGCGCCCACCTGCCGCATCAGGTCGAAGTTGCTGCGGACTGAGTGCGACCCGTCCGTATCCTGGTCGCCGTACTTCGAGTCGCCGATCGCTTGCTCAATTCTTACCTTGGACCAGTCGGCGTCCAGTTCGTCGGCGACCACGAGCGGCAAGGCCGTGCGACTGCCGCATCCCATCTCCGAGCGATGGGCGACGACAGTAACCGTGCCATCGGAAGCAATCGACATCCACAAACTGGGTTCAAGCGGAGCTGCCGCTTCGTCTTCCGCGGCCCACAGCGGCTCAGGCACAAAACGTGCGCTCAGCACAAACACGCCGCCCGCCAACGCGCCTTGCAAAAAACCACGACGGCTGACATTCTCAATGAGCTTCATGCCGTCTCCTTCGCAGCCTGATGGATGGCGGCTCGAATCCGTTGATAGGTGCCGCAGCGGCAGAGATTGCCGGCCATGGCCGTGTCAATATCCTGGTCGCTCGGATTCCTGTTCTCTTTAAGCAGTGCGATGGCCTGCATGATCTGGCCCGTCTGGCAGTAGCCGCATTGCGGCACCCGAATCTCCATCCACGCCCTCTGCACGGGATGCATGGGTGCGATGCCTTCAATCGTAGTGATCTCGGCGCCGCTGACCTCTTTTATGGGAGTGCTGCACGAGCGTATGGCCAAGCCATTCTGGTGCACGGTACATGCGCCACACAACGCCATCCCGCAGCCGAACTTCGTTCCCGTCAGTTCCGCCACGTCGCGCAAATACCAAAGCAGCGGCATGTCCGGATCGCCGTCAAACGTCTTCTCTTTCCCGTTCACTTTAAAACGGATCATTGGTCCCCCGGTGAACTTCCTCGGTGAATTATGGTTGCTGCAAAATTGATTTCACATATCCTAGTCGCAGAGCGTGAAATGTGGAAGCCCGCGACCATAGCAAAAGCTTGTCATCTCGAGCGGAGCGAGGGATCTGCAGTTTCTCGCGCTGCGTCGTCATATAATCGTCTGTCCTTCCGGGAGGCATTTTGGCCTACGACGATCTGCGCGACTGGATCCAAGCACTCGACCAAGCCGGCGAACTGAAACGGATCCGCACCGAAGCGAACCCAATATTAGAGATTACCGAAATTGCCGATCGAGTTTCGAAGAGTAGAGACCAGCAGGGAACTCTCGGCGGCAAGGCGCTGCTGTTCGAGAACCTGAAAGGCTATCCGGGTGCGCAACTTCTCATCAACCAGTTCGGCTCCGCCCGCCGCATGCGGCTAGCGTTAGAAGTCAATGCCCTCGATGAAGTCGCCGAGCGCATCCGCGGCTTCATGGACGTGAAATCGCCGCAGGGATTTCTGGACAAAGTAAAGATGCTGCCCATGTTAGCCGAGATGGGCAAGTTCTTCCCCAAAACCGTAGCCACTGGTCCATGTAAAGAAGTGATCAAGCGCGACAAATTCTCGTTGCTGGATTTCCCCATCCTGCAATGCTGGCCAAAAGATGCCGGACGCTTCATCACGCTCCCCTGCGTGATCACGCGCGATCCAAGAACCGGAAAGCGCAACGTAGGCATGTACCGCATGCAGATCTACGACGAGCGTACCACCGGAATGCACTGGCAAAGGCAGAAAGTAGCAGCCGAGCACTACCGCGACCACATGCGGAATGCCGCAGTCGCTACAGCCCACGTAGGGACGGACGCATTCGTCCGTCCAGTCGGGCAAAGCGCGGCAGCAGCGGTAGACATCATGGCCAGGTCATCCGGAGGCGCAATGCAAGCGTCTGGCGACCGTCCCACCGGCAAAATGGAAGTAGCCGTAGCTATCGGCACCGACCCCGCGCTGACCTTCTCCGCCATAGTGCCCGCGCCGCCCGACGTCGAAGAGTACATCATCGCGGGATTCCTGCGCCAAAAGCCGGTAGAGCTGGTGAAGTGCGAAACCGTCGATCTCGAAGTCCCCGCCAACGCCGAGATCATCCTCGAAGGCTACGTCAATCTGGACGAACTCCGCACCGAAGGCCCGTTCGGCGATCACACCGGCTTCTATTCGCTGGAAGATGAATATCCGGTCTTCCACGTTACTTGCGTGACCCACAGAAAAGACCCAATCTACGCCACCACGGTAGTCGGCAAGCCGCCGCAAGAAGATGCCTGGATGGGCAAGGCAGTCGAGCGCATCTTCCTGCCGCTGATGAAGCTGACCATCCCCGAACTGGTGGACATCAACCTCCCCATCGAAGGCGTGTTCCACAACCTGATGCTGGTTTCCATTCGCAAGTCCTATCCCGGACAAGCGCGCAAAGTGATGAACGCCATCTGGTCGCTGGGCCAGGCGATGTTCACCAAGTGCATCATCGTGGTCGACGAAGACGTGGACGTGCAAGATATAGCCGACGTCACCCTGAAAGTGCTGAACAACATCGACCCCGAACGCGACATCCAGTTCACCATGGGCCCGGTAGATTCACTCGACCACTCCGCCCGCCTGGCGAACTATGGATCAAAGATGGGAATAGACGCCACGCGCAAGTGGTCGACCGAAGGCTTCAGCCGTCCTTGGCCGGACGAGATCGTGATGGACGCGAAGACCCGCGCGCTGGTGGATGCCAAGTGGAAGGCGCTGGCGAAGGAGTTGGGGATCGACTAGGAGAGCGCGGGAATGGTCGTTTGTCGTAGTTTGCGAAACCCTGGTTTCAACAGTTACCGAAAAACAGAAGTTTTGCATGATAATCGGACTGGGCAGCCTATGACCCAGATCTGGCGCTGAAAGCATAAAGAGGGATGTCAGTGATCACATCTCAGAACGTGGCCCGTAAGAGGTACGTCTTATTTGTCCTAGCGATCCTTCTACTCTTGTTGGGGGGACTGGGCATCTATGTCGGATCTCATAATTATCCGATTCGCGCTCTGGGCGTTGTGGCCATTATGGGGAGTGCATACCTTGTCCGAATCTCTCATCTTCATGACCGATCGGGTTTGCCCGAGGCAAGCGGTCCGCGGACGGATCTCAAAATACCGAAAGGCCCAGGACGTCCGCTATGGATTATCTCCATAGCCTTGGTGCCTTTGCTGGCTGCCGCATTCTTCTTGCTGCATATCGACGCCGTGAATGGAGGCCATGAAGCGTGGCCTGCCGATGTCTTCGCGGGAGTTGGGCTTGCCTGCGCTGTTGTATGGGGTTTCTTAGTCGCTAAAATCTTCGGCGGCAGGACGTAAGAATTCGCAGAATTGAACGACTGGTGCGACCTCAGTTTTAGGAAGTGGTGGGACTGTTGGTTGGCTAATATCGCCTTTTCACTAACAACCCTCAACCTTCTACTCACAGCGGGCCTGTTGGCCGCTGGAGGGATCGGTGGGACAATTGGGCCGCGTCAAGGAGGTTGTGAAATGACGGTTCGGCTTTTGGTTGAGATCGTAATAGTAGTGATCGTGCTCTACGTGGCGGTTCGATTCTTTCGAAAAAGGGGATAAGACATGGCTGGGTGCCCCATCCTTGCGCGTTCTGTGCGCAAGGGTGGGATTCCACGGTCGCGTCCCGTTTGAGATTTTCGGTCCCTCGGCTTGAGCGTCCTGCGAACTTGTGTTCTCATTAGAAAATGACGCGGGCTGTGGGGGCTCGTCAGCGCGCTTTAACCTCAACCCTTAACCTCATCCTCAGAGGAGAAAAATCATGAAAAAAGTCCATTACATTCCCAAGGGATACAACACGGTTACGCCCTATCTCGTCATCAAGGGCGCGGCGAAAGCGATCGATTTCTATAAGAGCGTTTTCGGAGCCACCGTAGTCGTGCGCATGGATGGTCCTGACGGCCGGGTGGGCCACGCCGAGCTCCAGATTGGCGACTCGCGCATCATGCTGGCCGACGAAAATCCTCAGATGGGCCACCGCAGCGCCGAAACTATCGGAGCGTCTCCGGTGAGCCTGTATGTGTATCTCCCCGATTGCGATAAAGTCGTCGCCAAAGCGGTAGCGGAGGGAGCGAAAATCCAGAGGCCGGTTGCGGACCAGTTCTACGGAGATCGCTCCGGCTTCATCCAGGATCCGTTCGGACATCTTTGGGGCATTGCCACTCACAAGGAAGATCTGTCCCCGAAAGAGATGGACGAGCGCGCCCGCAAAGCGATGCAGGCGGCTTGATGGCAGCTTTTGGCTAGCGGCTGGGCCGAAGACAGAAGGTTCTCCCTGTGTACCTCTGTGTCCCCTGTGGTTCAAGCTTCCGATTTTCAACCACGGGCGACACAGAGGTACACAGGGAAATTGCAGTTCACAACCCTAGAAAGGAAATCTATCCATGCTTTCCGCAGGCAATCCCTTTCCGAGTTTTTCCCTCCCCAATCAGGACGGCAGGACCGCCAAACTTTCCGATTTTGCCGGACACTGGCTGGTCGTTTACTTCTACCCGAAAGACGATACGCCCGGCTGCACTATTCAGGGCAAGTCGTTTACCGCGACCAAGGCTGATTTCGACGCCGCCGGAATCAGCGTTATTGGCGTCAGCTCCGACGACGTGGCCTCGCACAAGAACTTCTGCAATAAATTCGCCTTTACCATCGACTTGCTTGCCGATACCGATGCCAGCCTGATGAAGGCGCTCGGCATCGGCCAGGCAGAATGGAAAGGGATGAAGTTCTGGGAGCGCACCAGTTTCGTGGTTGATCCGAAGGGCGTGATCCGCAAGGTGTATGAGAAGGTGAATCCGGAAGGCCACGAGAGAGTGTTGCTGGCCGACATCGAAGGGATGAAGGCGAAGGCGGCCTGACGGCGCCTACGGCGTGGTCACGGATTTTGTCGCGCAGGAAAATGCGCCCCAACGAGCAGCAACGCTCAGGCTCGAGGTTTACGAAGTTCTCCCCGAGCCGGGTTGGACAAGGATTCTCCGAGAATCGCGCGCTTCCCTGCTACTGCAGCGTGGTGGCGCTGGTCAACCCCTGATAGATGAACAATCCCGCGATGACCAGGATCATGACTCCCGATACGGCGCCAAGCACCTTCACGATCGGTGTGAGCTTCTGCATCTTGGAGATGACTTCCGTTTGATCTTTGTGCATCTGGGATTCGGTTTCATGCAGGAAGATTGAATCGTCCTCGTGCATGGTGAGGGTGCTGCGATAGATCAGGAGGATGATGAGGACCCCCGTCAGAATACCCCACGCGACAAGCAGCCCGAACATAGGAGACATACGCCACCTC
>Ga0074046_10003632_pt1 | contig 12828 bp, 12 predicted proteins | sample BogForMeECP23OM3_FD_94441 | JGI IMG/M metagenome (GOLD analysis project Ga0074046, IMG submission 94441) | Bog forest soil microbial communities from Calvert Island, British Columbia, Canada - Bog Forest MetaG ECP23OM3 | ecosystem: Environmental > Terrestrial > Soil > Wetlands ...
CGTGATTTGCAGATTGGCGATTACCTTTTAATCGGCCGGGGCGAGGATAACGCCGGGAGCCGCGACAAAGATTCTTTTTTGGCCGATTCTTTTGAAGCTGTTGTAGCCGCCATATATCTTGATTCCGATTTTAACAACGTAAGAACGATTATAACAAAATTGATCGAACCGCTGCTGGGAGATGATGATCTGTCTTCCGACTATTCCGACTATAAAACTGTCCTGCAGGAGCTTTGTCAGAAAAAATATAAAACTGTTCCTATATATATGGTCACTGATTCTACCGGCCCGGATCACGATAAAATTTTTACGGTAAAAGTAATTATCGTGAACAAGCTAACGGAATTCGGCAGCGGCAAAAGCAAAAAAGAAGCCGAAAAACAAGCCGCGCAAAGGGCCTTGGAAGCGCTGCAAGATGAAGAGAAATAATCATGGATCTGAAACCGGACAAAACTCCTTGATTATCCCCATCTTCGTCATGAACAACGGGTGTCCGCATCGTTGTATCTTCTGCAATCAAAATATTACTGCGGGAAATTATCCGCCGGAAATAACAAAAGATTATTTCGATTCGGAAGTTAATTCTTATCTGTCCTGGAATAAAAATAAATCCGGAAATGTGGAAATTGCTTTTTACGGCGGAAATTTTACGGGAATTGAACCGGCTTATCGGGAGAAACTCCTTTCCCTGGCATATTCTTTTATTCAAAAAGGGCTTGTTCATTCCATTAGAATTTCGACAAGGCCGGATTACATTTCCGAAAATAACTTATCGCTTTTAAAAAAATACAATGTCACAACAATAGAAATCGGCGCGCAGTCTTTCAATGATAGCGTTCTGCAATTTGCGGAGAGGGGTCATGATTCTGCCGCTATCGTTAAAGCTATGAGAATTCTGAAAGATCACGGTTTTCGGACGGGCTTGCATCTTATGGCCGGATTGCCTCAGGACTCAAAGGAAGGCTTCGTTTATTCTCTGGATAAAACAGTTGAACTCAAACCTGATACCGTAAGAATTAATCCGGTTATTGTGTTTAGAGAAACGGCTCTTGCAGAAGAATTAAGGAAGGGGAAATATAAACCGCTGGAACTTTCCGACACCGTAGAATTGTGCGGACTTGCGTGGCAAAAGTTAACCGGGGCGGGGATTCGCGTAATCAGAATAGGCCTGCAATCAACCCCGGAAATGGAAAAAGACGGCGCCGTATTGGCCGGGCCGATTCATCCGGCGCTTGGAAGTCTTGTCCTTTCCTCTGTTTTTTATGATAACACCATTAAACTTCTGGATAGGATTTCTCCGGAGGCAAAAGAACTTCACTTTAACTTATCGGAGCGTGATATTTCCAATTTCCGCGGTTTAAATAATATGAACATATTGGCAATAAAAAAGCTTTACCCCCGCACAAAGATAATTGTAAGATCATCTGTGGGGCAAAAACGGGGCGCGATTTCCGTGGGCGCTGATTCGGTGGAACCTTTTACCATAGAAATTCCGGGATTCAACAGATAATTCCCGCCGGCAATTTGCTAATTTTAATACCATTTTGCTTTTAAAGGATAATGAGGCGGCTGGCAGGAGGCTTGGGCAGGCGTATATGAACATACGTTTTAGGAAGCCGACGACCCCGGCCTGCGCCGGGGCAGGCTGTGCCAACAAAGAAAGCCTTTGAAAGCGAATTGGTATACAGGAGAATAATAATTTGTTTAAATCAGGATTTATAGGGATCATTGGCCGTCCCAACGTGGGCAAATCCACATTTTTCAATGCTGTTATCGGCGATAATATTTCGATAGTCGCCGATAAACCGCAAACAACCAGAAACAAAATCACGGGCATAAAAAATTCCCCGGACGCGCAGCTTATTTTTCTGGACACTCCGGGGATACACAACCCTAAAACGCCGCTGAATCGCGCCATGGTGCAAACTGCACGGGAAACAATCGGCAATACCGAAGTTCTGCTCATGCTGATCGAAGCCAATTCGGATGTTCATCGTGATGATATTATTTTAATTGAATCACTGGCTGGGGTCAAAGCCCCCGTTTTTCTTGTCATCAACAAAATTGATCTTGTCGAAAAGAAATATCTTTTGCCGCTGATAGATAAATTCCGCACACTCTATAACTATCGCGAGATTTTTCCGGTTTCGGCGCTTAAAGGCGATGGTATTGCCGATTTGGTGAGGGCCATTAAAGAAATTCTCCCGGATGGACCGCAATTATTTCCCGACGATATTTTCACCGACGCGACCGAGAGGTTTATTGCCGCCGAGTTTATCCGCGAACAGATCATGCTGCAAACCTCGCAGGAAATTCCTTATGTCAGCGCGGTAGAGGTTGAATCATTCAAGGAAGATGAAGAAAAAAACATCATACGCATTCATGCGACAATTAATGTCGAAAAGGAATCGCAAAAAGCGATTATGATCGGCAAAAAAGGCGCCATGCTGAAAAACATCGGCACGCAATCCAGGTTGCGGATGGAAAAACTCTTCGGCGCCAGGGTTTATCTGGAACTGTTTGTGCGGGTGAAAAAGGAATGGACGAGTTCCGATAAGATGCTACGCGAATTCGGTCTACTGAAGCGATGATACCATGCCGTATTGAATGCATGATACCATGCCGCATTGAATGCCTGACTTTGTTGGCATCGTCGTCAGCTTCCTCAACGTATGTTCACATACGCCTGCGGAGCCTCCTCCTTGCCGCCTCGTCATCCATTCAATGCGACATGTTATAAATATGGTATAAACAGGATTATATATTCATTAATGTTATTAGAGGTTACATAATTTAATGCAAGTAAAACCCATAATCGCCATTGTCGGCCGGCCCAACGTGGGCAAATCGACGCTTTTCAACAGGATTGCCGGAAAGCAAAAGGCTATTGTCATTGACGAACCCGGCGCCACCCGTGACCGCAATTACATGGACTGCATATTTCAGGATAAAGCTTTTACCCTGATTGATACCGGCGGATTTGAGCCCGCATCGGAAGAAAGAATCCTCGTGCAAATGCGCGAGCAGAGTAATCTTGCCATTGAAGAAGCTGATGCCATTATTTTTTTAATGGACGGAAAAGACGGGCTTACTCCATCGGACATTGAAATTGCCAGGCAGTTGCGCGGCAGGAGCAAACATATTTTCTATGCCGCCAATAAAGTGGATGGAGACCGCCATCAGGATATGCTCACTGATTTTTACAGACTCGGCATCGATCAATTCTATCCGATCTCCGCGCAGCACGGTCTTGGTGTTGATGATCTCCTGACGGCTGTTACTCATGATTTTCCTGAATCATCCAAAGACAAAGATGATCAGGATGATCAGATAAAAGTGGCCATAGTCGGCAAACCCAATGTGGGTAAATCATCGCTGGTCAACCGGATTCTGGGCAAGGAAAGAAGCATTGCCAATCCTACTCCCGGCACAACGCGCGATGCCATTGACATGCCAGTAAAAGTGCAGGGTAAGAATTATCTGCTTATCGATACGGCGGGAATCCGCCGAAAAAGTAAAATAAGCCAGACTTTGGAAAAGTACAGCGTCGTTCAGGCTCTCAAATCGATCAATCGCTGCGATATCGCGCTTGTTTTAATTGACGCAGAAGAAGGCCTGACTGATCAGGACACAAAGATTATCGGGCTTGCCTATGAGCGCGGCAAGGCCTGCATAATCGTTGTAAATAAATGGGATAAAATTGAAAAAGATAATACCACCGTGGGTAAATTTGTTGAAGATATCAAAGATAAAATAAAATTCATGGACTTTGCCCCCATTATTTTTATCTCCGCGGTTACGGGACAGCGGGCGCCGAAGATTTTCGATCTGATTGATGAAGTTTACGGCCAATACACGAAAAGAATCGTCACATCGGGCCTCAATGACATGCTGGAAAAATCCGTGCGGAAAAACCCGATGGCGCGTTATCAAAACAAACAGATGAATATATCTTACGCCACGCAGACAGCTATCAAACCGCCTACTTTTGTCTTCTTTGTCAGTAATGCCAAAGGAATTCATTTTTCTTACGAACGCTACCTGATGAATCAAATCCGTGAAACATTCGGCTTTAAAAGTGTTCCTTTGAAACTAGTATTTAGGAAAAAGAGATAATCTCCAACATTTTCGCCCTTCAATAGGAAAAAGTCCAAAGAGGCTGGTCAAATGGACTTAAATTAGTAAATGCCGTCTTTACCGTTTTGCCTTTTGCAAAACGGTTCTATCTCAAAAGAGAGTGGCTCAATACCGGACTTCATAAAGGACTTCATAAAGGGGGGATAAAATGAGTAAAGAAAATCCAGGTAACGCTTCATATCTGACCGATCCCGATAACAGCTCCACTCGCGTGCCTGCTGTTCCCGCCCCCTGGAATCTGTCGGGCAGGGGCTGCATAGTCCTGTATAAATTCAAGAAGGAATTCCTGGAAAAGAGGGCTTATCTTCCGAAAAATGAAGCAATGGAATCAGCCGGAGGCCTCGGGGCGTTGATGATTGTCGATTACAAAAGTTCCGATGCCGGTCCCTATTCGGAATTGCTTTTCATTCCGGGAAAGCTTCATATCAATGGGGGCCGATGGCACAGGATTACAAAGATATATGTTTCCACAATGGATAGTGTCCTGAATGGAAGAAAGAATTGGGCTATCCCTAAGGAATTGGCTGATTTTAAATTTTCCCAAAATGGAAACATCGAGGAAATTGAGGTTTCAAAAGGCGGCAGGACTTTTTTCCGCGCGGGCATGAAGGTTTGGGGGCCGCGCTTTCCGGTGAGCACAAAACTTCTTCCCTTTCCCCTCATGCAGGCTGATGAGGGCTCCTACCTCAATACTCGTTTTTCCGGTTCGGGATGGGGGCGTTTCGCCTCATTTCGCTGCATTGAAGCAGATCAGGATTTCTTTCCCGATCTATCTCTTGCAGCGCCCCTTGCCGCGGTCTTTGTGGATCCCTTTCATATTGTCTTCCCCCCGGCAAAAAAGATCGACTCTTGATATTCTGATAACCAGGAATTCTTCTCTACTCTTCAGTTCATCAATTTCCGATTTTATGCTATGTTACAATCTGTAGTCGTTAAAAAAATCCTTCTGTGTTTTTAATAATAAAGATAAATATAGATCGACTTAGACAGAAAAAAACTATTTATGTTTATTGCCATTTTCCCCTTTTATTTTTTTATAGCTGACTTGAAAATTATATTAAAAATTGGTAAATATCAATAAAGAATCAATTATTAGACTAATAAGCAATAGAAACAATGCAAGCTAAAATATTAGCTGATGATAGAATATTAAAGATTATAAATAGAATCAAAAATGTATTTATTGTATACTTTTTGGGGACGGTAGTTGTTTGTCTTCACGCTCTATCAAGATATCCAGAAGGCTTCTTGCCAGGGGAAAGCGGAAATGAAAGAATTTTGAGATCATTAATAGCAATGATTCTTTTGGCTGCACTATGTGAAGGAATAAAATATAGAAAGAAATGGTTTATTCCGCTTGTTCTTGTTTCTTCAGCCTTCTATTTGCTAAACTTTTCCTTGAAAATATTTCAACCTGCTGCCTATACTGGTGGGACCTATTCTCTAAATGTTCTTTATCTAAAATTCTTCTTAACAATTATTGCCATGTTTAATTTATACCTGATATATTTTTTTACGCGGCGTGAGGTTAAAGCGCATTTTGGTATGCAAGGGACTATTTTATTCTGATAAAAGGATTTGAAAAATTTAACAAAGTTAATCAAGCCGATTGTTAGGCTCCGCCAGATTTAGATATCTCATCTTTCAACCAGTAATCATCAACCCTGACAGTGCCCCAACACTAAACAGTTATAGTTAAACTAAATAGTCTTCTTATTCCTAAACTTCACAACCAGCCAAAATTGACGATAATGCCAGATGCCAAATAGAAATAAACAATATTAGACGGCAATTTTGCTCTTGACTTCCCATTCTAATAGGAGCATTTTAAAAAAAAGTTTTTTTATATTCTCAGGCAACTTTTCAAGAAATAGGAGGTAAAGTATGGGATTTGTAAAAAACTTTGAACAGATCATGGCAAACGCCTGTGCAACATTGGATTTTTATGATGCTGAGATGTTAACTGTTTTCTGGGAAACAAAACCGGAAATCATTGCCAAACTCCTGCCGCCGCCGCTTAAACCAACACCTTATCCTATCGCATACGCTTTTGTAGCCTTTTATCCCAGTACTAATTTTGAGGTGACCTACATGGAAACCGCATTATTTATACCTGCGGCATTCAATGGAGAGGAGGGAGGGTACTGCCTTTCCATGCCGGTCACAAATGATATGGCTCTGATTTACGGTCGGGAGATTTTCGGTTTTCCAAAAAAATTGGCGAATATTCATTACAAAAAAAAAGGTGATACCGTAGTGGGATGGACAAAGCGACACGGGAAACGCTTCATGAAAATTAGCGCCAATCTAACCGGTAAGTTTAATGACCCGGCGATGCTGGATATTATCACAGCCAATCCCATTAATGAGGACGGATCAAGTACGATAACTTCATACAATTTTAAATATTTTCCTGCGCCTGAAGGCTGCGCGTTTGACTATAATCCCCGGCTGGTGAAACAGGAAACTGTGTTCAGACCCAAAGAAATGCTGTTTGGGGAGGCTCAGATTATTTTCAAGCCCTCAGATTACGATCCTTGGGCAGAGATTGAAGTCGTCAAAATGTTGGGTGCCATATATACCAGAGGTGACAACTCAATGCTGATCGGAAAAGTAGTTGCTGAGGTAGAGCCGAAGGACTTTGCACCCTATGCTTTACTCAAGACGGATATGTTTTGACGAGGCGCAAAGAATCACTATAGAAACTCGTGATTAGCCCCTGGAAAGCATCTTGACATTTTAGCGGTTATACTTTGTCTCTCTTGATAATGCATATACTATCACCAGTTGCCGTATTAAGAAATGTTACCGAGAGAGATGCCACTCATCTGTCAGGTCATCTGTCGGGATGTTCGAAAGACAGGTCTCTATGATTTTAAGGAGGTCGTTATGAAAAGAACATTTATCGTATTGGCTGTTGCCACACTGATATTAGCCATTTGCCTTCCTTCTTTTGCCGCGACCGGGATTAAAGGCAAGGTTGTCACTTACAGGGCCGGAAACGTGGTTATGAAAGGTTACCTGGCCTTTGACGAAAATATTAAAGGCAAACGGCCGGGCGTGATGATTGTTCATGAATGGTGGGGACAAAATGAATATGTCCGCAAACGTGCCAGAATGTTGGCCAAAATGGGCTATACAGCGCTTGCCCTTGATATGTATGGAAATGGTAAACAGGCCGATCACCCTGACGATGCCGGATTGTTTGCCGCTGAAGTTATGAAAAATGCCGCTATAGAGGAAGGTAGATTTATGGCGGCTCTGGAATTCCTGAAAAAGCAAAAAACAGTTGATCCGGAGAGGATAGCTGCCATCGGTTATTGCTTCGGAGGCGGAGTCGTGCTGCATATGGCGCGGCAGGGTGTTGATCTAAAAGGAGTGGCGAGCTTTCATGGAAGCCTGGTTACGGCAAAACCTGCCGGGTCCGGTGTAATAAAAGCAAAGATTCTGGTTCTTAATGGTGATGCGGATAAGTTCACAACATCCGAACAAATCGAGTCGTTCAAGCAGGAAATGAAAAATGCGGGAGCTGATTTTCAGTTTATTTCTTATCCGGAAGCAATGCACAGTTTTACCAATCCCGATGCCGATATGTATGCAAAAAAATTTAATATGCCTGTAGGGTATAACGCTGAGGCTGATAAAAAATCGTGGGCTGAACTGGATAAATTTCTTGCCGATATATTTAAAAAATAATCAATCAGAGGAGGAGGTTCCACTATTGCAAAATGAACATTACCGGAAGCTGGAGAATATGATGCATTCGGCGCCGATTGTAAAACTGGTTGGCGCGCGTGTGGAAATCAGTCAGGGGCAGGCCGAAATTACATTGCCCGCTAAGCGGGAACTTTTTCATGCGGCGGGCGCGCTGCACGGCGCCATATATTTTCTGGCGCTGGATAACGCGGCCTTTTTTGCCGTCAATTCACTGGTCGAAGATGTTTTTGTATTGACGGTAAGTTTTAATATCTATCTTCTCCGGCCTGTTGATCAAGGCGTTATAAAAGCCATCGGAGTGGTCGTTAATTCCACCAAAACTCAATATCTGGCGGAGTCTGTTCTTTACGACGCGGAAAATAGAGAAATTGCCAGAGGCAGCGGTGTTTTTGTCAAAGGCAGGGCAAAACTAACGCCGGAAATCGGTTACAAATAAAAATCGGATTTTTGTTTGCCGCTTCCTTAATTCATATTTTTAAATTTTATAATATTATGCTAAATTACAATCAGTAATCGTTAAATAATCCTTTTCCAGTAAAATAGCATCAGTGTCAGGGGGTATCATGAAGAAACTACCGAGAATTTTTGTGTTTATTAGTATTATCACTATTTACATGCTGGCAGGGAGTCAAACTATGGCTAACGATATTCAAACATTACATTCTCAAGGGGCAGATGTTAATGTCACAGATTTTATCAAACAAATAAATGCCATCGGTGATGTTAAGGAGGTCACGCTAATTTTTGTAATTGGTGAACATCCATGGATGCTAAGTGAAGCTGAAGTAAAAAAATGGGGTTACAAGTATGTAACACAAAACCAAGATTATATATCAAACATGTTAAATATCCTCAAAAACGCAAATATCCAAACAAAATCCAAGGCAGGAAAGTCATTTGAACCAACGGAAGCAGTGTATTTAACATTTGCAAACGATAAGGAAGTTAAATTTTTATTTAAATATCATTTTCCTGGTGAAGATATTTTGATGGGTTCATTTAATGAAATTTCAATCACAGCCAATCCATCGTTACCCGATGCCTTATTTAAATGGGCAGCTCGTTTGCCGATTAATACAAAATGCGAAGCATTTATTAAAAAATATCGAAATCAATAATCTCCAAAAGAACGCCATGCCGCAATTGCGCGGTGTTTAAGGTATTATATAAAATACACATCAATAACTGTTACGCGTCTAAGGAGAGAATCGATGACAACTGAGCCCTTTGCCGTTAAATGGCCCGATCATTACGAACCCCGCAATTGCCCGATCCACGTTCGAAACGAACTTGATATGGCGGCCCCGCAGGACAGAGTTTGGGCCTGGCTGATTCGGGCGCCGCTCTGGCCGACGTGGTATTTCAATTCCTCGAACGTGAAGATGATCTCTGGGATCGATCAGGTCCTCAAGAAAGGCTCTCGATTCCGTTGGAAGACTTTCGGTGTATCGCTCGTTTCTACCGTACTGGAGTATGTTCCCAATGAGCGTATTGCGTGGGATGCTCACGCGTTCGGAGTTGATGCATATCACGCATGGGTATTGCGGCCCTCCGCCAAGGGGTGTCATGTTCTTACCGAGGAAACACAGCATGGTTGGATTGCAAGACTTGGCATGCTGTTTATGCCGAACCGAATGCATCAGTACCATCAGTTATGGCTTGAGGCGCTCGCAGGCAAGGCCGGTGCTGGATTGCCACCAACCGAATAACCTTTCGGTCCAGCGGATAGCCTTAACAGTTATAGATGAAACAAATAATTCTGCCGATTTGGAAATCGGATTTTATTTCTTTCTTCCTGCTATACGTACCAAATCGATGTTTGACAGATAAATAGATATTGTTAATCATCAATATCAAATTTAACTTAACATGGCACAGGTATTGGCGGCAAGTCAGCATTTAAGATGTGAATGATTACGGTGGTAATAGAATTGCAAATAGATAAATATGTAACTAAGGAGCATGTCCGTTCCCTTCCGAGATGAAGATATAAAGTGAAATACCAGAGTACAGAGTACCCAAGAGATAGTCGAGGAAGTCGTTTGAAAGGAACGAAATTATTATGGCCATACAAGAAAAAGTAAAATTAAGCAAAGATACCAGAATGGCGATGGGGTCGCAGTTTTTGGGTTTTATGCTAGATGCTTACGACATGGCGATCGTCCTTGTCATGGCTCCAATTCTTGTCAAAATATTTTCTTCACCCACAGGAAGCGAGGCTTGGCGGTATATCACAATCGTTCTTACTTATTCGATCACGATGGCAGCAAGGCCAGTCGGCTCGGTATTCTTTGGACATTTCGCAGATAGGCTCGGACGGCGTTTCCTCCTTGTTCTGACCATAGGCGGAGTTGGCCTGATGTCCTTCATGTCTGCCTTTCTTCCTACATATGATCAGATCGGGATTTGGGCGTACGTTCTTTTTTGTGTCCTTAGATTTTTAATGGGATTTTTTTTTGGCGGGGAATATGCGGTAGGACATACCTTTGCCATCGAACATGCTCCGCAAAAGAGGCGTGGCGCAATAGGCGGATTCATTCAATCAGGTTTCCCATTAGGGTATGTTTTTGCCTCTCTTGTGGTTGCCCTGATCTCCTCTATTCTGGATAGCAAGGCCATGCTTGACTATGGCTGGCGGATTGTCTTTGCGTCAGGAGTATTACCTGTATTACTGGCCCTGTATATCAGAAAGTTGTTGCCGGAGTCTCCCGAATTTGAAAATACCAGGAAAGAAGGTAATATCGAAAAGGCACCTGTAATGGGATTGTTCAAACCGCCGGCACTATGGGATTTTGTACAGGTCTTCTTTTTTATGACAGGCCTTTTCCTCGCGGATTACTCTGTTTACGGTTTTCTACCTAATATTCTGACACTTGGCGGAAGGGGTTTCGACGTTACGACGTATAGTTTGATCTATGGTTTTGCCCTATTTATGGCATTCCTCGGATACAACTTCTACGGTTGGATTTCTGACATTACCGGGAGAAAAAGATTGACTCAGTATTATTGTGTTTTCCTGATTTTATTCGGCGTTCCAGTCTATTACGTCCTTTATAATGCCGCAATCGCTCGTAATATAAAGCTCGCCCTTTTAGGCACGACGATGGCGGCAATGCTGAAGCTCGCCTGGGGCATCGTACCTGCCTACCTATCTGAACGTTTTCCGACAAAGCGGCGGGCAACAGGTGTCGGACTGGGTTATTCTTCGGGTGCACTTTTGGGAGCATGGTTCAGTATCTATGTATGGTGGGCACACCGTATCCCCTTCATCGCAGCCATCGAGAAACAGGATATGTGGCTTTCCCCTGCAATTATTTTAAGCGTGGGCGCCATAATGACTTTCATAAGCTTGTTGCATAGTCCGGAGACAAAAGACCTTGATCTCTCAAAGGTAGTTGAACATAAGGAGGTAATATGTTTAAATCACACAATGAAGCGAAAGAATAGATAGCCAAATCAATATCATTCATTTTAGTCGGCAATCTTTACTATTTCTTTGATGAGATGAGGCAAAGAAATAGGTGCCAGAAATAATTCTGACAGTTCGGGAATCGATTTTTATTGATAATTTCCTGTAATTGAATGTTTATGATTTTTTATGGACGTACCATCTTTCAATGCGTAATAAACACAATTCACGCCTGTAAATCGGCATCATAACGTTCATTCTGTGGCCTAGCTTATAATTGACATTCAACAATATTTTCTCTATACTCTACAAACAAAAAGCAAATTGTTATCAAAAATTAACGTATGAGGAGGAAGTCATGTTTAAAAAGGTTCTTGGTATTTTACTGGCAACAGCAGTTCTCGCAACATCAGCATATGCACTGGAAGTCGGTGGTGTCAAATTACCTGATACACTGAGTGCAGGCGGTAAGAACTTGGTATTGAATGGCGCCGGAATTAGGACGAAATTCTTTATTAAGGTATATGTAGCAGGTCTGTACCTGGCACAGAAAGGCAGCAATGCCCAGGCCATCGTTAATGCCGACGAGGTAATGGCAGTCAAACTCCAGGTCATTTCCGGGTTGGTCGATAGCAAGAAAATGGAAAAAGCGACCATGGAAGGTTTCGAGAGTGCGACGAACGGCAATATAGTTCCCATCAAGGAAAAGATAGACCAGTTCATGGGACTCACATTCAAAGAAAAAACCGCGGTTAATGATTATTTCGATTTTATCAACGTACCAGGCAAAGGCGTCGAGGTTTACAAGAATGGAACTCTAAAGGGCACCATTGAAGGCCTGGCCTTCAAAAAAGCCCTCTATGGCATCTGGCTCGGAGACAAACCTGTCCAGGCGGATCTCAAGGACCACATGCTCGGCATACAGTAACTTGATTCCATGAGTACTTCAGGGGCTTGAGGGGTGTGCAGCCTTCAAGCCCCCATTTTTTCTTTTATTCTATTATAGGATCACATTTTTGCCGGTGTTACCATCGTAATCTGAACAGCATTGGCTTTCATGCGTATGAAAACTTGTCGGTAAAAGAAATAATTCTACTAGTTCGTGAATCGGAATTTTGTTTCTTCCTTCCGTATCCTCAATTTTCAAAAGTTTAATTTTATGATAGGTTACAACTTGAAATTCGGGGACATCATACTGGTTTTTATCCTTCCCCGGATTATCAACGCAAAAAACTAGTATGGTGTCCGCGGATTTCCTAAAGTAAGTTGTAAATAGTATATGTGGGCCGCCGCTCTTTTGGCAGATCAATCAGATAGTATAGAGACTCACAAATCTTTAAAAACAGATATTAAGAATGAAGGTAAAAAATGAAAAAGATAAGTTTAATATTGTCTATGGTTCTATGTCTATCGATATTGTTAAGTATTAATGTCATAGCTTCTGATGACCCATTGTATGATTATTGGCAAAATCAACAACGACAACAGCTGCATCATCGAGAAAAGGTTGTACACATCATAACCATCGATTCTAATAACAGCACAGTAAGAATACAATGCGGAGA
>Ga0074046_10003633_pt1 | contig 12825 bp, 17 predicted proteins | sample BogForMeECP23OM3_FD_94441 | JGI IMG/M metagenome (GOLD analysis project Ga0074046, IMG submission 94441) | Bog forest soil microbial communities from Calvert Island, British Columbia, Canada - Bog Forest MetaG ECP23OM3 | ecosystem: Environmental > Terrestrial > Soil > Wetlands ...
GAAGCCACGCATCGCCTCATTGCGGGCTTTGCGAAGGCACTCCGCGCGTACAGCCTCGAAAAGCCGCCTTCGGTCTCCGAGATGATCGACATTGCTTTGTCGCTCGGCCACCTCGGGATCGAGGAGGTCTCCAGCGAGCACCGCGATGTACTGCTGCCGCTGCTGGCGAAAACCGAACGTGACCGCCAGCGCCTGCTGCTGCGGGATGGATTCGCCAGCGTTGTGCACGCCGCCAGGCACTACGCAGAGGCGATGCTCAGCGAAGAAGTCGAATCCGTGTTCGCTACGGCGGACGCGGCCAGGCAGGAGTCGGTCGCATGAACGAAGCCTGGGCTCGTCTTTCGCTGTTGATCGTCGCGGTGCTGCTTCCGATTTCGCTCTCCGCGGCGCCGCATCCGGAAGCCAGCTACTACGCTGACGCCTACGCGAGGCATTACCAGGTGCCGCGTGAGTTGGTACACGCGATCATCCAGCAAGAGTGGAACTGGAATGACCGTGCCATCTCCATTAAAGGCGCATGCGGGCTGATGCAACTCATGCCCCGTACCGCTTCACGACTCGGAGTGTCGGACAGCTTCGACATGAAGCAGAACATCAGCGGCGGCGTCCGGTATCTGCAGTATCTGCTGAGCCAGTACCACGGCGATATGCGGCTTGCCGTAGCCGCCTATTACGCGGGCGAGCACCGTGTACACGGTTTGCAGTACAGCAACCAACAAGTCATCCGGTATCGGCCTGACGGCCACCCCGTCGAAGCACACCATACGAGACGCTAGATCGTTCCAAGGTGCGCGGCTCCGGTGGCCGGGTCCTCACCGACATTGTTTCCCTGGTGCGCTTCGCGCTTCATGAGCAGCCCGAGTTGCACCCTTATCCATGTGATTTTTGGATGGCTGCAGGTTGGAGAAGTTATCGCTGCCGGGCAAGTCAAATCTCCGAGAAGGCTCCACCGGCACCCACATGCGATGGTTTCTGGGATCGTGCGCAGTGAGCTTGGGCAGAGGTTGGAGAATAACAACACTCTCTATATCCCGAGACCGAAGTTGTCGTTCTGGCCTGAAATTGACGGATTCGGGACATTTGGTCCGTTTTTCTCCAACGACGGCGACGACCCCCGCAGACTCTCCGAACCCGAACAGAAGCTGCCATCGCAATGGCGCGTTCCAAGTTTCTTCAGTACGCTCTCGAATATGGGGAAACAACCGGCACCGCAGGGCACAGAATGGTATCCTCGGCGCCGAGGACCCGGCCAAGAGTTCGTCCTGCACACCGGCGGTTGCGAACGCGAGGTCGAAAAGTGGCTAGAGCGACTATTTGAGACCGCCGCGGCGACGATCTCACGGAATCGATCTCACGAACACCCGAGATAGCACGATGACCAAGGGCACAACGAATTCTGGCTATGTGAACTCGAACGGTCAAGTCACTATTCGAGATACAGGCTCGCCGGGTACAGACAAATTCCAGCGTATCTATCAACTGGCTTGCTCGAAGTGCGGCCACAACTACGGCGCCAATGGCAGCGACATTTTCGACAGGAAGTGTCCCAAATGCCAACACGGTCGCCCTGGCATCGAGATTGGAAATAGCGGGACTGACAATGCCTCTTGATACGGTACTTGCGGGCACCAAAGGCGGACCGTCCGCGGTCACGGTGGCAATGTATCAGCAATGGGAGAAGGAGGCCGACCGGGGTTGGTCTAAGAAGCCAGACTTTATCCATCGACGCTTAAAGGAGAGATTTATCGACCCGATCTCATTAGCGCCTGCATACGCAAGGCATGGGTTTGCGACGATGGCGATAAGTTGTTTGCTAATCGAAACACTGGAAGCGTTCTACAAAGGTTGGACGTCAACCCGTAATCACAGCGCGGACAGTTTCAAGAGCTTTTTCGGTCACCAAACCCGCTTCAAAGACTTCGCCCACCCTGACCTAGCTCAGGATTTCTTTGACCATGTTCGATGCGGAATCCTTCATCAGGGGGAAACGCGAAATCGGTGGACGATTGTGCGGAGTGGCCGATGTCTCGATCAAAAGAGAATCAACGCCACAAGATTCCACAAACGTTTGGCTCTGGCAGTGAGGGACTACAGCGACGAACTCCGAGATCCAACAAGGCGGGACTTGCGAACTAGATTCGACAACAAGATGCGTTTCATCATTGTGCAGGCTCCATGACCAGCAACGGGATCGTACAAAAACTCTGGAACTACTGCAACGTCCTGCGCGACGACGGTCTCAGCTACGGCGACTACGTCGAGCAGCTCACGTACCTGCTATTCCTGAAGATGGCCGATGAGCAGTCGAAGCCTCCGTTCAACCGGCCGGCGATCATCCCGAAGAACCTCGACTGGGCCAGCCTGCTGCGTCTGGACGGCGACCCGCTGGAGACACAATACCGGCGCATCCTGACCGAATTGGAAAAAAGCAAGGGCACACTTGGCGTCATCTTCCGCAAAGCGCAGAACAAGATCCAAGACCCGGCCAATCCACAAGACAAGAAGAACTACGATGCCATTCGTATTCTTGCTGAAGCGTCTTTGCCCGGTGCTACCGACTTGTTTTCTGACATCCTGCAGCGGGTTCCGACCAGTCAGATTCCACCGGCAGTCGGGCTCGACCTCTTGACTCTAGTAAAGACGAAGCCAGAACTTGCAGCGAGTATGCAGCCGGCCATTAGCCGACTGGAAATCTCCAAAGACAAAGTCGGCGCTGCAATTCAAGGTAGAAACAAGGGGAGGCGTTAAAGCATGGGAACCTCGGCTGCGTACGACGCTCCGCCGTCCTGGGGTAACTTGAAGAGCGAGGTGACGCGTGCTGCTGACGAAGGCTCGATTGCTCCCGCAACAGCACAGCAGATCCTTCGACACTACGTGCACGAGAACGGTGGCGTGCGCCAGATTGCACGCGGCGCGACAAGCGGCGGAGGAGGGGGCAGGGTAGGCTCTGGCGCTGCAGCTCGCCAAGTTGCTGGACGCGTTGGTGGTTTCGTAAGCGACGTAGCGGCGTTTGGATTACCAGAGGCCCTAAAACGGGCGGGGTTGTCGGAACTTATTGGACGCCCGGTCGCCGATATCCTCAATGGGCTTCTCGACAAGCTCGGGGGACCGGGCAGTACCATGGATGATGTGGATGCGCGAGCAGCCCTCTCCTCACTGCAAGAAAAGCTTCTGGCAGACGCAGCCGACGCCGAGGCTGTCGAACAGGTTTTCACTGACGCCAATGCCAACATTGACCAAGTGCTACAGGACTTCTTCGGATTTTACTTGTACGAGCAGTTTTGCCGTGTGTTTTACGAACGGTTGGTGCAAAGAGTCGGCGAAATGCAGGCCCAGAGTTTTCTTGGCCAGATTCGTGAGTTCATTCTGTCGTCCCTTGCCAATCGGACGATCGGACTGAACATCGCGCAGATCGATTGGCCGGGAAGCGAGGGTGCCGAAATGGTCAGCGACATCATGGAAGCGACACTCGCCGTATTTGGAAGCTAAATGAAGTTCACGCTCGAAGTGGATCGCAACGCCACGACAAAAGAGGGGTTCTCAGTGCTTCGCCTGATTGGCGATCCCAATGTGCGGCTATGTGAACTTGACATCCAGTACTCAGAGCTTGCTTCAATTCCGGAACCGCCAGCGGCGGCGTTGGACCTGCTTCTCCTGGCCGCTGCAGTTTACGCGGCTGATAAAGTCGTTCTGCGCGAATCTGCGGAGGATTGCTGGACACGGCAATTCGCTCTGTCGCTTCCAGTGTCGACCCCTGCTGCGTGGACGGCTGTTCAAGACGAGCTTGGGAGCTGCATCTCGTTTCTAACCGGCGACCGCTGGACTTTCGATTTCAATCAACGCGATACAGCACTGGTATGTTCGCGATCGCGCCGTCGAACTCGCTTGATTCCGACCCCAAAGCCGGGCGCTGTCAGCCTGTTCTCTGGAGGACTGGATTCACTCGTTGGGGTCATCGATTGGCTTGAAACTCACCCAGGCGAGCCCCTATTGGCCGTTGGCCACCATGATGGCCAAATCGCGGGACCGTTTAGTGACCAGCGCACACTGCTTCCTTAGCCCAGCTTCTCCTTGAGCAAGGATCCGCGGGTATAGCCGAAGTCCGCTGGTCAAGGAAGAAGCATCGCCTGCCAATCAAGGCGGGTTCTATAACCTATCGACCGGACAGCTTGTCCCCTTGCCAATTCGCGCGGCCACCGCCACGATTCAGCCAAGCCGACGGCGATAGGGCCTCGCGCACCGCCCGCCAGAACCTCATCGATCTTCTCCCCTTCCAGTAACTCCTTCAGCAATCCCCCCGTGCCCAATCCCTAAATCTCCTTACTTCGTCCGCTGCTTTCGTGTGCCCGTCGCCATGTTCACCCTCTGAACCGGGCCGACTCCTCCCCAAAAACTCTACCCACAGGCTGCGAATGCATAACGCGGCCGAAATGGACACCCAACATGCCAATACAAGCAGTTCAACACGTCCGCAGGATGCGCGGCGGCGCGCAGAGTCATCTCATGCGCTGCGCCGACGGACATCACTATGTCGTCAAATTCTCAAATAACCCACAGCACCCACGAGTGCTGGTGAATGACTGGCTTGGCACGCGCCTAGCTGAGATGATCGGCCTACCGGTGCCGGTTCCCGCCATCGTGGATGTGCATCCATGGCTGGTGGAGCACACGCCTGATTTGCGCGTTGAGCTCTGCGGCCAGCGCACTATGTTCACCGCCTGGCTGTCGTTCGGCTCGCGCTACGTTGTATCGCCGCTGGAAGGGCAGGTCTACGACTACCTGCCCGAGGAGATGCTAGGGCGGGTACGCAACATCAGTTCCTTCGCCGGAGTCCTCGCGCTTGATAAGTGGACATGCAACGCCGACGGGCGACAGGTGGCTTTCTGGAGGCGCCCGCGCGAACGCAAGTTCAACGCCAGCTTCATTGATCAGGGATATTTCTTCAACGCCGGCGAGTGGAGTTTTCCCGATGCGCCGCTGCGCGGCGTCTTCGGGCGCAACGACGTCTATGCCGGTATTACAGGGTGGGACAGCTTTGAGCCGTGGCTGAGCAAAATTGAAGACTTCCCGGAAAGTTCGCTCTGGCCGCTCGTCGATCAGATTCCTCCCGAGTGGTACGGCTCTGCCGTGGACGAACTCGAGCGGTTGCTGACCAATTTGCTCAAGCGCCGCCCTCGTGTGCGCGAGTTGATTCTCTCTTTCAAGGATTCATCTCGGAACCCCTTCCCGAACTGGCGCGAAGTGAGCTCGGTCGCCGCTGCGACCTCACTTCGCTCAAGAGGACAATGATAGATCGTCACGTGTCCCTGACGACACAGCCGGAAATCTAATCCACATGTCCCCGAAGATGGTTGATGGACCGTGAGGTCGGTGAGCCATGTGTCCCGCCATGGCGACTGCTGCAAGTCGTGAGCAGCAGATCCTTAATCAACGCGCCTCCGCTGTGTCAGCCTGCTGGTGACGCCGCAGGGCCGCCTCTCTGCACACTGCTTGTACCATACCCCGAAAAATCAAGATGTGCATGGGGTAAAGAACCCACCAATAAAGTTCTCCTAACAATCCGCGAGGTTCAAACCATGCGCAGCAGCGAACCACCGTCCGGTCACTGGGCTGAGGCGAAATCAAGAATTCCAACCAGGCACGACCCGGCAGCTTCATTTCTGCCCGTAGCAGCAGACGGCGGTCGGCCTCCAGATCCTGAACGTGCCAGAAGTCGACGTGATCATTCTTGTTCAGTGGCGCGCGGCCAGAGTTCCATTTCATGCCGACTCCTCCCAGGCATCGGTCCAGCCAACCGCGGATCCGCCACAAACTGTTCGCATACAGATAGCCGTTCGCACCCCCAAGACGTGTGATGACGAAGAACACTTTACTTGGGGACGCGTCGGCGACAGTTTGACGGACGTCGCAAAGAATGCCGTCCCGCCGAATAAAGACGTGCGCAGGACGGGATAGAACAGTCGCAGTGAGCGAATGATCCGGCAGCGTGCGGGTCAGGGTTTTTTCGATGGCAGCGGCATAACTCATGGGCTGAATTGCAGGAAACAATTCAGCAGATCGGGTGCTTTTGCAGACGACTTCCGTGCGCAAGCCCTCGATCAGTGGGCGGGCGATCGAGGTGGGGATTGGGGTCACTAAGCGCAACCAGTAGGAAGACAGTCGCGGCGTCAGGACGGGCACGCGTAGCAACCAGCGTCTGAGTCGCCGGGCCCGGGCATACGTGAGCATCATGCTGCGGTAGGTTTCAATCGTTGCGCCGCCGATTTCGATCACTTGACCGGTTGATTCTGGGGACTGAAGCGCCGCCACCAGATAGTCAAGAACGTCATCGATGGCAATGGGCTGAGTGCGCGTGATCACCCAGCGCGGGCAGATCATGATCGGAAGGCGCTCGGTCAAGTATCGAATCAACTCGAAAGAGACACTGCCATTGCCTACGACAATACCGGCGCGGAACTCAGTTACCGGCGGCCCAAATCTGCGTAGAGCCTCTCCGGTTTCATGGCGACTCTTGAGGTGGTCAGAAATCTGTGATGTTTCGGACGCCAGCCCGCCAAGGTAGATGATCCGGTTCACCCCTGCTTGCTGAGCGGCGACGGCGAAGTTGCGAGCGGCAAGCCAGTCGCGCTTCTGGAAATCCCCGCCAGAAGCTGACATGGAGTGAATCAGGTAGTAGGCAACGTCGATTCCTTCCATCGCAGCAGCCAGGCTCTCGGGTTGAAGCGCATCGGCAACGACGGGGCGAGTGCTCCCAGCCACCTCTGCTGACACGCGCGAGGCGTCCCGCACCATGCAGGAGACTTCGTGTCCAGAAGCTACCAGACGCGGAATGAGCCTGCTGCCCACATATCCGGTCGCGCCGCTGACCAGAATCCTCATGCCGTACCGGAATTCAGTTGCCAGATCTTGAAGTTCAGCAGTACTGCAAAAGCAACCCATAGAGCGTAAGGCACCATAAGCCAGAAGGCTAGGAGGGAAACGGGCCGGAACGCCAGCACAGTGGCGACGATGGTGCCCAACAAGATAAGAATCCCGACCAACGCCGTTCCTGGCCGGCGTAGTCCGAAGAACAGCCCCGACCAGGCGACATTCAGCGCCAGTTGGACGAAGAACAGGGCCAGGGCAAATCTTGCGCCGCTCCACCCGGCCCTTCGCCAAACCAGCCAGGCGCTCAGTGCCATTAGGAAATACAGACCTGACCATACGGGGGCGAAGATCCAGCTAGGTGGGTTGAACGATGGCTTCACGATTTCCGCGTACCAAGTCCCAACCGAGGACGAGGTCCAGATGGAACCCAGCCCTGCGGCGCTGTAGCACAAGAACAGGAAGAAGAGGAGCATGGGCCAGCGTTGGTCAGACATGGCTGGCCTCCAACTGTCTCACTTTCTCGATGTACTGATGGGAATCAAACTTCTTTGAGGTGCTGGCGTATGACATATAGCGAACTTGTCCGAAAATAGGTCTCTCGAACCACGGTCGGTCGTGCTTGCCGACAATGGCCCAGGCAATCCCTGCGTAACCGTTGGGGTCGCGACCGTCGAGTTCGTAACGGTCATTGAGCCAGACCGCCCGTTGGTAGCCCGTGGCAACCGACGGACTCCACTCCAGGATTTTCTTGGCCCAGTACATCCGCACGTAGTTGTGCATCCAGCCCGTCAACACCATCTGTTTCTGGGCAGCATTCCATAGAGGATCGTGAGTTTCAGCCTGCTCCAGTTGCTCCTCGCTGTAAAGAATAGGGCGACGGTCGGCCGAGTGTTGGGCAAAAGAGCGATCCGCCCAGGGCTCGAGGCATACGAAGGAATCATAGTGCGGGTTGTAGCGGACGAAATTTACCGACAGTTCACGCCGGATGATCAATTGCTCCAGAAATGCGTGTTTCGCGGCTGCCGGCGCTGAAGCCGCCTGCACCGCGTGGGCGATAGTGAGCGGGCCGATATGGCCAGAGTGAAGGTAAGGCGAGAGGCGGCTGGTTCCCGGCAATTCGGGATGATTCCGATCTTCGGGGTAGTCCTGTAACCGATGATTGACGAATTCGGTAAGGATGCGCAGCGCCTGTTTCGTCCCACCCTGCCAGTTCTCTACCGGCGAAACAGAGCGGTCGAGGGACCAGCGGGCGGTGTGATCGTCATGCGCCGAGAGCGACTGCAAAGTTCGTGGCTTCTTCCAGGGTATTCGCGCTTTGACGACCCTCCTCGGAGAAAGGAACTGCGGCAACAGCTCCTGCAGCCGGGGCCGGATGGTGCGGGCCGCATAATGCTCCTTGCCCAGCAGCCGCGAGGGCACGACGACGTCGGCATCAACGGTCCACAGAGGCACCCTCAACTGCTGGGAGGCGCGAACTCGCCACCGCTCAGCTTCGCGCAAAGGATTTTCGTCGCCAATTACGATCGCTGGGCGGACCTGTTCACAAAACTTTATTAAGCTGTGATCAGGGTAGGTCCGCAGCACAAAACCGACATTGCGCCTGGAGAGGTCCTCTGCGATGTCCGGAATTCCGGAGGCGAGAAAGCTGTAGTGACGGAGATTAGCGTGCGGATAAAAAGGGGCTGGAGCGAGGAAAGCCACGACCGGCTTGCCCAATTCGTTGCCCAGCTCAACTGCCGTGTCCAGAGCGGGGTTGTCCAATGCCCTCTGGGCGCGCTGCATCCAGTAAACTACACACTTTCCTTCTGGATCAGGCGCCGCAGATGTTCGCACAGCGATGCGGGGGTTGAGGCTGAGTTTCGTGATTCCCATGGCGAGAGAAGTGAGGGAGAACGCATAGGTGTCCTCCCCCTCCTCCGTGTCCTTGAGCTAGCGGGCGCGAGCCGGTACCGACTCATGTCCCCAGCGTTGCTGAATAGCCTTAAACGAGACGGCTTGGTACAGCGCTGCCAGGCCAACAAGAGCATAGACGATTGAGCTCAGGGTTGAGGTTTCGCCGAACTTCATGCCGAAAATAGCGGCCACCAGGTCGAAGTGCGCAACGCTCACCAGACCCCAGTTCAGTCCACCAATTACGAGAAGCACAGCTGCGATCACATCTAGAGTTTTCAATTTCATCGTTTCCTCCGTTAGTCAGTCTTTGGGTAGAAGCACGGTGTCGATCACGTGGATCACACCGTTAGAAGCCACGACGTCAGCCTTTACAATCGTGGCGTCATTGACCATGACAGTGCCGTTGTTGACCGAGATTTTGAGGTCCTGGCCATTGACGGTTTTTGCTGAAGACAGTTTCACCACCTGGGCCGCCGTCACATCGCCGGAAACTACGTGGTAGAGCAGAATGGCCCTCGACTTGTCCTTGTTCTCGGGCTTGAGAAGCGACTCGACTGTGCCCGTCGGCAGCTTGCTGAAGGCGTCGTCTGTGGGGGCAAACACGGTGAAGGGCCCCTTGCCTTTCAGGGTGTCAGCCAGCCCGGCGGCTTGCAGCGCCGTAGCCAACGTGTTAAAGCTCCCCGCCGCGATCGCGGTGTCAACGATGTCCTTTTTTGCGAGACCGGCGTCTGCCGGCATGGCACCTGCGAGGACACTGAGAATCAACGCAAAACTCGCTGCTTTCAATTCATAACTCCTTACTTGCGTGGTTTTCTTTCTTCCGCCTGCACTCTTGTGCTGTGTTGTATTAACTATAGAGAACAATTATTATCTTAATAAGAAAAGAACCGAAATTCTGCAACTCATGTGAGCGCCGGTCAAAATTACCGGCCTTTGTTGTACTGGTGAGACAACGAGAGAAGAGAATGGTCAATAAAACGATCGTCGATGGGCTTCGGCCCTACGCGTTGGGCGAGAAACTCCGGACCTTGCGGCTGCGCAAGAGCATGGGGCTGGTGGAATTGGGCAAACACACCGGCCTTTCGGCCGCCATGCTGTCGAAGCTGGAACGTGGCAAACTGTTTCCCACACTCCCCACGCTGCTGCGTATCGCCCTGGTGTTCGGTGTGGGGCTGGAATATTTCTTTACGGACGAGCACAAGCGTCACGTGGTGGCGATTGCACGCAAGAAGGAGCGCTTGCGGTTTCCGGACAATCCGGATGGAGGCAGCATCGCCTACAAATTCGAGAGCCTGGACTTCAAAGCCACAGAACGGAAGCTAAATGCCTTCTACGCGGAATTCGAACCCATTGCCTCTGACAGGTCGCGGCCTCACCAGCATCCGGGCGTGGAAGTGCTTTATCTAATTTCCGGAAAACTGGAGCTCACGATCGGCTCCGAGACAGTCAACCTCGAATCAGGAGACGCCGTGTACTTTGATTCGGGAGTGCGGCACAGCTATCACCGTGCTAGCAAGAGTCCGTGCACCGGCGTCATTGTTACCGCATGATCGACCGCAGCCACTTACCAGCATCACTACTTTAATCAAGCTGCGCTCCAAGTCTCGCAGGCAAGTAAGAGGCCTTCGCCGGATTAACGGCTTCTGCGCACAAGTGAATGCTCTGCAGGGAGACCCGAGCTGGGAAGCTCGAAGCACCCTTGGCGGGTGGCGCCGATTGTGGGCGGATGACGGGCAAACATTTCGTAAGCAATCAGCGTCCCATGTCCCCTGAACGGCCCGTTTGGGTCAGGTCGCGAGTGGGGGTGTTCACGACAGCCTATCGGCGCGGGCCAGAGGTCTTCATCTAGGAAATCACGGCTGCCGACTTGAGAGATTCTTCCCGTATTATCGTGTGACCCGAGCGGCACCGATCTGGTCACCCCCTTAGTGACACTTGACAGCATCGTGCCCGGCATCCCCGCCGCCACCTTTAATTGAGCACCGACGTACACCGCAACCCTGCCCATTCGGCAAGATCCTTGGTTCAATTCAAAATACCCCCAAATTTCAAAAGAAAGGAGCGCTCCCGTGCGTAATGCAGGTCGACTGAAACTCGGGTATTATCCTCTGCCACTCGAAGAAGCGAGCAACCTCAGACAAATCCTGATCGCGCCAGAACCGTTCTTCGCGGTGGATCCGTGCGCTGGCGATGGAACCGCACTGCTCGAGGTTACAAAGGATTTCGCGGCTCACCGAGCGGCCATCGAACTCGATGCAGATCGAGCCACCGCCTCGGCTGCGCGCGGCATCCCAACCACGCAGGGCAGCACCTTCGATTCCCATCTTCCGGCAGGCAGCTGCTCGCTCCTCTATCTCAACCCACCGTACGATGTGGAAGTCGGGAATCACAGCAACCAGAGATTAGAAGTCGTCTTTCTTGACCATTGCTACGCGTGGCTGAAGACGGAGGGAGTCTTGATCTTCGTCATCCCAGACAATGCGCTCTCGCACTGCGCCAGGCGTCTGGCCAGCCAATTCGAGCGCATCTCCGTATTCCGTCTCACCCACCCGGAGTCGATCCGCTTCAGGCAAATCGCTGTGTTGGCGATTCGCAAGAAAGAACACCATCGCGGCGACACTCGTTACGCCGATCAACTACTGCGGTTGGCCTACAACAGCAACCAACTGCCGACGCTCACTTCAGAGACGACGGAGCGTTACATCGTCCCGGAATCTGCAGCTGTTCCCATCCAGTATCGGGGCCTGCCATTGGATGCGATCGAGGATGCAATCAGCCGTTCCAGCGCCATGCAGAATGCACTCAACCTGCTGGTACGCAAGCAGGAGCGTATCGAGGGCCGTCCGGTGACTCCTCTGCACGGCGGACACGTGGGGTTGCTATGCACGGCGGGGATGCTGAATGGAGTGTTCGGTCAAGCCGACGGCCGGCATATCGCCCACTGGCGTTCCGTAAAACACATTGACGTCTATCACGAAGAGGAAGATGGCTATCAGATCGTGCGCCGGCGGGAGCGCTTCAGCCACGAGCTGACACTCGCCTACAAGAGCGGACGTGTTCTCGTGCTCAAAGAAACGGAGGAAAAAGCGACGAGCGATGAAAAATGCGCATGAACGATTTGGAGAACTGGTTTACCTGCGGCGCACGGAGAAGACACGAACGCACATCCGGGTCCATCTGAGCGCCTCGATTGGTGAGGACAGCAAGGCACACCTGGTCTCCGTGGTAGGCGGTGACACGGAAATCGGCGCGCTAGCCGCCGCCTTCGCCAACAACGATCCCTTTACCACCATCGATCCCGAGGGCGTCGAGAGGATCGTCTCGCTCGGGGCGACACCGACTTGCTTTCGCGGTCCCATCGGTGTAGCCAATCGCAGGCGTCCACTGCGGCACCTGGTCGGGCTGTCGCAGGAGATGATCGGCAATGCCAAGCAGGATCGGCTATTGCTCATCAGTGACGAACCGATGTTCGTCTGGTCCTCGCTTGTTCTGCACTTCGGGCTTCCGGCGCTGCCAGAATGGGCGGGCTGGTTCCTGTCCGAGTTGAAGCGCAGGAAGCGAATCCAGGCTCTTACTGGCTTCGGATATCGAGCTGTAGCCGTGAAGACCCGCCGGCAGGAACTGCTCAAGCTGATCGAGCAGGGATTGCGGCAGAAGAAACTATCCTTTCCGGCGACGAACGGTCCAGTTCACTGGCCCGCGACCGATTTTCCCGCGCTAACCGCGTAATCGGTCGGGGCATTAGCACGACAGGGTCACTGAAACCGCGACGCATTACTGATTTGTACTGTGCTGGAGGCGCGCCTGCTTGCGGAGGAAAAAGGGTAGGTCTATGTAGGGTAAGGGCGCAGATCATCGTGATCGGTTCGCGGCCAGGGCAGTCGAAGTGGAAGACGAAAATCAAGAGAAAGGATAACGGTATAATCGCACTATGGCTCACGATGTGATCCACATCTCGGAAAAGGAAGCCGCGAGCGACTTTGCGTCGGTGCTGGCTAGCGTCCGCGCGGGCGCGGAGGTGGTAATCGAGAGTGAGAGCGGCAAGCTGCCCGTGGCGGTGGTCCA
>Ga0074046_10003635_pt1 | contig 12824 bp, 15 predicted proteins | sample BogForMeECP23OM3_FD_94441 | JGI IMG/M metagenome (GOLD analysis project Ga0074046, IMG submission 94441) | Bog forest soil microbial communities from Calvert Island, British Columbia, Canada - Bog Forest MetaG ECP23OM3 | ecosystem: Environmental > Terrestrial > Soil > Wetlands ...
CGGCTCGAAATCATCCGCTGGACCGACCGGCTCCGCGGGCATAAATCTGCCTCCCCGAAAACGCCTGCCATGCCGGGAGCCTGATGCGCATTCTCATCGCCACGGACGCCTGGAAGCCCCAAGTGAACGGCGTCGTGAACACCTACGCGAATGTTGAGCGCGAGGCGCCGGGCGCGGGCTTCTCGCTATCGTTTCTGACCCCATCGGAATTCAGGACCGTGCCGCTGCCAAGCTATAGCGAGATCCGGCTTGCACTCGCCTATCCCTCCGATGCCGCACGGCGCGTGGAGCGGGACAGGCCCGATTGCATCCATATTGCGACCGAAGGGCCGATCGGCCTTGCCACGCGCGCCTTCTGCGTAAGTGCCGGCCGCCGCTTCACGACAAGCTATCACACCCGCTTTCCGGAATATGCCGCAGCACGGGTCCCTATGCCGTTGTCTTGGGGCTACCGCTTCGAGCGCTGGTTTCACAATGCCGGCGCTGGCGTCATGGCCGCCTCGCACTCGCTGTGCGAGGATTTGACGGCGCACGGCCTTCAGAACGTCCGGCTCTGGTCGAGGGGCGTCGATCTTGAGCTCTTCCGTCCGCGCGCTGTGGACCGGTTCGGCTTGCCGCGCCCGCTTTTCCTCTATGCCGGGCGCGTCGCCGTAGAAAAGAACCTCGACGCTTTTCTGAGCCTCGACCTTCCTGGCAGCAAGGCAGTCGTAGGCGGGGGTCCACAGCTCGAAGAGCTGAAGAAGCGCTACCCCCGCGTAACCTTCACAGGTCCGAAATTCGGGCAAGAGCTCGCCGAGCATTATGCGTCGGCGGATGTCTTTGTGTTTCCAAGTTTAACCGATACTTTTGGAAACGTGCTGCTCGAAGCGCTCGCTTGCGGCGTCCCCGTGGCCGCATTCGATGTGACAGGGCCGAAGGATGTCGTCGCAAATGGCAGCGTTGGCGTTCTTGCCGGCGATCTCAAGAATGCGGCGCTTGCTGCGCTTTCAATCGATCGCGCGGCTTGCCGTATCTATGCTGAGCAGTTCAGCTGGAGCGCGTGCGCGCGGCGTTTCCGCGATATCGTAGCGGAAGCCAACGGATTTTCCGCTCTGGCTCCCGCTAGTCCGTGACAAAGCGGCGATATTTTCGTTATGATCCAAAGCATACGCCTGCGGGGTCCGCAATGAAACTGCCAACGATTGACGACCTGAGAGACGCCGAGTTGCGGATCAGGCCGTACGCTGCCGTAACGCCGCTTATCGAGTGGGCTACCCTGAACGATAGGCTCGGAGCGAGAATTCTCTGCAAGGCCGAAATTCTGCAGCGAACAGGCAGCTTCAAGTTCCGGGGGGCTTATAATTGCGTGTCGAGAGTTGACCGGAACGAGTTCCCGGGCGGAGTCGTGGCGTGCTCGTCGGGCAATCACGCTCAAGGTGTGGGCGAGGCCGCGCGCCTTTGCGGGCTAGATGCGGTGATTGTGATGCCTTCGGATGCGCCCCGGTTGAAAATAACGCGCACGAGCCACAGCGGCGCGGAGGTCGTCTTTTACAACCGTGAGACCGAGGACCGCAACGCTATAGCCCGCGATCTCTGTGAAAAGCTCAACGCAGCCCTCGTTCTTCCTTTCGACGATCCCTATGTGATCGCAGGCCAGGGAACGGTTGGGCTGGAGCTCTGCCGCCAAGCCGGTGCCGCAGGCGCCGCAATCGACGCGGTGCTGGTGCCCGCGAGCGGCGGAGGGCTGGCGGCCGGTGTCGCGCTTGCTGTCAAGGAAGGCTTTCCCGATGCCGAAGTCTATACGGTGGAACCGAAAGGCTTCGACGATTACAAGCGCTCGCTCGCGGCCGGTAGCCGCCAGAGAAACGAGCATCCTGGCAGTTCGATCTGCGACGCGCTCCTGATTGCGGAGCCTGGCGAATTGACCTTCGCCATGAACAAGGACCGGCTGGCTGGCGGCATTGCCGTTAGCGATCACGATGTGAGGGAGGCGGTGTCATACGCCTATAATGAAATGAAGCTTGTCGTGGAGCCAGGAGGCGCCGTCGCCCTTGCTGCGATCCTCTCCGGTGCATTCCATGCCAAAGGCCGCCAGGTGGCGATCGTCCTTTCCGGAGGAAACGCCGATCCACACCTTTTCGCGGAGATAATTTGCGAGGGCAAGGAAATGACGCCGTCCGGCCAATAATCCGTTAAGGTCCTGAAGTTAGCCTTATTTTATGATTTCACGCCGCCGCCTCATAACTTTAGGAGCCGCAACCGCCAGCTCTGGCGTGCTGAGTGCGGCCGACGCGTTTGCGTTCGAGCCCGGTTTTAGCCTTGTGCTCAAGGAGTGGACGGTTCGTCACGAAGGCTGGCCGGAAAACGCCCGGCCCTTGCGAATTGGTGTACTGACCGATATCCACGCCGTGGATCCATGGATGCCCGCCCAGCGTATCGGTGCCATTGTGGAGCGCATGAACTGGCTCAAGCCCGACGTCGTCGTGCTTCTGGGCGATTACGTGAATGCGTTGCGGCTGCGATATCACGCTGCGCTCGTCCCTGTTTCCGAATGGACCGCGGCGCTGGCGGAGCTGCACGCTCCGCTTGGCGTTTACGCCGTGCTCGGCAATCACGATTGGTGGTCCGGCGAGGCTCCTCTTATCAGGCAGAACTTCGAGAAAGCCGGCATTCACCTCCTGGAAAATGCCGCGGTGAAGGTGGGTTGGGGCAAAAGCCAGTTTTGGATCGCTGGCCTCGGCGACCAGATGGCCTACGAAACACGCGGCGCAGACGACCTCGAAGGTACGTTGCGTCAGATCAAAGATAGCTCGCCGGCAATTCTCATTGCTCACGAGCCCTATATTTTCCCAAAAGTATCCTCCCGCATTACCCTAACCTTGGCAGGACACACCCATGGCGGCCAGGTCTACATTCCTTTCGTCGGCCGCCCGGCTGTCCCGGCCGAATATTCGCGCTACGCATACGGTCACATAGAGGAAGAGGGACGGCACATGATCGTGTCGAGCGGGCTTGGGCTTTCGGGTCTCCCCGTGCGTTTCCTCGTGCCTCCGGAAATTGCTCTCGTGACCTTGCGCAACCTTGAAGCGTAAGAAAAAATTTGAACGCTCCCTTAATGCATCTGCCCCAAACTGATGTATAAGTGAGGCGGCTCGGCTGCTTCTGGGCAAATGCATCTCTAGGTTTGGGGCTTAATCATGCGTAAAGTGTTATTGGTGGCCGCAAGTTTGCTAGCTTGTGTGGCGATTTCTTCTGCCGCGGACGCCCGGGTCGTTGTACGGGTGAGCAAATCCCGTCAAATGATGTACGTCTATGTGGACGGGTACCTGCAGCACGCGTGGCCTGTCTCGACGGCGCGAGGCGGCTACAGCACGCCTTCCGGCGTCTATAGTCCGACCTCTTTCGACCGCTACCACCGGTCGAGCAAGTATCATAATTCGCCGATGCCGCACTCGATCTTTTTCCGGGGCGGATACGCGATCCATGGCTCCTACGATGTGGGCCATCTTGGCCGCCCAGCTTCTCACGGCTGCATCCGGCTGGACCCCAGCGACGCGGCCGAGCTTTACGACATCGTTCGCAGCTCGGGCGGAACGCGGATCGTCGTTTCGCGATAGAATTTCCACGCCGGCGCTTTCGAATGCGATTATAAAGTCCGTACCGGGTGTCCGGCTGGCCCGGGCAAGGAGGGTGTGATGTTTTGGATTCCTTCGGCGTCAGTGGTCATTATTGTCCTCGTCATTTTGCTCGCCATGAGCGTGCGTATTGCAAACGAATATGAGCGCGGCGTCATTTTCCGCTTGGGCCGCCTCGTTGGAACCCGGGGCCCCGGTCTTTATCTTTTTGATCCCCTTCATCGAGCGGCAGACCCTAATCGATCAGCGCATCGTTACTGCTGCCGTCGAGAAGCAGGACGCCATTACCAGGGATAACGTCCCTGTCAAAGTGGACGCGGTTGTCTGGTATTGGGTCGTCGATCCAGCGAAATCGGTCGTGCGCGTGCTCAACGTTTACTCAGCCGTTACGCAAATCTCGCTGACGACGCTCCGTAATATCATCGGCCGTCACAGCCTCGACGACGTGCTGAAGGAAAAAGATAAGCTCAGCGAGGAAATGAAGATAGCCATCGACAATGTGACCGAGCCTTGGGGCGTTCAGGTGCAGATGGTCGAGATGAAGGACGTGGTGATACCGGAGTCCATGCAGCGCGCTATGGCGCAAGAGGCCGAGGCGCTCAGGGAAAAGCGCGCGCGCATCATCAAGGCCGAGGCCGAGATGGAAGCCGCGCAACGCTTGCGCGACGCTGCGCTCATCATCATGGATAGTCCGGCGGGGCTTGAGCTGAGGCGCATGCAGATGATCACCGAGGTTGGCGCCGAGCAGAACTCGATGACGGTGGTGATGATGCCGTCGGAATTCGTGTCGATGGCACGGGCAATTGCCGAGCTAAAGCCGCGGGATGGCAAGAAAGATTGAACAGGTGCGATCTGCGCGGCGATTGCCAGCGCTCGCCTCTTAGCTTCGCCGGCGCTCTAACGCACCTGGAACGTTTCGATGTAGCGCCTGATTTCCGCGATGGCTTGCCGGCCGTAAGCCTCGCCGCATTCATGCGCGAAGATTTTCGACCACATGGGCATAGTCTTGTCGCCCCCGGCTGTCTCTCCGCCGCCATCCCGAAGGATCGATAGCACGTGAGCGGACGGAAAAGCGCCATTCGCCCGGGCTGAAAGCCTGGTGAGATCTGGCGGTGAAAGATTAAGCGCTTCGGCGAGCGAACCGCCGCCTTTGCCTCGATCGCCATGGCAGGCCGTGCAGTTTTCTGCAAGGAGAACCCGTCCGGCGTCCGGCTGCGGCAGTTTGCAGGCCTCGGACTGCGCAAGCACTGCACGGGCAGCAAAAGCGGCAACGAGCAAAACGCCGCCGCTCAATACTGCATGGAACGATTTCACGGACTTCTGTCCTCAGGTCTTATGGTTCTTGGAATGATGGCCGATTCGACGCCCAACGGGGGATTTAAAAAGCGGCGCTGAGATCGCCGTGCGCGGCTTTTCGGTGAGGAACCTCTGACGGCAACGTATAATCGGTTTAGCCGGGCGCCCGGTAAGCGCTAAAGTGACGGGAGCGGAAAGGAACACTGCGATGATTCGAGAAAAACTATCCGGAGCCTTGAAAGAGGCCATGCGGGCGAAGGCCGAGCCTGCGACGACAACGATCCGTATGATTAACGCGGCGATCAAGCAAAAGGATATCGACGTGGCCCGTGCTCGCGGGGATCAGCAGATTAGCGAGGACGAGGTTCTCAATCTCTTGCAAAGTCTTATCAAGTCCAGGCGCGAGTCGATCGAGCTTTACAAGCAAGGCGAGCGGCAAGACCTCGTAAACAAAGAGGAAGCGGAGATCGCGGTCATCGAGCAATTCCTCCCAAAGCAGTTAAGCGAGGAGGACACGAAGGCCGCTGTGCGCGAGCTGGTTGCCGCGGTCGGGGCCACCAGCGTGAAAGACATGGGAAAAGTTATGGCGGTGTTAAAGTCCAAATACGCCGGTCAGCTCGATATGACAAAAGCGAGCGCAATCGTAAAACAGGTTCTCGCCGGCAATTGATGCCGGAGCCAAGCCGTAAAACATTTGCCGGCGCCAATCCGTTAGGCTTGGGCGCTGCGCTCTTGCTTAATGGAACTGCGCGAGCTTGGCTTTTCCCCAGCTGTCGCGTTTCCGGTGCAAGACTTCCGGCATTTTGGAGACGATTTCGATCAGAAGGATCAGCTCCTGACGAAGCTGTGCATCGGCAATCTTGTCGAACGCTTGCAGCAGCTGCTGCGATTGCTCGAAACGCATCTGCCCCTCATTGACGGGAGCACCGGCACCGGCGAGCAAACAGCGAAACAGCTCGTCGATCTCCTCACGATTGATCATGCTCAAACTCCAACACTTACGCGCCCACAACTGACTGCGGTTGTACATGGTGATTGTTACAAGTCAAAGTCACTTTCCACAGGAGGCATACTTTGCCGGTAACCCGCTGCCCCCGCACGCGGGCAGCGTTAGCATTGCTATTAGGACAATAATGCTATGCATTTGTGGTATGCAAGACGCAAGAGGGGAGAAAAGATCTGCGTTCTTGTCCACAGCAGCGAAATTGCCATGACATGTAATATCTTACACCACTGTTGCATGCGCGCTACAGCAAATGCAGGGCTTCCGCTTTAGGGTTATACGAGAATTGGAATATCCCGATATAGGGGCCGCTTGGGGGCGGCGGAAGAACACGCTAAGTGGGGGAGAAGATGAATAAGCATTTCAGTCTGTCAGCAGCGGCCGCTGCGCTTGCGATAGGGATGGGGTGCCCTGCCGCTTTTGCGACGGACGGCTATTTCATGGACGGGTATGGCGCGAACCAAACGGCGGTTGCAGGCGCCGGCGTCGCGTACAGTCAGGACGCCATGGCCATCTCGCTGAACCCCGCCGGTCTCACCCACGTGGACGACCAGTTGGTGCTGGGGATTTCGGGCTTCATGCCGTTCCGTTCCTACGACGCAGGGGGATACCAGCCCGATCCGCATGGCTTGCCTCAAGCGCTCCCGGGCGACCACGACTCGAACAACGACATCTTTGGCATCCCCAATTTTGCCTGGACCCATCATTTGGGGCCCGACACCGTCCTTGGCGTTGGCCTTTACGGCAATGGCGGTATGAACACGACTTACCCCGCCGCGGTTTTCGGCGCACCTTCGCCAGTTGGCGTCGATTTGCAGCAGGCGTTCATGTCGGTGTCGCTGTCGCAGCGCTTCGGCCAGTTTTCGGTCGGCGTCGCGCCCATCCTTGCGATGCAGACGTTTAAAGCGACCGGGATCAGTACCTTCGGCGGGATTTCCCTCAATCCTAGCGACCTAAGCGATAACGGTTTTGCATTCTCCTATGGCGGCGGCGTTCGCGCCGGTATCGAGTACGACGTCAGCCCGGCCCTCCGTCTCGCTGTGGCGGGCAGCAGCCGCATTTATATGACCGATTTCGACCTTTATAAAGGGCTGTTCGCTGGCGGAGGTAGCTTCGACATTCCGGCGACCATAACCGCGGGCTTGTCTTACGATGTCATGCCGAACGTCACCATGATGCTCGACTATAAGCACATCTTCTATAGCGACATCCCAGCCATCGCGAACCCATCGACAAACTTTCTGACAGGCTGTATTCCCGGTGCTAGTGGTGGAACTGGGTCTGGCTGTCTAGGAGGAAGCAACGGGACCGGATTCGGCTGGCAGGACATCAACGTATACAAGCTTGGCGTAGAGTGGCGCTACGATCCACAATGGACATTCCGCGCTGGTTACTCGTACAACGACCAGCCGATCCTCCCGCGTGATGTTATGTTCAACATTCTCGCGCCAGGCGTTGTGCAGAACCACATCACGGCCGGTTTCAAATACGCGTATTCGGACAAGATCGATCTCGAGTTCGCCGCGATGTATGCCCCGGATACAACGGTTAAAGGAATCGACGTCGGTGGCCTCGGTCAGCCGATCTCCATCAGCATGTACCAAGTCGAGACAACCTTGGGCATCGTCTATCACTTCGATGGCCGCCGCGAGCTGGAGTCCCTCAAATAGGCGGGCTCCGCTTCTGGCGAACGCCTGAGAACCGAACAAAAAAGCAGCCCAGCGGCTGCTTTTTTTATGCCTGTTTCCGGTGCCGGCGCCTAAAGCCCCTCGATAACCCTGCGCAGCTTGCCTTGCACTTCGGTTGCGACGGTTGCGAGGCCGGGATTTGCAACCGCTTGCATCGAAGCTATGGGGTCGATGGCCGAAACCTCAACCTTGCCGTCCGCATGCTCCTGGACGATGACGTTACAGGGTAGCATCGTTCCGATTTTGTCCTCCGCCTGTAGCGCCCGGTGTGCGAGGCCGGGATTGCAGGCGCCCAAAATCCGGTATTTGCGGAAATCCACGCCGAGCTTTTGCTTCAGCGTGCTCTGAACGTCGATCTCGGTGAGAACGCCGAAGCCCTCGCGCTTTAGCGCCTCCGTTGCCTTGGCGATCGCCATGTCGAATGGAACATCGAGTGTCTTCGAGAAATGATAGCTCATCGTGTCGCTCCTTAAGTGGCGAATGTCCCGGCCCAATGCGCGATTGGCCCGACGGTAATCTATATTCGAATTCCGATACGGCAATGCATTCGCCGATGAAACCTTAAGAGCGGCCAAGCGTTCGATTCGGCAGCGCTGCGGGGTATCGCGAACCTGCAGCAGGCCCTTGGCAGGTGCGGCACTTTAGTCCTGCAAAATCTTTGAAATCGTCGAGCAAATTGATGCCGATCAATTTGCCGCTCGCCAAATATCAATAATATGAATATGCGAATACGGCGCATCGAAGGTCGACCCCTATGGTTTTCGTCCTCGGAATCGGCAACCGGCTACTCAGTGACGATGGCGCAGGCCCCGCCGTAATCGATCGGTTGTCGAGCGATCCGGCAAGACATCGCCATGCCACTTACCGGGATGGAGGAACCATCGGTCTTGCGCTGCTCCCCGAGATCGAGGACGCATCCGCTCTCATAGCCGTCGACGCAGCAGAGTTGAACGCGGCCCCCGGAACGATCCGGGTCTTCGAGGGCGAGGCCATGGACGCTCAGCTCAGCGGCCGGAAAAAGACCGTCCATGAGGTTGCTCTTTCCGATCTTCTTAGCGCAGCGGCTTTGGCAGGCACCTTGCCTGCGCGGCGCGCGCTGGTCGCCGTACAGCCTGAGACCGTCGAATGGGGAATGACCCCATCTGCGGCAGTGGCCGGCGCTATTCCAGCCGCTTGCGCCGCCGTGTCCGAGCTTGTGGAAAGATGGACGGCGCAGCCATGACGACACTCCTAGCCCAGAATTTAAATTCGGAACTCGCCGATGCGGTGTTTCGCGAGATCCCTGTCCTCATGCAGCGCCTCCTGGATACGGGCGAGACGGGGACCATAGATTTAAGGAGCCTGCCGATGACCGATTGGGACAGGCAGCAGCTCGCGACGCGGCTCGGCGAGGGTGAGGTCAAGGCATTCGTGACCGTTGGGGGCACCTCCACGGTGACCGAAACGCAATTCGCGGGCGTGTGGTGGGTCCGGCACGAGGGTGCAGATGGCCGCATCGCCGCGGAGCAGGTGGTTGTCGCGCGCGCGCCGGAATTCCTGCTCGCGCATCCGGCGGACATAGAGGCCGCTCAACGCCGCTTGAGCGCTATCCTTAGCGGTTCCGCAGAAGCACAATTTGAGGAGGCCGGGCATGGCTGAAACTCGAACGTTAGGCGAGCTCCTGGTTGAGCGGGGCGTGTCGCGCCGCGCTTTCCTGAAATACTCGTCTTATCTGGCAACCCTCATGGCGCTGCCGCCCTCGGCCGCCGAAGCGATGGCCGAAGGTCTCGCCAAGGCGAGGCGGCAGGCCGTGATCTGGCTTTCCTTCCAAGAGTGCACCGGGTGTACCGAATCGCTAACGCGCGCCTTCAGCCCCACGCTCGAGGACCTGATCTTCAATTTCATCTCGCTCGACTACCATCACACCTTGATGGCCGTCTCCGGCGAGGCGGCCGAGAATGCGCGGCTGCAATCGATGGCCGAGAATAAAGGCAAATACATCGTGATGGTCGACGGCTCGGTTCCGATGAAGGACGGTGGCGTCTACTCCACGATTGCGGGCCGCACGAACCTCGAAACACTGCGTGAGACCGCGAAAGATGCGTTCGCCGTCATTTCGGTTGGCACATGCGCGGCGTTCGGGGGGCTTCCGCATGCCGATCCCAACCCTACGGGAGCGGTTGCCATCCAAGACATCGTGAAGGACAAGCCGGTCATCAATATTCCAGGCTGCCCGCCGATCCCCGACGCGATGACGGGAACGGTCGCGCACATTCTGTCGTTTGGCAAGCTGCCCGAACTCGACGATTTGAAGCGGCCCAAGGCCTTCTTCGGTGAAACGATCCACGACCGCTGCTATCGCCGCCCGTTCTACCAGCGCGGGCTTTTCGCCAAGAGCTTCGACGACGAAGGCGCACGCAAAGGCTGGTGCCTTTACGAAGTTGGCTGTAAGGGGCCTATCACTTACAACGCCTGCGCTACCCTCAAATGGAATGGCGGGGTCTCGTTCCCCATTCAATCGGGCCATGGCTGCCTTGGCTGCTCGGAGCCGGATTTCTGGGATAAGGGCGGATTTTACCGGCCGCTGCCAACTCCGCTGGCAAGTGTGCGCGAGCACGTTACCGAAGCTGCCGCCGCCGGTGCGGTCCTTGGCGGAGCGGCGGCATGGCTCGCCCGCTCGTCTCAAAATGCCTATAAATCAGAAACCAAGAAGTCAGAGGAGGCTTGATCCATGGACCTTCTTGAGTTTGCTCGCGGCCCGGCGCTCCAAGTCTCGCTCGCGATCTTCGTATTCGGCGTGATCTGGCGGCTGCTTGGCCTGCTACTGCTTCCCTGGCGCAAGGACCATTCCGCGCCCCGGGGAACTGCGCCCTACGCTGTCGTAGCGGTGCTGCAAGCTAACCTGCGGAAAATGTGGCCGCACAAGACCTTCGTGAAAGCGACGGTGTTCCAGTTCGTCAACGGCTACGTCATGCATGTCGGCCTTGCCATCGTGGTCTTGCTGTTCGCGCCGCATATCCTCTTCATCAAGAGCCTCTTCGGCGTAACCTGGCCCGCGCTGCCTTCGAACGTCGTTTACGCAGTTGGCGCGATTACGCTCTTCTCGCTCATCGCGGGGCTCTTGCATCGCCTGACGAGCCCGGTGCTGCAGCTCATCTCCCGCACCGACGACTACATAAGCTGGCTCGTCACGCTTTTGCCGGTCGCGACAGGCCTTCTTGCCATCATCCAGGTTGGCGCGCGTTACGAGACGCTTCTCGCCCTGCACATCCTGAGCATCTGCCTATTTTTCATTTGGTTCCCGTTCGGCAAGCTCATGCATGCCTTCACGTTCGTCCTATCTCGCGGCGCAACCGGCGTCCGTTTCAAACATAGGGGAGCAGAGCTATGACCGCGCGCGTAACAGCATCGGGCGCGCCCTACGAAGTCCAGGGCGAAATGTCCGAAAAGGACCGTCTTAGCCACGCCATGCGCACTTTCCTGCGTGAGTTCGGTGCGTCGGCGGCCATCCATATGGAGAGCTGCGTGCGCTGCGGCATGTGCGCCAATGCGTGCCATTTCTTCATTACAATGCAAGACCCGAAATATACGCCGATCTATAAGCTCCGCCCTTTCGAACAGGCCTACCAACGGCATTTCGGGCCATTCGCGCCCATCTACAGGCTCTTCGGCCTCACACCGAACGTAACCATCGAGGAACTGGAGGAGTGGCAACGCTTCCTCTACGACTCCTGCAACATGTGCGGGCGCTGCACGCTGGCCTGCCCGATGGGCATCGATATCGCCGAGCTCGTGAAGGAAGCCCGGCACGGCATGTATGCGGCGGGCCTCGTCCCCGACCGCTTAGAGCTGATGGACCGCACCACAAAGAAGTGGGGCAGCCCGGCAACGCCGCCGGAGGACTTCGCGGACATCGTCAACGAGGCCGCAGAGAAGTACGGCGTCAAGATCAATGTGGACCTTCCCAAGGCCGATATTTTGGTGACGGTCGCGCCGGCCGAGCTGACCGAGCACACCAAGGCTCTCGCCGATATCGCCAAGATCCTGAACAGGATGGGCGTGAGCTGGACCTACAGCTCCGACGGCTTCGAAGCCTCGAATATCGGCTTCATCAATGGCGACGTCGAGCTTCAAGAGAAGATGACGCGAAAGATCATCGATAGGGCTATCGAGATCGGCGCGCGCACTCTGCTCTTGCCGGAATGCGGCCACGCTTACGGCGCCGCGCGCTGGGAATCGGCGCGCTGGTACGGCAAGCAGCCGCCCATACGCATCCTCCATATGATGGAGTTCCTGGCCGAATCGATCAACAGCGGCGCCATCAGTGTGAAGCCGATCGGTTCCACGGCGTCGTTCCACGATCCCTGCCAAGTCGTGCGCAGGGGCGGCCTGAAGGAGCAGCCGCGAGACGTGCTGCGCGCGCTCGGCTTCGAAATCAAAGAACTAGCCGATCACGGCCCCCTCGCCTTCTGCTGCGGCGGGGGCGGCGGCGTCGTCTCTTGCGCGCGCGCCGATCCCTTGCGCAACCGCGCCTTCGAGATCAAGCGGCGGCAGGTCGAGGATGCGGGCGCGGAGCGTTTCGTGACGGGCTGCGGACAATGCCGCATCACGCTCACCATGGGCGCCAAGCACGCCAAATGGGACAAGAAAACCGAAAGCCTGCTCGAACTCGTGGCTGACAATCTGGAGGGTGAATAATGTCGAACCGCGTCGTAGTCGACCCCATCACCCGCATTGAGGGGCACCTGCGCATCGAGGCCGAGACCGATGGCTCCGGCGCAATCTCTAAAGCTTACAGCTCAGGCACCATGGTGCGCGGGCTGGAGATCGTCCTTAAGGGACGCGATCCCCGGGAAGCCTGGGCCTTCGCCCAGCGCATTTGCGGGGTGTGTACGCTCGTGCATGGTATCGCGTCGGTGCGCTCTGTCGAGAATGCGCTGAACTATGACATTCCCGCCAACGCGCATCTCATCCGCAATCTTATGATCGGCGCGCAATATGTGCACGATCATGTCATGCACTTTTACCACCTGCACGCGCTTGACTGGGTGGACGTGGTCTCCGCGCTCAAAGCCGATCCCAAGGCAACCTCGGAGCTTGCCCAATCCATCTCGTCTTACGCGAAATCGAGCCCCGGCTATTTCGCGGACACGCAGAAAAAGCTGAAGACCTTCGTCGAGTCGGGCCAGCTTGGCATTTTCGCCAACGGCTTTTGGGGGCATCCGGAGTATAAGCTGCCGCCCG
>Ga0074046_10003636_pt1 | contig 12819 bp, 11 predicted proteins | sample BogForMeECP23OM3_FD_94441 | JGI IMG/M metagenome (GOLD analysis project Ga0074046, IMG submission 94441) | Bog forest soil microbial communities from Calvert Island, British Columbia, Canada - Bog Forest MetaG ECP23OM3 | ecosystem: Environmental > Terrestrial > Soil > Wetlands ...
AAGCCCAGGGCAAGCGCATCTTCTACCAGTATTGTGTGTGGTGCCACGCCGATGCTACGCCCGCTGGCCCTTCCAACCGCAGCAACCTCACGCCCGTGCCCCCGCTCCTGAACGATGGCGACAAGTTGAACGGCGAGAGCGATGAGTTCATGCGGAACATCATTACCCTTGGTGGAAGCGCGCTGGGCAAGTCGGCCATGATGCCGCCCTACGGCAAAACCCTCTCCGCTGGCGATATCCAGGCGGTTATCGCCTTCACCCGCGCCATCGCCCAGCCACCCTATCAGAAGCCCGGGCGCCCGGGTTCGCAATACACCGCCAAATAGTGGATGATAAAACCGCAAGATGAAATTGACGCGCCCTATCGCGGCCACCCTTGTATTTCTATCTATCGTGACCACTGCCGTCCTTCTGGCCAGTGCGCCGCTCGTTCACGCTCAGGTCAGCCCCAATGAAATCCTGGATCCGAACCTGAAAGCGCTGGAGAAACAGTATTTTTCGCAACTCAAAAGCCTCAATCAAGCCATCGCCAAAATGCACTTTCCCTTTCCTTTCTACCTGAGCCGCTACGTCGGTATCGAGCCAGCCAAACAGGCGGAAACGGATTCGCGCGGCCTGGAATTCGTGAAGTTTCGCGATCGCACCGTTCTGAAGATCACAGGCAATTACGATGCGGCGTATAGCGCCACGCAATTCACGCGCAATGAACGCGCCGCCCGCACCTTTCAGGACGTCTTGCTTCCCATCATGCAGACTGTCACGCAAGGCATCCCGCCGGACGTTGCTTGCGATGCCATCGGCTTCGAGGTGTCCTACCACACCCGCGCGGCGGAGAAGAGCTACGACTACGAAGGCAAGGAACTCCTCGTCATCGTGGTGGATCGACCAGATGCTTTCGTTCTGGCACAGGCTACCAACGACACGGCGCGCCAGGATGTCCTCAATCGATCCATGATTTTCCTCGGCGGCCAGGAATTCGGATTGTCGCTGTTGGAGAAGGATCCCTACGTCGTCTCCACGCTGTCCCGCACCAAACCATCGAAGACCGACTCCTCCTCCGGGGGCGCTTCAACCACACTCAGCCGTTTGAATCGCGCAATTCCCAACGCGATCCCCTCTGTCGCAGCAGGAGCCTCTTCGGACTCTTCTTCGAGCGCGCCTGCAAAGCCTGACCTTTCACAAGCCAGACCCGTCGCCACACAAGCAGATGTGGATCGTTTGCAGTCGCAGTACCAGGCGCAACTCGACACCCTCTCAAAGGAAGGGCAGGCCAAATTCCAGTTTGTGGATTATGATCCTCCGGCCTTCGTCATCATCAGCAAACAGCTCGCTCTACAGATGACCCTGCGCAACAACCTGCGCTTTGACATCGAAAAATCGTCCATCTATAAGCGGGCCGCGCAGACCTTCGATCTCTTTCTCGCTCCTAAACTGAAAGACATCCTGGACAAGATCCCCGACGACAGCGCCATCGCCGTGTACGACTTCTCTGTCGTCAATCCCCTAACCTCCGGGATGAGCACCAGGGAACGCTCCGAAGCCATCGAGTTCATTCTTCCCGCAGTGTTGGCGCGGCAATTTGTCAACAATGAAATCACCAATCAAACGCTCATCGACAAAAGCCTGGTGCTCGTCAACGGCGTGCGCATTGCCTTGAATCTTCAACTGGTGGAATAGCCAGCCCTCACCGCTCACGCCATCACCCGCGACTCGATCTCCATTTTGCTCCCTGTTCAACGCACGAATTGTCAGGCCCGTTTGCCTCGTTCGTCGCTTTTACTTCCGCGTTCGGGACCACACCCCCGGACGCGTCTGTAACCACGCCAAAAATCGTGCCCGTCACAAAACGGCGGGTGGAGCACCCTTTGCAAGCTTGCAAACCATGGGTGCCGTACCCTTGCGCTTTTCAAGGGTACGGGTATTGACTTTTGTGGTCATGATCGGCGCGACATGCATCAGGCCTTTCGCGCGTCTTCCAGCAAGCTGCTCAGCTCTTCTTCTCAGGCGCAGGCTCCGCATGCTTCACTTCGCCGTAGCGTTGCGCGAGCCACGTGCGAACTTCCTTCGGGTCGTACTGGAAGGGCCCGTTGCCGCCCTTGTAGGAGATACTGCCGATCTCGAACATCTCCAGCAGCTCTTCCTAACCGAATAGTTCTTTCTTCGTCGGTGTCGAAGCATGCCGCTACGCTCGCGAGCTTGGCCCCTACGGCACGCGCAAATTCACCAGCATCAAGACTGTCCGCATCCGCGAACCGGCTAAATAACTTCTGCCGCCTGTCACGCCCCGTCTGGTCTTCAGCTTGTAACAATCCCGTAACTTGACATTGAACTGCGTCCCGTATATGAACGTGCAGTTTCCTGGCCCTCTTCAGTTCCAATGATCCTCGCGTGACCCCTCTTCTTCTCACGCGGAATCTCGGCGGAGGGCTGCGTCGTGCTGTATCGTGCGGGCCGAAACACGATTCCAGGGATAGACCAAAAAAACGGAGGGTTCATGGCCAGTCGAGCAGTGGGAGTTCCCGCGGGCAGTGCCGATTATGGTGTCTGGCGCGTTATTTCCGCCTCCTCCGTCGGCACTATGATCGAGTGGTACGACTTCTACATTTTCGGCAGCCTGGCCGCCACGCTCTCGCTGAAGTTCTATCCGCCCGGCAACGATACGTTCGCTTATATCGCCTATCTGGCCACCTTCGCAGTTGGCTTTCTGGTCCGTCCGTTCGGCGCACTATTTTTCGGCCGCATCGGCGATTTGGTGGGACGCAAGTACGCCTTCATCGTTACGCTGAGCATCATGGGCGGGGCAACGGCCCTGATCGGCCTCCTGCCTACATTTAAAACCGCCGGCTGGTTCGCTCCCGTCATCCTTATCCTCATCCGTATTCTGCAAGGTCTCGCTCTTGGCGGCGAATACGGTGGCGCGGCGATTTACGTCGCGGAGCACGTGCCCGACAACAAGCGCGGCTTCTACACCAGCTTCATTCAGATCACCGCAACCTTGGGACTCTTCGTTTCGCTCATCGTCATTCTCACCACGCAATCCTCGATGACCAAGGAGCAGTTCACCAATTGGGGCTGGCGCCTCCCCTTTCTGCTCTCCATCGTCCTCGTCAGCATTTCTCTTTACATCCGCTTGAAAATGCGCGAATCGCCCATCTTTACCCACATCAAGAGCACTGGCAAAGTTTCCGCCAGCCCGCTCCTCGAAGCCTTCACCAAATGGGGCAACCTCAAGCGTGTCCTGATTTCCCTGTTCGGCGCCACTGCCGGCCAGGGCGTCATCTGGTACACCGGCCAGTTCTACGCACTTTTTTATTTGCAGACCATCCTCAAAGTCAATCCGCGCACGGCGAACATTGTCGTGGCCGTTGCCCTGCTCCTTTCCATGCCCTTCTTCACCCTTTTCGGCGCACTCTCCGATCGTGTCGGCCGCAAGTGGATCATGATGGCCGCGTGCCTGCTCGCCATCGTTTCCTATTTCCCCATCTACCACCAGATGCAACAAGCCGCTGGGAACAACGTCGTCGCCGTGCGCTCCGCCACTGACAAGGTCACCGGCGCCATCAAGCTCACGCCTTTCACCTTGGATGCGACCGGCCAGCAAGTTCCCGCCAAGGAAGCTTCGGCGCCAAACACCACCAAGCTCGTTCTGCTGGTTTTCATTCAAGTCATTTTTGTCTGCATGATCTATGGCCCCATTGCCGCCTATCTTGTCGAAGCCTTTCCCGCGAGGATTCGCTATACCTCTCTTTCTCTGCCCTATCACATCGGCAACGGCGTTTTTGGAGGCATGTTGCCGCTCATCGGCCTATCCTTATGCGCCCGCTCGGGCAACATTTACGCCGGTTTGTACTATCCCATCAGCGTCGCCGCCATCACCTCGGTCGTCGGCAGCCTCTTGCTGAGGGAAACACATGGCACTCTGATCTGGGATGAAATGGAGCCGGAGAAGTAGTCCGCTGCACCACCCCGCCCCGGCCTGTGCCGATTGACGAGCGAACGGGCGAAGGAGCATCATCTTGCCTCGGGCTTTTTCGGGGCGGCGCCCGGTCTTGGCGCTTCCACGCCCGCCTGCATCGCGACGCTCCTCGCGTGCAGCCCATGGCGCCATGTTGTCTTGCAGTCTTCTTTTTTCAAGGGAGTGAGTCTCGTGCCAAAGACCCTCGTCAAGAAGCACACCGAAGGTAAACCCCGCGTCAAGAAGCACGGCCTGACCGAAGCGCAGATTGCCGTCCATTGGAAGGAAGAAGCCTATATCCGGCCTCCGGCGCGCTTCATCGCTCAGGCCAATCTCAACGACCCCTACGCCCTCGAGCGCTTCAGCGAAAAGAATTTCCCCGAATGCTTCCGCGAATACGCCGAACTCCTCCACTGGGATCAGTATTGGCACACCACGCTGGACACCGATCATCCGCCCTTCTGGAAGTGGTTCGTCGGCGGCCGTTTGAATGTCGCCTACAACTGCGTGGATCGCCATCTCGCCAAGTACAAGAACAAAGCCGCGCTGATTTTTGTGCCGGAGCCCGAAGAAGAAAACCACATCGTCATCACCTACCAAGAGCTCTATCGCCGCGTCAATGAAGTCGCCGCCGTGCTGCAAGGCTTTGCCGGTCTCCAAAAGGGCGATCGCGTCACTATTCACATGCCCATGATTCCGGAGCTGCCCATCACCATGCTGGCCTGTGCTCGCCTCGGCATCATTCACTCCGTCGTCTTCGGCGGCTTCTCCGGCGAAGCCTGCGGCCTGCGCGCCGCCGATTCCGGCAGCCGTGTTCTGATTTACGTTGATGGCTACCATCGCAACGGCCGCTGGGTGGACCACAAGGTCAGCGCCGATATCGCCGTCGAAACCGCCAAGAAAGAAGGCCAGGTCATTGATAAGGTCCTCGTCTGGAAACGCTACCACCACAAGTACACTTCCGACGCGCCCATGATTATGGAGCGCGACTTCTTCATTGACGACATCCTGAAGGATTACCGCAACGCCGTCGTGCCTCCCGTCTCCATGGAATCGGAAGACCCGCTTTTCCTTATGTACACTAGCGGCACCACCGGCAAGCCCAAGGGCTGCCAGCACCGCACCGGCGGTTACCTCGCCTACGTCACCGGCACCGCCAAGTATTACCAGGACATTCATCCCGAAGACGTCTACTGGTGCCTGGCCGATATCGGCTGGATCACCGGCCACTCCTACATCGTCTATGGCCCGCTCGCTCTTGCTGCCACCAGTGTCATCTACGAAGGCGTGCCGCAATTCCCCGATGCTGGGCGTCCCTGGCGCATCGCTGAACGCCTTGATGTGAACATCTTCCACACCTCGCCCACTGCCATTCGCATGCTTCGCAAAGCCGGCGCCGAGGAGCCCAAGAAACACAACTACCGCTTCAAGCACATGACCACCGTCGGCGAGCCCATCGAGCCGGAAGTTTGGCGCTGGTATCACGAAGTGGTGGGCAAGGGCGAAGCCGTCATCGTGGACACCTGGTGGCAGACGGAGACCGGAGGTTTCCTCTGTACCACCAAGCCCGCGCTTGACCCTATGAAGCCCGGCAGCGCGGGTCCTGCCTGCCTCGGCATTTATCCGATCATCTGGGACGAAGAAGGCAACGAAGTGGTTTCCGCGGACCATGCCGCAGGCAACATCTGCATCCGCAATCCCTGGCCCGGCATCATGCAGACCATCTGGGGTGACCCGCACCGTTTCGTCACTCAGTACTACAAGAAATACAACAAGAATGCGCAGAGCAAGGATTGGCGCGATTGGCCCTACTACGCCGCCGACGCCGCAGTCTTTCCTCCCGACGGCTACTACCGCATCCTCGGCCGCGTTGACGACGTCATCAACGTCGCCGGCCACCGCCTCGGCACCAAGGAACTCGAGTCCGCCTGCCTCACCATCCCTGAAATCGCGGAAGCCGCCGTCGTCCCGGTGGTGGACGAGGTGAAGGGTCGCGTCCCCGAAATCTACATCTCGCTCAAGCCCGGCGTCCTGCCGAAGAAGCAAATCCAGGAGAAGGTAGTTGCCACCATCGAAACCATGATCGGCAAAATCGCGCGTCCCAAGCGCATCCACATTGTTCCGGATATGCCCAAGACGCGCTCCGGCAAAATCATGCGCCGCGTCCTCGCCGCCATCTCCAATCACATGGATACCGGCGACATCACCACGCTTGCCAACCCCGACATCGTCGAGCAGGTTCGCCAAATCGTCCAAGGCCGCGAGATCATGCCGCTCAACGAAGGTCCCGAGGATATCAAGCTCTTTGGCGACGAGCGCTAACTCACCGCCCGCGAACGACTTAGTCTTTGAAGCCCGGCCCCTAACAAAAACAGCGCGTTTTTCCACAGTCCCGCATTCGCCTGTGGCCAACCGCTTTTCTGCACGTTAAAATGAATCTGTTGTTGAAAGGAGCACCGTATGGCAAGGACGAGGGTCAGTGCCTCGCTGCAGAAGAAGCAGTCTGTCGCCCCCAAGATCAAGCCCACGCAGGAAGAAATTGCTCTGCGCGCTTATCACATTTATTTGGAGCGCAGCTGCACACCAGGAAACGCCTTCGATGATTGGGTTCGCGCAGAACGCGAGCTCATCGAGAATAACGGGAAGCCGCGCCGCAAGCCCGCTCCCAAGTCCGCCGCAGCCTAGCCGCGGCTCCCATTTAGGCCCCGCCTGCCCCTCGCTCCTACAGAGGTCGACCCTTCGCGTGCCCGTTTTCCTCTCAATTCACTCCAGCAAACGCGCTGCCTGATTTCCTTGATCGCCCACACCCACACTCCGGATGGAACACCCCATCTTCGACCGGTTCGCCTCCCAGAGCTTTTCCTCCGCCTAAGACACGCAGGAGCCCAGCACCGTTTATCCTGAGCTGCGAAGGGCTGAACCCCATCTCGGCAAGATCTAATCCGTTGTCACCCCGCCTGCCCTGAGCGGAGCCGAAGGGACCGGAGGCCCGTGCTTTTTGCGGGCCGTAGTGGAGGGGTCGTGGCACGGTTCATAAATTCTCAGTTCTTCCTCTTGCCGTTCTCTGTGAACTCTGTGTTCTTCCCTGTGTGACCTCTGTGTTACCGTCCTTCTTTGCTTCTTTGCTTCTTTGCTCCACGTCACTCGCGCTAGCACGTGTTTCTTCTCACCGGCTCGTCAGAGCCGCCCCCAGCTCGCTTCTCGTCTGGATCACCCGCAAAATCGCCTCCCGTGTCACCATCCCCACGATGTGCGCGCCTTCTTCTACTTGCGTCACCACCGGCATCTGATTCACGTCCGCGGCGATCAGCCGTTCCAGCAATCTCTGCAACGGCTCTTCCGGCGCGGCCCACAAAATCTTCTCCCGCGGCACCATCACCGCCTGCACCGAGTTCATGTTCCACTCTTCGCGCGGCACGTGGCTCAGCGCGCTCACATTCATCAACCCCACCAGCCGGTCATCCATGGTCACCAGGTGCACGCGCCGCCCCGTTCGCAGCACTTCCCCGCTGTACTCCTCCAGGCTCATGTTCGCCGGAATGATCGGCACTTCCTGGTTCATCACATCGGAGGCGCACAATCCCGCCAGCGTTTCCTGGATCGTCACTTGCGCCACACTGGCCTGCGCCGCGTTCAGCAGAAACCACCCAAGGAATCCCATCCACAAGGCGTTTTGCCAATCGCTTCGCAGCGCGCTCCACACCCCGAGGGAGATCAAGCCAAACGCAATCAGCTTTCCGCTGGCGCCCGCCACGCGCGTTGCCCGCGCAAAATCCTTCGTCGCTCCCCACACCATCGCCCGGAACACCCGCCCTCCGTCCAATGGAAAACCTGGCAGCAGGTTGAACACCGCCAGCATTCCGTTGGTCAGCGCCAGTTGGGTGGCCACGGCGCCAAGCATCTCGCTGTCCGGAAAGAGCAGCGTCACGCAATAAAACACGCCCGCAAGAAACGCACTCGCCAGCGGCCCCGCAATCGCAATGTTGAATTCCTGAATCGCTTGGGCAGGGTCACGCGCAATCCGCGCCAGTCCTCCAAAAAGAAATAGCGTGATCGAGAGCACTTTGATCTTGTAGTGCTGCGCTATCACGCTATGCGCCAGTTCGTGAAATACCACCGAGCTGAAAAACAGAATGCTGGTCACCACTCCCAGAGCCCAGTGTTGTGGCCCTGTCCAGTGCGGGTGCTGCTGCGCAAAAAAATTGGATTGCGAGAACGTGATCAGCCCAAAGACGAGGATCCAGCTCAGATCCAAAAAGATGGGTATTCCCAAGATTCGGCCAATCCGAATTCCTTGCGATTGAAACATCAACGTGAGCCTCGTCTATTCTCTAAATCCTAGACTACCGCCGAACGGTCAAGACGCAAAACCCCTACTCATATTGTCTCCCAACACCGCGTCCCGCAAAACACGCCGTGTCTCCCAACCCACGAATTTCCTTCCCCTCGCATTCAATAACTCGTTGTGAATCAAGTAGTTGCGAAAGGCATCCTATGTGCCATCTCTCTCTGCGTAGGCAGAAAGGAACACACCCGATGCGGCCCCGCCCCCAGACAAACCAGCAAACATCGCAAGCCCAATCGCTGTACTCCCTTCTGTTTTTCGCGCTGGCCCTCACCTTTTCCCCAACCGCAGCCGCCCAATCTTCATCCCCTTTTCTGAATGCCGCGAATTCCGCCCCCGTGCGCCGCATCGTCGTCAGCATTCCCGACCGCAAGCTCGCTCTCCTCGAAAACGGTCGCCTCATCAAGCTCTACTCCGTCGCCGTCGGCGCTCCGGAAAGCCCCAGCCCTTCCGGCGAATTTCAAATCGTCCGGCGCCTCGAAAATCCCACCTACTTTCACCCTGGCGTAGTCATCGCTCCCGGCCCGGCAAATCCCATCGGCACGCGCTGGATCGGCCTTAACGTGAAGGGTTTCGGCATTCACGGCACAAACCGCCCCGCCTCCGTCGGCAAGAACGCCTCGCATGGCTGCGTGCGCCTGCGCAATCGCGACATGGAAGATCTCTTCGCTCGCGTTCGCGTTGGCGATCGCGTCTCCCTGCTTGCCGAACGCTCCAGCGAATCCGCCCAGATTTTCGGTGCTCCCACGAACGACGGCACGACCCAGGTAGCGCGCAACGAACAGCGGGAACGCAATGCCAGCGGAGCACGAGGCGAGTGAAGTGCCAAAAAGTTTCCCAGTCCGGCAAAGGAGAACACACATGGACACGATGCTTGGTTTCGCCGTCATGGTAGTCGCCACAATCTTGGCTCTGTTTGCCGCGCTTGGGCTGGACTGGCTCCTGCTCCGCGCCGCTTTTCTGCTGATGCAGCCGGCCACAGCCAGCCGCCGCGTCTCCCAACCCGCGATCGTACACGGCACGCGCCTCGTCGCCCACGCCTACGCGCAGCGTCGTTAATTGCCATGCCCCACATGATACGAACTCGCGCAACGCGCGCTTTCAACGTTTTCCCCGGTGATCGCATGTGGCCCGTTGAACCTGTTTCACCCGCAGCCCTCCCGGGAGCAATTCAGAAAGGATCAATCCCATGCTCGCATTGAAGTTCTTGTTGATGATTCTCGGCCTCGGCCTCTTCGGCGGTGCCGGAATTTTAGTGGCCTACGACGTCTACATGGCCGCGCGTCTGCGCTGGCTGCTCGAACAAGCCGGCGCTGATTCTGCCTCGCCAGAAAAGAGGCTCGACACTTCCCGCCCTTTTGGGCCGGTGCGGTGGCGACTCGCGCGGCAATTGGCGCTGGCGGGCATCGTACCGGTGCTCTTGAGTCTGAGTATCGCCGTCGTGCCGGACGGCTCCGCGGGTATTCGCGTCAGCCAGCTCTTCGGTGCACGCCCCGCTACGTTATATCCCGGTGTCCATCTGCTCACGCCTCTGGTGGACACGCTTGTTCTCTATGACACCCGCGAACAGGTCTACACCACCGCCGCCGCCAGTTCGCCCAAAACGGAAACCGAAGTCCTCACCGTGCAAGCCCGCGAAGGCCTGAATCTCGGCATGGCCGTCAGCGTCCGCTATCGCCTCGATCCCTTGCGTCTTTCCAGCATCCATCAGAATCTTCCGCAGCCCGTGGGCGAGCAGGTCGTCGGCCCGGTTGTTTCCACCACTTATCGCCAGTTCGCGCCCAACTACGAGACCCGTGAAATTTTCGCCATCAAGCGTGAAGAGTTGCGCAGCAAAGCTGCCGACGCCATCAAAACACGTCTCGCCAGCGACGGCATCATCGTGCGCGAAGTTCTGCTCCGCGACATCCAGCTTCCCGCCGAATACGCCCGGGGCCTCGAAGGCCTCCTGCTGAAGGAACAGGAGAATGAGCGCCTCGGCACCGAACAGGAAATCAAGGGCAAGGAAGTGCGCATCGCCGAACTCGAAGCCGAAGCCCAGAAAGCGCGCGACGTCAAGCAAGCTGAATCGCAAGCACAAGTCCGCGTCCTGCAAGCCAAAGCCGAATCCGACGCCATGCAATACACTCTGCCTCTCAAACAGAAACAGATTGAGCAGACCAAGCTCGAAGCCCAGGCCCGCAAGGAATCCACGCTTCAGAACGCCGAAGCCGCCGCGCAGGCCAAGATCATTGACAGCAAGGCCGAACTCGAGCGCCAGAAGAATCTTTCCGACGCCGAAGCCAACCGCATTCGCGTTACCGCCGCCGCCGATGCTGAGCGCATGAAGTTCGAAGCCGCCGTCCTCAAGCAGAATCCCATGCTCATCCAGAAAATCATCGCGGAGCGCTTGTCGGACAAGCTGCAAATCATGATGGTTCCCATGGACGGCAAAAACTTTTTCGCCTCGGACGTGCTGCGCTCCGCCTTCGCCGGCGGCAATGGCAAGGACAACGGCGGCGCCAATGCTACTCCCGGTGGCGAGGACGATTCCGATGATCCCGCGCCGGTAGCCGCGGCCACAGCGCAGCACAGGCCGCCCAGGCGCCCGTGAAGTTTTCGGAGGCTGCCGAATTAGTTTTTCTCGTTAGGGGGTCGGAGCTTTAGCTCCGACATTAGCTCTGGGCTCTAGATGGGCTTTAGCCCCTGAGGAAATGTTCTTAGCTGGACGCAACAAGTTCGGGGAAGCAGCTCGACACGTTTCCCACGATCACCGGCCAAACCCCTCTGGGTGGCTCGGATCGCGTCGCTGGAAGGAGGAATGCTCATGAGCAAAAAGACAAGCACCGCCGCGCTTGATTCTCTCCGTCACGAATCATTCTTCACCCGGCGCCGCGCCCCGCGCCACCCGGCCGGTGAAGCAAAACGCAGCACTGGTCGTGTCGTTTTCCGCCCCTCGGAGCGGATTGTCATCCCGAGCGAAGCGAGGGATCTGCTTTTCGCACAACACCCAGCAGCAGACTCAGGACGCATAGCAAAGATGAAGCTCCATTGACTCGATCTCAAATCTCTATCACTCAGGAGGAACCCATGAACCGCACAATCACGAATCGCCCATCCCTCAACGTCCGACTTACTCTCCCAGCCCTCTTGCGTGCCATTTTCGCTCTTCTGCTCCTCCTGTTGGGCGTCGCCCCCGCGCCGTCAGCCTACGCGCAAACCAAACCGCATCGCATCGTGAAAACCTATCCGACAAATCGCGCCAACGCCGAAAACCTCCAGCGCTGGGTCAACGCCGGCCACGACACCTGGTGCCGCGACCCCAAACTCGTCGCCGCCCACACCCTTGAACAATTCGCCCCAGGCATAGCCGACTCCACCTACGAACTCGCCTCGCAACCCGTCGTCCGCGAACTCTCCGGTGGCCGCACAGCCATCTACATCTATCACTCGCTCGACGGCCAAACCACCTATCGTGTCACCCTGATTCGCCCCCAGTGGCTCCGGCCCGCCGCCGGCTCCCTCAACAATACGATCTGGCTCCCCACCCGCCTCGAAATCCTCAACAATGGTGAAACTCGCGCCGTGCTACCAGAACGTCATCGCGCGACTACATAGAACGAAACAAACATAGCGGCGCACTCTCTCGGAGCACTAGAAAGCCATTTGCTGGTGTCACTTGCGCAGCAGAACCAGAGTCCGTGACTCAGCAACCCGCGGACTGGAATAGACTGTGTCTTAGGAAGGGAGCTAGATTATGTGGCGATCATGCGCTGCGCCTCTGTTTCTCATTCTGGTTCTGGTCGCAGCGGCTAGGACTCCCACAGAATATCCAGCCACAAATAAAGACGCGACCGCTGAACGATGTGATTTCCCAGCCGGTCTAGGCGATGAAATCTCAAACAAATACCCCGGCACGAGGATTGTCCGTCTCGCTGATCTCGAGGAGTATGACAGGAAGCTATTTGTGAAGGATCATGGGACGCGATGCCCTGGTCTAGCAAGAGTGGATTTCTACGGCGACCGAAATCCGGCATGGGCTCTTGTCCTGATTGGCGCGAAGGACTCGCCGCGGAAAGCTGAGCTAGTTGTCGCACACAAGGTCGGCAATGGATGGGGGACTCGCTCGTTGGAGACCACGGACGGGACACCAGTAGTCTGGCGTGAAGGCCCAGGCACATATCATGACATTTCTGAGCCCAAAACGATTCGAGCAACACATCCTGTCATCGTTTTCTGTGGCTACGAATCTTGGGCGATTCTCTATGCCTGGACAGGCAAAGCGGTAGAAAAGATCTGGATTTCGGATTAGGTCCGACTCTGGGGCGGATCATTTCACTGCCCCACGCAAAATCGCCGCCCAGCCGCTTTTCGTCTCCCGCCTTCCTCATGCCAAGAACAGTGTTAGCATTCCATTGGTTCATCGAGGTGACGTTTGCGGCGACTCTTCCTGGCAATTGTGCTCTTCCCTGTTTTGGCGGCTGGCCCCATCTCCGCCCATCCCCAATCCGCGCCCGATGAAAAGCCCTCCACCTGCGAC
>Ga0074046_10003637_pt1 | contig 12819 bp, 13 predicted proteins | sample BogForMeECP23OM3_FD_94441 | JGI IMG/M metagenome (GOLD analysis project Ga0074046, IMG submission 94441) | Bog forest soil microbial communities from Calvert Island, British Columbia, Canada - Bog Forest MetaG ECP23OM3 | ecosystem: Environmental > Terrestrial > Soil > Wetlands ...
CGCAGATGCCACCAGAGGTCGGGATCGAGGGCGTTGCGCGCCGTCATGGCGAACAATCCAAACAGCAACACCACCGCGAACATGTTGGATAGAGAAAGACGGTTCGCTTTCACGCTGAGCGATGATACCCCAAACTCGAAACTGGTCCAGTTGGATTTCGGTATCCCTTTCGTGCTTTTTCCTGCGCGGCGCTAGAATCCAGGGTCAGCAGCGATGAGCAGCAAAGTCAAGGCTCACTGTGGGCAATATTGCGGCATTCAAAATGAAACTAAAATCTCCAAATCGAGAAGCGGTCCCGGAGGCGTCTGCGATTGCGTGGTCGAACAGGTGCGTGCGGTTTGCCCAGAACGTGCTGCTTCTTCTGATGGTAGCCGGCATTGTTTACTATTTCGCGCATGATATTGAAGAAAGAGCCAAGGGAACCGATTTCCCGGACCGCTACGCCGCCGCTCGGATGGTACGCGAAGGATATGGGCATCAACTTTACGATTTCCACGTACAACAGCAATTCCAGGTTCGCTATGCCGGACGCATCGGGGAATACTACGTCCACCCTCCATTTGAAACGCTGCTATTCCTGCCAATCTGCTTTTGGTCAATGCGCAGCGGCTATCTGATATGGTGCCTTCTTAACGCGGGGGTTCTGGCCTACACCGCGATCGTGTTTCAACGGCATGTCTTCCAACGTTTCGACTGGCACGTCTTGCTGCCCCTGTTCTTCTTGTTTCCGCCGGTGTTGATCGCTTTTCTGCAAGGTCAAGATTCTCTGCTGCTCCTCCTGGTTATGACGCTGGCGCTGGTTGAACTGAGACGGGGCCGCAACTTCGCGGCGGGGTGTTGGCTAGGCTGTGGCCTCTTCAAGTTCCATATAGTTCTTACTTTAATCGTATTAGTGGCGTCGCTCAGGAGAAAAGGGCTGCTCCGCGGGTTTGCCTCCGTCTTCGTAACGTTCCTCCTGATTTCAGTGAGTATTTCGGGATGGGCCTTCCTGACAGCATATCCCCGCTTCTTGATGACGTTGAGCAGTCTGCCGCTGGCAAATATTCACCCCGCAGCGATGGCGAATATCAGAGGCTTGGTAAGCGTTTCCGGGGTCATACCGGACACAGCGGCTCGTCTGGCTTTTGTCTGGATTGGTTCAGTTTTGCTGGTCTGGTATGCGTGGAGAAGTTTCAGGAACAGCAATACGAAGTTCGCTGATACCACAAATTTGGCGTTCGGGAACTTCGTCTTGGCGGCAATCCTCGTTAGCTATCACCTAAGTCCCTCCGATTTGTGCATCGTACTTCTCCCCATCGGACTGTTCTCGCAATATCTGGCGGAGCACACCGGAATCGCCCGATGGGCTAGACTCACCCTGCTGAGCAGTCAGGGAGTCCTGTTCCTGCCGCCTTTGCATGTGATCGCGCTAGCCTGGCATGTTTACGTTTACGCTGTCATTCCGATTTTGATCATGTTCTTGCTTACGGCTGCCGAGATCTTTAAGAAGTATTCCGAGACAGGTTCACGGGAACCCTCTAGCATTCAGGGTTCCCCAATTGCGCGATGAGACCTAGCCTTCCCTACCATCCGTTCTGTCTGCTACTCGCCGCCGCGCTCTGCACGACGGGCATGTGGATCTATGCGAGCCGCGTGCTGATTCCGTATCAGATTTCCGATGCCGCTGCCCACGGGCGGCCGCGCGGAAATCTTTCCGACCTCTATCCCCGTTGGCTCGGGGCGCGGGAACTTCTGCTGCATGGCCGGGACCCTTACAGTCCTGAAATCACGCGCGAGGCTCAAATGGGCTTCTTCGGCCGCCCGCTTGATCCGGACCGGCCCGGGGGTCGAAATTACCAGCAGGGATTCTACTATCCGGTCTATGTCGCCTTCTTTGTTGCGCCCACCATCCGTCTTCCGTTTGAGATCGTGCGCAAGGGCTTCTTCTGGGTCTTGCTCGGGCTCACGGTCGCGAGTATTCCGTTGTGGTTGCGGGTGCTGCGCTGGTCGGCGCCGGGGTGGGTGCAGGCGAGCCTGGTCGTATTCACCATCGGCAGCCTGCCCGTCATGCAGGGACTTAAACTCCAGCAGATGACGCTTCTGGTGGCTGCCCTGGTGGCGACGGCGCTGGCGCTCCTTGTGGCGGACCGCCCCATTGCCGCCGGTGTGGCACTGGCTTTGGCCACCATCAAGCCGCAACTGGTCTGGCTATTGCTGCTCTGGCTGATAATCTGGACCCTGGCTGACTGGCGCCGGCGCTACCGCTGGACCGCGTCATTCCTGCTCACCATGGCGATCCTGTGGGCGGCCTCGGAGTGGTACCTGCCGCACTGGATTTCCCGCTTCTGGCAGGCGATTCGCGAATACCGGAGCTACACCGGGGAAATGTCGGTAATGGACGAACTGATGGGCGCACCCTGGAGCCGGGCACTCGAATTCCTGGCGTTCGCGCTCATGATAGGTGCCTGCTGGCGCGACCGCCGGCAGGCGGCGAATACCAACGCTTTTGCGGGCACGCTTAGCTTAGTGCTGGCCACCACGGTCCTGATCGTGCCTACCTACGGCCCCTACAATCAGGTGCTATTGATTCCGGCGTTGCTGATCATGCTCAAGGAGGGCCGGGCGATCTGGCAGAGAAGCGTCGCTAACCGTGCCCTTTCTATGTTCACGGCTGGCCTGATCTTCTGGCCGTGGATCGCGTGTATTGCGCTGGCGGGGCTTTGCTTTCTTTTAAGGCCGGAAGTAGTCGAACGAGGATGGGCAATCCCTTTCTGGACCGTGCTCCAAATCCCTATGGCGGTGGCTGCCCTGATGCTGGTTCATCATTATCAGAGGACTTTTACTGCACCGTCAGGGCCGGGCTCGTCGTAGAATGCTTTGAGCCCATGTCGGGTGTTGGCTGCTGTATTGGCATGACGGCCGCAGGAGAGTCCAGGGTACATGTCGGCTACGTCGCATTCGGGCATATCCAGCATTTTTCCCATCGCGATTTTCGTACAGGGGAATGAGCAGCAGACACTGTCGCTGAATCACACGCCCTACACCGTGGGCCGCAAGGTGGATCGCGACCTGGTGATCGCCGACCCGCGCGTGTCGCGTGAGCATGCCACGATCGTTTCAGAAAACGGCGAGTTTTTTGTCGTCGATCTGGGCAGTAAACACGGTACTTTCGTCAATGGCGAGAAGGTGGACCGCCGCAAACTGCAGCGCAACGACCGCCTGGAGTTTGGCGCGCGCGACATCGCTTACATGATTTTCCATCCGCTGCAGACCACCTCGAACACGGCGCGGGAGTTTCTCAGCCAGATTTCCGGAATTCAGATTGCTCCCGAGGCCAGCGACCTGGAGAAGCTCACGCTGTTCATGGAGGCGGCGCGCAAGCTGAACACGATCGGTGTGCTCGATGAAATCCTGGTCACGCTGCTGGAGGCCACGCTCAAGCTGACACGCGCCGAACGCGGGTATATCTTTCTTCGCGACGTCAACGGGAACCTGACCCTCGCCGCGGGACGCAACTCGAAAGGCGAGCCTTTACTCGACGACAAGACAATTTCCCGCTCGGTGCTCGACGGGGCGTTGACCTCGAATTCCGAGTACCTGGTCACTGACACGAGTCAGATGCTCGATGTGAAGGAGAGGAAAAGCATCGTTGCCTTCGATCTGCGAACCGTGATCTGCATACCGTTGCGCAAACCGCTGGTGCAAGCCAGCCGCGCCGAACAACCCGCCGGTGGAGAAGTGATGGGCGCGCTTTACGTCGATTCGCGTTTCGCCTCGCGCGATATCGCCGGCGTAAGCAAAGATATTCTGCGGGCGATCGCGATGGAAGCTGCTCAGTTGATCGAGAATGCCCGTTTGGTGCAGGCCGAAGAAGCCGGGCGGCGTTACCAGCAGGAACTCTCGATCGCAGCCACCATTCAGCAGCGCCTGCTGGCGGTGACCCTGCCCGAAGTTCCTTTTGCGCGGGTGAACGGACGCAACCTGGCTTGTAAGGAAATCGGAGGCGATTTCTTCGAAGCCGTGAACACGCCGCAAGGGCTGGCCGTGGTCCTCGCCGACGTCAGCGGCAAAGGAGTCTCGGCGGCACTGCTGGCTTCCATTCTCCAGGGCATGGTCTACTCGCAACTGATTTCCGGCATGCCGCTGGTGGAGATTGTCGACGCCGTCAATCGTTTTTTCACCTACAAGCACATCGGTGAGAAATACGCGACCATGATCATTACGCGCCTGCGCAGCGACGGCGATCTGGAATACGTGAACTGCGGACACGTCCCGCCGGTGTGGATCTGCGGCAATGAGGTGCTGCGGCCATCCCACGGCAACTTGCCCGTGGGCCTGCTGGCGGATGCCACGTACTCGAGCGACCGTTGCCAGTTGAGGCCGGGGGACCGGATGATCCTGGTGACCGATGGCGTTACTGAAGCCGAGAATGCCCGCGGAGATATGTTCGACAGTGAACGGCTCGAGAATGTGGCGGGGAAGAGCAGATCAATGGAAGACGTTTTCGCCGCTGTCGCCGATTTCTGCGGAGGCACACCGCTCAACGACGACTGCACGGTCGTCGAGCTCTTCTACACTGGCGGCTAAGATTTGGCTCGTGTGGTGACGGGGCTCTGCCCCGTCCAAGGGACGCCCAGCCCCTAAAGGGGCATCTGATTTCGGAATCTTTTGGCATCGCTAAAGCGATGCCCTGATACGAGGCTCGCGGTTTTCAATGTGAGGGGCCTCTGGCTTGGGGAGATGGCAACTGGCGGCGGAGCCGAGCTGCGCTCGGCTTGGACGGGCGAGGCGCCCGTCCCCACACAAGCAAACCTAGCCGTCCCCACACAAGCAAACCTAGCCTTGTGCCCAGGGATGAATCTCAACCGTAGACCAAGTCTTGTCGGCGGCGTGGCAGAGCTTTTCCAGCGCGCAGTCGGCACACTTCGGACTGCGCGCTACGCAGAGTTTCCGCCCGTGCCAGATCACCTCATGAGAAAAGTCTGTCCAGCGCTCGCGTGGGATGATCCGCATCAGGTCTTCTTCAATTTTCTTGGCATCTTCCTGCTTCGTCAGCTCCAGACGGCGTGAAATTCGCGTTACATGAGTGTCGACGACGATCCCTTCATTCTTTTTGAACCACGTTCCCAGCACGACGTTCGCTGTCTTGCGAGCCACTCCGGGGAGGCTGAGCAACCCCTCCATCGTGTCGGGCACCTTCCCGCCAAAGTCTGCGACGATCTTCCGCGCCGCACCCACTACCGACTTTGCCTTGTTGCGAAAGAAGCCGGTCGAGCGGATATCCGGCTCCAACTGTTCCGGCTCGAGCGCCGCGAAGTCCTGGACAGTTGGATACTTCTTAAAGAGTACGGGCGTGACCATGTTCACCCGCGCGTCGGTACACTGGGCGGAAAGAATCGTTGCCACCAGTAATTCCCATGCGCTGCTGTGAGTGAGAGCACAGGTCACGTTGGGATAGAGCTGGTCAAGGCCGGCAATAATCTGGCGGACACGCTCAGGGGCCACAGGATCGTATCCCGATGCGGACGTTCTTGTTGGCGAAGCACGCTTCAGAACATAAGGCTTGGCTGCCGGAGACTTCGCGCTCTTCGACAAAACGCGAGGAGTACTTGTTTTCGGAAGCGCATTTCTCTGGTGGCGGACACCTTCCTGACGTCCGCTGCGGCTGGGTTGACGCGGCACATTTCCGCGGGGCATGGGTTTTCTCCTGAACATTGCCGAACAGCGGGTCCATGGTAACAAAGCGGCGGACTCGCGGCACCTGGGAGCCGACCAAGGTAACTCCGCTGCAATTGACGGTTTGGCGGCCGGGTGAGTAATCTGGGAAGAAAGGAAAAACCTGTGGCCGTAAAGAGCGTTCAACTCGGACAAGTCTGGCGCCAGGATGCAACTGGCCAGGATCACCTCGTCACCAAGGTATACAGCGAAGTGTTCACGCAATACGCCGTGCTGCGGCCCGCCGAAGTCACCGCGCCCGACGCGCCCGTGGTGAAGGTGAAGGTGACAAAATCGGCGGATGGCGTAACCTTGCCCGGCTTCAGCTTCACGCAGGAAGGGGCGTTCTGAATCCATCGGGTGATCTGACCATCGGGTCATCGGGTGATTGAGAACCATATCCCGATCGCATGACCGAAAAAATCCTCACCATCCTTTTCGTCTTCATTAATTCTCTCGTAGCGGCGACCGGCTATGCCGGGATTGTGCTGCTGATGGCGATTGAGTCGGCGTGCATTCCGCTGCCTTCCGAGCTCATCATGCCCTTCGCGGGCTACCTTGTTTACACCGGCACGATGAACCTGGTCTGGGCGGCCACGGCCGGAGCTGTCGGATGCAATCTGGGCTCGCTCGTTGCCTACGAAATTGGCTGCTACGGCGGACGCCCGCTGGTCGAACGCTACGGACGCTGGATCCTGATGGGCCGCCGCGAACTCGATTGGGCTGATCGCTTCTTTCAGCGCTGGGGATATATGGCCGTGTTCATTGCGCGCTTGCTGCCGGTGATCCGGACATTCATCGCGCTGCCCGCCGGAATTGCCCGCATGCCGCGCGGCAAATTCCATATCTATACCTTTCTCGGATCGTGGCCCTGGTGTTTCATGCTCGCCTACTTTGGCATGAAACTTGGCGAGAACTGGCGCTCGCTGGGCAAGTACTTCCACAAGTTCGACGCGATCATCGGAGTCTTGCTACTGGGCGGGATCGTCTGGTTCCTCTGGTCGCACTGGCAGAACCGGCTGCGCATTGACGAAAGTTAATTTGTTTCCCTACAATTCAAAGTTCCGGCTGTTCTCACTCCAACGGCCGTGCCAACTGCGACGCCACTAATTTCCACTCTCCGCTGCGTTTCCGCAGAACGTCGAGGTAAACGTAGCGCACTGCGGACCGTTTTCCGTTGACTTCGACCTCGTCCGACTCCGAGCCGTGCATGACCGCGGTGTCGCCGAATACGCGAATCCTGCGGCTGGTGGAAACAATCGAGGGATAACGAATCGCCCCTGTCCGAAAATTGTTCAGCACATCCTGCTTGGTGAAAGCTTTGCCCGCCTCATTGTACTGAACGTAGTCGTCGGCGAAAATCCGCGCCAGTTCGGCGAGGTCGGCGGTCATCAGGGCCCGGTCTCCGGCTTCGTGCAGGGCCAGAATCTGCTGTTCATCGTTCTGCTTCCGATCGTTCTCCACCGACATTCTGGCTCCTTGCTACCCGACCGTCACTTTCTCCATCTTCCACAAATGTGTAATCTCACGCTAGGACTTATACCGGCATGGGACTTCTGAGCTACCTTCTATATCCGTGGGGCTTCCTGCTCCAGGGAATTGCGATCGTTCACTTCATTCGGCGGCGGCCCGATACCTACTGGATTTTTATTATCCTGTTTCTCGGCCCGCTCGGCGCGATCATCTATCTTTTCGTTGAGGCGCTGCCCGACATTGGGCTGCTGGGCCAGTCTTTCAAAGTGTTTCCGCGCCGCAAGCGCATTCACGAACTCGAAGCTGCGATTCGCGACAATCCGTCGGCCGGGAACTATGAAGAGCTCGGCGACCTCTACATGGACGACGGCAAGCTCCAATCAGCGCGAGTGGCGTTCGACAAAGCTATTGCCGCCCGCGCCGATACGCCCGACCCCTTTTACCGGCGTGGAGTGTGTGCCATCCAGTTAGGCGACGCCGCAGCCGCATTACCCGACTTGGAACGGGTGGTCGGCAAAGACCCCGACTACGATTTCCAACGCGCCGCCGCATTGCTGGCCCACGCCTACGCGCAGACCGGACAAAAGGAAAAGGCGGAAGCGCTCTTCCGGCAGGTAACGGTCACGTCGACGCTGTCGGAGACTTACTTGAATTTTGCGGAGTTGCTGGCCTCCGAGGGACGCAACGCCGAGGCTCGCGAGTGGGCGCAGAAGGTGCTCGACAAGAAGCCGACCATGCCGGGATATCTGCGGCGGCGGGAGCGGCCTTGGTTTCGGCGGGCAAATGAGTTCTTAAAACGCGTGCCTGAATGAAACTCGCCAATAGCAAGCTCGGACGATCGTTCGTCGCAGTCTTGTTGCTTCTTGCTGCGGTCTGGGCACTCAATATTTCCGCATCCAACTGGTGGGTCGCCGATTTCCACGGACAGTACTGGCATGACTATGCCTCGCGCGGGAACAGCTTCTTTGCTTTGGCTCTTCTCCTCGCTGGGGGCTTTGTTTTCGTAGTTGTTTCAATCTTTCGGATGAAATCGCGCAAGTAAGAGTCGTCGCTGCCTGCTTCACCGCTCTCGATAGGTGACCACTGAATGTTATCCTTCACTCGATGCGAATTACCTACCTCGAATGCACTCGCTGCGGAGAACATCTCTCCGCTGACCGCCCCCAGAATACTTGCCCCAAAGATGGCGGCGTGCTTTACGTTCGCTACGATCTCGCCAGCCTGAAAGGGAAGTTGCGTCCCGAACATTTGTCAGGTCGCGTGGCCAGCATGTGGCGTTACGCCGAAGTTCTCCCAGACGCCAAGCCGATCACGCTCGGCGAAGGATTCACGCCCATGCTCGCCAGCCGCGAGTTTGCCAACGTCTTCATCAAGGACGAAGGCCTGAATCCAACCGGATCGTTCAAGGCGCGCGGCATGTCAGCTGCCGTGACTATGGCTCGACACTATGGTCTGAAAAAGCTGGCCGCTCCTTCCGCCGGAAACGCCGGTGGCGCGCTGGCCGCTTACGCGGCAGCGGCGGGCGTCGAAGCCTACATCTTCATGCCGAAAGATGTGCCCATGGCGAATCGCATGGAATGCGATTACTACGGCGCGCACGTCACGCTGATGGACGGCCTGATCAGCGACTGTGGGCGCATGGTGGCCGAACGCAAGGACAAAGAGGGCTGGTTCGATGTCTCGACCCTCAAAGAACCGTTTCGCGTCGAGGGCAAAAAGACGATGGGCTACGAGGTTGCCGAACAGCTCGGCTGGAAACTTCCGCAGGGCATCATCTATCCGACCGGCGGCGGCGTGGGCATGATCGGCATGTGGAAGGCGTTCGATGAAATGGAGGAACTGGGCTGGATTGGGCGCGAGCGTCCGAAGATGATCACCGTGCAGGCGGCGGGCTGCGCGCCGATTGTCACTGCTTTGGAAGCAGGGAGGAGCACTTCGGAAATGTGGGTCGGCGCCGCGACCTTTGCTGCCGGTCTGCGTGTGCCTAAAGCGTATGGCGATTACCTGATTCTCGACATCCTGAAGAAAAGTCACGGCACTGCGGTCGAGGCGACCGACGAGGAAATGCTTGCGGCCATGCGGCACTGGGCCAGTTCGGAAGGCGTGTTCGCCGCACCCGAAGGCGCGGCATCCCTGGTTGCCTACCGGAAGCTGCTTGCCTCGGGCTCTTTCAGCTCCGAAGACACGGTCGTGCTCTTCAATACGGGATCGGCGTATAAGTATCTCGATATGATCGAAGCGCAGGAAAAGCAGGCGCGGCGTGAGCCGCCCCCGAGCCGCAACATTGGCGGAATCATCGGGCCATACTGAAGTCACGTAGACAGAAGCCATGGGCTTGCCCTTCCAACCCGATTCTCTGCAGCGACAGCGCGAAAAAATGGTCCGCGTGCAACTGGCCGAACGCGGCATTCGCGACCTGCGCGTACTGGACGCTATGCGTAACGTGCCGCGCCATGAGTTTGTTCCGGAGTCGTTCCGGCAGGAGGCCTACGAAGATCACCCGCTGCCCATCGGCGAGGGACAAACCATCTCGCAGCCTTACATTGTGGCTGCCATGCTGGAGCACCTCGGTCTGCAATCTACCGATCGTGTCCTCGAAGTCGGCACTGGTTCGGGCTACGTGACGGCATTGCTCTCTCTGCTTTGCGCCGAGGTGTATTCGGTGGAGCGCCACGCGCAACTGGCGGCCTCGGCGGAGAGTACGCTGCATCGGCTGAAATATCGCAACGTGAAGATCAGAGTCGGCGATGGCATCCAGGGTTGGGCAGAGTATGCACCGTTCGATGCCATTCTCGTTTCTGCCGCAACCCCTGAGATGCCGCCAGCGCTGTTCGATCAACTGCGCGAGGGCGGGCGCATGGTGGTGCCGGTCGGCCCTCCCTTCAGCCAGGAATTGCAATTGATCCGCAAAGTGGACGGACAGCCCGAGGTAAATATTCTCGAAGGTTGCCGGTTTGTGCCGCTGGTGGAGGGAACAGTGGATAGTGGATAGTGGATAGTGAATAGTGGATAGTTGTTCGTGACCCGCCTGTCGATACACTTCGCTTTTCTATCCACTAGCCAGTATTCACTATCCACTGATAACCGCTGCTCGCTGCTTTACAATTAACGCTGTGGCGTTTCTCCGCAATCTGAAAATTACACTGGAGATGATCAAGTGGGAGCACTCGATTTTTGCGCTCCCGTTTGCGCTTTGCGGAGCCATGCTGGCCGCCGGAGGCTTACCGGCGTGGCGGCAACTGGCGTGGATCGTCGTCGCCATGGTCTCAGCTCGCTCGGCCGCTATGGCCTTCAATCGCCTGGCCGACGCCTCGATCGACGCCGCCAATCCCCGCACCGCAACTCGCGCTCTTCCGGTCGGCCTGCTGACGCCGTCGTTTGTCAGTGCGTTCGTTCTGGTCTCGTGCGGCATTTTTGTTCTCGCCGCTTCCCAGTTGAACCGCATGACGCTGGCGCTTTCGCCGGTGGCGCTGGCGGTGATCCTTCTTTATTCTTACGCCAAACGATTCACGCGCTGGTCGCATCTGTTTCTCGGATTCGCGCTCGGCCTTGCTCCGACTGCCGCGTGGATCGCGGTTCGCGGGTCGCTCGATCCGCGGATACTGCTGCTCACCGCCGCGGTCACGTTCTGGGTCGGCGGATTCGACGTGATCTATGCCTGTCAGGATCACGAGTACGACCGCAGCCACGATTTGCACTCCGTGCCGCGGCATCTTGGAATCAGGAATGCGCTGGTCATTGCCCGCTTGTTTCACATCGTGATGCTCGGCCTGTTGGTCGCGCTGGTCGTTGTGTTTGGACTCGGCAAGCTGGCGGTTGCGGGAGTGATTGCTGTGGCCGCGCTTTTGCTTTACGAACACACGCTGGTCCGCCACGACGACCTGAGCAAGCTGAACGCCGCGTTCTTCACCATGAACGGGGTGATCTCGGTGGTGTTCTTCTTCTTTGTCGCGGGAGATCTATTGGTGAGACGCGGTTGAAATTCAGCGATCGGACGCGCGGTTATCACCGAGAGTAGCGCCGCCGCGCCGAGGGCGAGGACGCCCTCGGGACAGCCGGCAAGATGCCGGCGCTACTCGGTAAAGGTTGCTTCGCCCCTGTGATTTCCATCACTTCCTGCGGTATCATCAATATCGATGCCTGTTTCGCACCCATTCCAGACCGACGACCCTCGTCTGCTCCCAATCAAAGATAAAGTGTTGGCGGGCGAACGCCTGAACGAGGCCGATGGGCTTGTTCTTTACGGGACCGGAGACATCCTGGCCGTGGGTTGGCTGGCTAACTGGGTTCGCGAGCGGATGCATGGCGACAAGGCGTACTTCAACGTCAACCGCCATATCAATCCGACGAATGTTTGCGTGGCCGCTTGCCGGTTGTGCGCTTTTGGGCGCAAGAAAGATACTCCGGGCGCTTACACCATGGCGCTTGAAGAAGCCTTCCAGACGGCCGCTTCCGGCTACACCGAGGCGATTACCGAGTTTCATATTGTCGGTGGGCTGCATCCTGATTTGCCCTTTCAATATTTTCTTGACCTCGTTTCCGGCTTGAAAGAGCGCTTTCCGCAAGTCCACATGAAGGCCTTCACCATGGTGGAAGTCGCTTACCTGGCGAAGCGGGCGAAGCTGACGATCCGCGAGACGCTCGAAAAAATGAAAGAAGCGGGCGTCGATTCGCTTCCGGGCGGCGGCGCTGAAATTTTTGCCGACCGGGTGCGGCACATTATCTGCGATCACAAGATTGACGGCGATCAATGGCTCGATACGGCTCGCCTCGCCCACCAGATCGGGCTGAAATCGAATGCCACCATGCTCTACGGCCACATCGAGAACGACGAAGACCGCGTCGATCACCTGCTCAAACTGCGCGCGCTGCAGGATGAGACCGGCGGCTTCCAGACATTTATTCCTCTCGCCTTTCATCCCGCGAACACGCCGCTGCAGCATCTTTTCACGACCACCGGCATGGACGACATCAAGCAGATTGCGGTCAGCCGACTGGTCCTTGATAACTTTGCGCACATTAAGTCGTACTGGCAGATGATGACGCCGAAGATCGCGCAGATATCTCTGCGCTTCGGGGCCGACGATATTGACGGCACCGTGGTTGAGGAAAAAATTTACCACGATGCGGGAGCGACCACTCCTCAGGGCTTGCGGCGGCATGATCTGGTGCGCTTGATCAAAGAGGCTGGACGCGAACCGATCGAGCGCGACACGCTCTACCGACCGGTTACGCGGACGGAGACTTCTTTCACGGTATCTGTATAAGAGTTCTCAGTTCCCAGTTCTCAGTTCTCAGAAAAGGCTAAGCGCAAAAACTGAGAACCGAGAACTGGGAACTTTCTTCACTCCCGCGCATCCAACCACCATGGCCAAAGAGCAGACAGCAGTTTTCGGCGGCGGATGCTTCTGGTGCATTGAAGCCGTTTTCCAGCGACTGACGGGCGTGACCCACGTCGAGTCCGGCTACATGGGCGGACGCGCCGACCAGGCTACGTATCGCGAGGTGTGCAACGGCGATACCGGGCATGTGGAAGTGGTGCGCGTTACCTTCGATCCCGACCTGATCAACTATCGCGAACTGCTGGACGTGTTCTTCGCGGTGCACGATCCGACCACGTTGAACCGGCAGGGGAACGATGCCGGCGAGCAG
>Ga0074046_10003638_pt1 | contig 12816 bp, 9 predicted proteins | sample BogForMeECP23OM3_FD_94441 | JGI IMG/M metagenome (GOLD analysis project Ga0074046, IMG submission 94441) | Bog forest soil microbial communities from Calvert Island, British Columbia, Canada - Bog Forest MetaG ECP23OM3 | ecosystem: Environmental > Terrestrial > Soil > Wetlands ...
CGCGCACCATCACCTGCGCGCCGGCAGGGAAACGTTGCCCGCCGCGCAGCCAGGCTCCTGCCTCATACTGCACCGCCGAGGTATACACCAGCGATAGCGGCAACTTGTTAGCAGGAGACTGGGCCGAAACGCCCACCCAAACCATACATGCAGCGAGAGCCAGAAAAACGATTACAAATACCAACCGCCGCACTAGTTGAACCCTCCCGCAACCGCGCAGGCCCTATCACCCGCCTGGCGAAGACTTAGGTACCGATCGAGGTCCGCCATCATGGCGTCGAACTGCGCGAACGTCAGAGACTGTTCGCCATCACTGGCGGCCTTGTCTGGTTGCGGATGCACTTCCACCAGCAGTCCATCGGCCCCGACGACCACCGCCGCCCGTGCCAGGATCGGCACCAGCACGCGCACTCCCGCTGCGTGGCTCGGATCGGCGATCACTGGGAGATGACTTACTGCCTTCAGCACCGGCACCGCGGCGACATCGAAGGTGTTCCGCGTCGCCGTCTCAAAGGTACGAATCCCGCGCTCGCACAGAATGACATCCGGGTTTCCGCAGGCCACGAGGAACTGCGCCGAGCGCAGCAGGTCCTCCAGCGTCGCCGTCATCCCCCGCTTTAGCAGCACCGGACGCCCGCAGGGGCCAAGCCGTTCCAGGAGCGAAAAGTTCTCCATGCTTCGCGCTCCCACCTGCATGATGTCGGCATACTCGGCAACCACTTCCACATCTGTCTCCGACATGACCTCCGTCACAATCGCCAGCCCTGTGTACTCGCGCGCCTTGCCGAGGATCTTCAGTCCCTCGACACCCAAACCCTGGAATGAATAAGGAGACGACCGTGGCTTGTATGCGCCGCCACGCAGGATGCGCGCGCCCGCCCGCGCTACCGACATTGCGGTGTCAAGCAGCTGTCGCTCCGACTCCACGGCGCAGGGTCCGGCCATGACGACGAACTCGTCGCCGCCGATGGTGAGGTCGCCCACGCGAACGACAGTGTTCTGCCGCTCGACAGTCCTGGCGACCAGGTCAAAACATGAGTATTGTCCGTTCCAGCGTGCGTTCACGTTGACAGCAACCGTTTCACTTCGTGCTTGTACCCTAGTGATCCGACCACACCAACGTCGGTGACGTATGCACGTAGTGATTGTGACGTAGGGGAAAAGTGAGGTTCTAGTATTTTTACGCTATTGATGTATCTGCCGCAAAGGTGGAAAAGGATGTGGCTTACCGCCTGTTAGCCTCCGCCATCACTCAGGCAGCCAGGTTGCTCGTCAGCTCCCGCCGACCCAAGCCACGGGCAACCGCAGATATGAAACATATGTTTCATTTGTTTCCCAGACGTAAGGCCGCTGGCTACGTCACAGGCTCCAGGTGCGCCGTGAAGTGCCGCAAGAACGGCGCCTCGTAGGTCAGCCGCATTCCTTTGATCTGCTCCCGCCGCTCCCAGACCCTCAAGATGATCTCCACCACGTAGTCAATGTGGCTTTGCGTGTACACGCGCCGCGGAATCGCCAGCCGCACCAGGTCCATTTTGGCGGCATCGGCGAACATTAGAGTTCCAATCTCCACCGAGCGTATCCCGCCCTCTAGGTACAGTTCTGCCGCCAACGCTACGCCGGGGAATTGGTTTTGCGGAATATGCGAGAGAAACGCTCGGGCATCCAGGTAGATGGCGTGTCCTCCCGGCGGCTCCACGATCGGCACGCCATGCTCGGACAGATGATTGCCGAGATAAGCCGTCGAAGCAATCCGGTAGCGCAGGTAATCCTCCTCCAGCGATTCCTGCACGCCCACCGCGATGGCTTCCAAATCGCGTCCCGCCAGTCCGCCATACGTCGGATAACCTTCGGTTAGGATCAGCAGGTCCTTCTCCTGCCGCGCCAGCAACTCATCATTGGTACAGAGAAATCCGCCAATATTCGCCATGCCGTCTTTCTTGGCCGACATGGTGCATCCGTCACCCAGGGCAAACATCTCCTGTGCGATCTGCTTCGGCGTCTTGCACTCGTAGCCCTTCTCACGCAGCTTGATGAAATACGCGTTTTCCGCGAAGCGGCAGGCATCGAAATAGAGCGGAATCTTGTGTTTCTTGCACACCGCGCTCGCCGCCCGCGCATTCTCCATCGAGACCGGTTGCCCCCCGCCGGAATTATTCGTCACCGTCAGCATCACCAGCGGCACCCGTTGGCGCCCCACGCGAGCAATCAGCCTCTCCAGCGCATCGACATCCATATTTCCTTTGAAGGGGAGTCGTGTGGAGGGCTGTCTTGCCTCCGCTATGGGTATATCGACCGCCTCGGCACCCACAAACTCAACATTGGCGCGCGTCGTGTCGAAGTGCGTATTGTTCGGCACCACGTCGCCCGGTTTGCACATCACGTTGAACAGGATGCGCTCGGCGGCGCGCCCCTGGTGCGTCGGGATTACGTGCTTATATCCGAAAATGTCCTGCACCGAGTGGCGAAACCTCTCGAAACTCTTACTCCCGGCATAGCTTTCGTCGCCCTCCATCAATGCCGCCCACTGGTGTGTCGACATGGCTCCTGTACCGGAATCGGTCAGCAAATCAATCAACACATCATCCGCGGGCAACAGGAAAAGGTTGTAGTTAGCAGCACGCAGCAATTCTTCACGCTGCTCCCGCGTGGTCCAGCGGATCGGCTCAACGCTCTTAATACGAAAGGGTTCAATGATGGTTTTGGTAGGCATGATGGCTCCCGTGCGATTGTAATTACACTCGCCGGCAACTGCCATTGCACCGAAGACGCACTAGGAGTCGCGCACCACAACCTTCACCGCGACTCGTGGTCGGAGATGCGGCCGCAGTTTTTCCAAGGCAGCCTGTACGCTGAGGCCGTACTTCGCCCGCAAATCATCCGGCTTGCCATGCTCGACGAACTGGTCCGGCCAGCCGATGCGCACCACCGGCGTCCTGCTGCCCGCATTGCTTACGGCTTCCAGCACGGCGCTACCGAATCCGCCGCTCAACACGTGATCTTCCAGCGTCAGAATCGCATCTACACGGTCCGCGTAAAATTCGACCATCTCCGCATCAATCGGCTTGGCGAACCGCGCATTGATCACCACCGCCGACACGCCTTCGCCTTCCAGCTTCCTGGCAATGTCATTCGCCATCGGCAGCATGCCACCCAACGCGAAAATCGCGACCTGGTCATTCTCTCCATGTTGGAGCAGTTCAGCCTTACCAATCGGAATCGCCCGTGGCACGTCTTTCACGGCCTTTCCCGGACCGGCCCCCCTGGGATAGCGCACGGCAATCGGGCCATCGTATTGCATCGCGGTGTACAGCATATCGGCCAATTCGTCTTCATCCTTCGGATCCATGTGCACGATATTGGGTATGCCACGCAGATACGAAATATCGAACAGCCCGTGATGCGTAGGGCCATCATCGCCCGACAATCCGCCGCGATCCATGCAAAAAACCACGGGCAGTTTCTGCAGGCACACGTCATGTACCACCGGATCGAAGGCGCGCTGCAAAAATGTCGAATAGATCACGCAGAATGGCTTCAGTCCCCTTGCTGCCAGCCCCGCCGCGAACAGCACGGCATGTTCTTCAGCAATGCCTACGTCGAAATACTTGTCAGGATGATGGGCACGAAAACGGTCCAGCCCCGTGCCGTTGGGCATCGCCGCGGTAATCGCAACGACCTTCTCATTCATGTTCGCGAGTTTTACCAGCGTGTCTGCGAACACTTCTGAATAAGTCCGCTGTCCGGCCGCCTTGGTTTCTCCGGTCTCCGGATCGTAAGGCCCCAGGCCATGAAATTTCTTCTGCTTCTGCACTGCAGGCTCGAAGCCCTTGCCCTTTTGCGTCAGCACGTGCAGCAGGACCGGCCGGTGCTGTCGCTTGAGAAACTCAAACGTCTTGATCAGTGTGGCGATGTCGTGCCCGTCAATCGGCCCGTAATATTTCAGGCCCAACTCCTCGAAGATGACGCTCGGCCACAGCATGCTTTTGGCAGCTTCTTCGGCCTTGCGCGCCATTCGCAACGCCCGCTTGCCGCCCAGGCGCTCCACAAAGCGCCCTGCCCGCTCGTGCAGGTAATCGAAGCGCGGATTGGTGACAATCGTGTTCAGGTAGCTGGCGATGGCCCCCACATTCCTGTCAATCGACCACTCGTTGTCGTTCAGCACCACGATCATGCGCTTCGTCTGCTGTGCGATGTTGTTCAGCGCCTCGTAGGTGATTCCGCAGGTAAACGCTGCGTCGCCCGCCAGCGCCACCACGTGCTCCGTTCCGCCCATCTTGTCGCGCGCCACCGCCATGCCGAGCGCTGCTGAAAGCGCTGTTCCCGCGTGTCCCGCGCCATAGCAGTCGTGCGGACTCTCCGTCCTCAGCATGAAACCATTGAGCCCACCCGCAGTCCGGATGGTATGGAACTGCTTCCGCCTGCCGGTCAGCAGCTTGTGCACGTAGGCTTGATGGCTGACGTCGAACAATAAACGATCTTCCGGAGTGTTGAAGACGTAGTGCAGGGCGATCGTCAATTCCACGACGCCAAGATTCGGCCCTAGATGCCCGCCCGTTCGCGCCAGCACTGTGATCAGTTCTTCGCGAATCTCCGCCGCCAGTTGTTCCAGCTCAGAAATGGACAGCCGCTTTACGTCCGCGGGCGAATCGATCTGATCCAGTGTGCGTGACATTGGGCTATGAGTCGAGGGCGAAAGCCGCTTCAATACCGTATCTGAACCCGAGATGGCCGTCTAGGTTGTGAATCACATCCCGCGGTGCTTGCGTTCCAGTCATAAGCACGCGCGGGAAGTCATACCGCTGCAACGTTGGTGAAGAAACCATCTGCGTAAGTTTTTGCTGGAGGCCGACGCCGCCTTTCGCGTCCAGTCTCAATGAAGGAAGAGTAGCGGTGCGTTTTGAAGGCGAGGTAGCTTTGTTTCGTGTCGTCCAATTGCAGGGAAGTAATCTTCAGGGTGCGATGGTTCGCCAGCGCAATCTTCACCGCTTGGTCAGCAGTGAGCACGTCCGGCTGCTGCGCCGCTAGCCTGCCAATCAGCGGAACGCATAGCACCGCCGTGGCCAGAATTCCCCTCGTCAGCAACCCCCGCATCATCCTTCGCCTTTGGCCGGCTGCGCGCCCGCTTTCCGCGGTGGTCCCATCACACCGCCGAGGCACAACACCGCCCCACGACCGCGTCGAACCATGGGACGAATATCTGGATGGAACGGCCCGAATGTATGTTTCTTAGCGCGCCGGGTCTATAGGTGGGAACGCGGTTTGGGCAACCGCCACTTGGGCAACGGAGCGTCTCTGAGGGCGCTTTTTTCGACCGGTCTTCGAATCGGGCTCGAGCCGAGGGAAAGATATGATTTTGACTGCTGGTGCCGCTGTCAGCCAGTGGCTAAGAGCCAATTGCTAAGAGCTAATTGCTTACTGCTTATTGCTAATCGCTAGAACGTGAACATCGCCTGCAATTCAATCTTTCGCGGCGCCGAGGCCGACCCGAACGGCCCGCCCGCAATTGCATTGGGCTGTCCGAAGATCGGTGAGCTCAGGTTTCCCACCAGGGGAGCGTAGTTGATATCGTTGAAGATGTTGCGCGCGTTTACGCTGAACGTGAGGTTATAGCGGCGGTTGGTTGTGCTGCCCAAACCCATCGGCCCGCCCATCGCTCCCCCGAAGCCGCCGCGTGGCCCGCGTCCTCCGCCCGGCCCGCCTCCCGGTCCGCCCATCGTCCCGCGGCCTTTGTTTTCCGGCCCAAACCCAAACGTCTTGCTTAGCCGCAGGTTCAGCGAGAATCGTCCCGGCCCTGTCCCGTAATACGGAGGAATGACCGTTTGACCCTGCAGCGGCGTCAGGTTGAATGTGCCCCACTTCGTCACCACAATGTCTTGTCCGGGTAAACCGGGCGTCGCGAACGTCGGACGGTCGTTAAAGATCGAGTCGCCGTTGTAATCCTGTCCCAGCGTGATGTTAAACGGTATGCCCGACGTAACCACCATGAACGGATTCAGGCGAAAACCTCGCGGCAGCGCAATGGTTCCGCCGATAAACGCGCGGTTGCGCACATCGTAAGCAGTCGGTCCGTAGTTCTCCGCCAGGTCGAACTGATTATTCGGAAAACTGTTGGCGCCGTTGGTGTTCGCATTCACACTGTTCAGCGTGTACCAGCCAAACAGGGACACCTTCGAGCCGACCCTCACATTGGCATTCACGATGAGTTGGTTCTGTTTGAACGTACCGCCCGACTCGTACTGATAAATATTGCCCGCACCGTTGCCGAACGGCCGTATGCCGCTCGTCGGGTCTGTCGGATCGTACGTACCCGGGAACGGTGCATTGATGTTGCGTGTCAGAAACTGGTGCACGCCGCGCGAATTGAGGTACGAAATCGCAATGTTAGCGTTCTTCGTGATTTGCCGCTCCACGCTGATCGCTGTCTGCATGGTGTACGCCGCTCGCAGATTCGGCGCCAACTGGTACACCGTAGGAAAAGTTTTGGCGGTGTTCAACAGCGGGCTGCCTTCCTGCGGAACGATCGGATAGAAGTTCGGCTGGTTCACGATGAACTGCTGCTGCGTCGTCCCATTCAGCCGTTCCGCCTGCAACACGTATTGCTCGTCGAAGCGGTCGTAAAACATTCCCCACCCAGCCCGCAATACGGTCTTGGGCGAGGGATTGTTGCCCTTTCCCAGTCCCCACGCAATCGCGAAACGCGGCGCCAGGTCGCCGTTGTCGTGAATGTCGGTTTGCGTCTCGAACCGCAACCCGTAGCTGATCGTAAAGTTCGGCTTCCACCGCCAGTCGTCCGAGAAGTACAGTCCCACGTCGTAATAAGTGACCACGACGGATGGCGTCCCGTACGTGATAGAGAACTGCCCTGCGCCGCCGCCCGCCGCGCGGATCTGCGCCGGAGTCAACCCATTCGCCAGGCCTTGCTCGGTGATCTGGTACGCATCCAGAGAGTTAAAAGTAAATGTCCCATTGAAGTTGGGGTTGATATAGCCGGAATCTCTCAGCGCTCTCAGTCTGCCTCCGAACTTGAACATGTGCTTGCCCTCGAGCAGCGAGGTGTAATTCTGCAACTCGTAATAATCCTGCTTGTCGAGGCTGTACTGGGTGCTGTTTCCGCCTCCCACGAATGCGCCTTGCACGTTAAGCGTGGGATCCGTGCTAATTGGGGTTAGGTTGTTGCGGTCGCGGAGGTACTCAAAGCGCGTCTCATTGACTACCTTGGTACCGAATAACTGCGTATCGCTGAGCTGCAGTGTCTGCTCCGTATGCAAGATGTTGTATGCCTGCGTGGGCAGCGAGAACTGCCCCACACCCTGGTTGTCCTGATTGTTCTGCCAATATTGATACCTCACGCTTAACGTGTTGGTCGGTGTGAGTTGGAAGTCCATACGCGGGCTGACCACCGTGCGCGTCTGCGGGATCGGCACCGACGTGTTGTAAGGGATTGGCGCGAAGGTCGTCGCATCCAGCACAAACGCATTCACCACTGCGTTATCGCCGATATTACGCCGCTCGAAGTTGATGAAGAATGAAGTCTTCTTACCAATCGGCCCACCAACGTTGGCGGTGTATTGTGTCGTGTCATACGCCGGATTGCTCGTCGCGAACGGACTCGTCGAGTTGAAGTACGACGAATTTCCCAGCACCGAGATCTGTCCGTGATACTGGTCCGTTCCTGGCTTGGTGAAGATTTCAATCCGCCCGTATCCGAGCTTGTCGTACTCCGCGGAAAACGGATTCTGATTGATTCGAATCTCGCGGATGGACGACTTCGGCGGAAGTTGCCCGCCGGTAAATCCGTCGATATAAATCTGCCCGCCATTCGGTCCCGCCGACGGCCCAGCTAGTGCCTGCAGATCGTCTGCCAGTTCGTCCGGATCGTCTGACAGCGCGTCCAGGTCTTTGCCGGTCAGCACCATCTGCGTTGCGTTGTTCTCCGACGAGACGTCCAGCCCGATCGCATTTTCCGACACGTTGACGTTTTCCTGCTGCGTCGCAATCGACAACGAGACGTCCATCTTCTGCGACTGTCCCGGGCCAACGTCGATCCCATCGACCTCGTACAGTGCAAATCCTTTGGCAGTCACTTTGATTCCGTACTTACCCGCAGCCAGTCCCTTTACTTCATAACCTCCGGTCTGGTTCGTCGTAGCACTGAGGATCGTCCCGTCCGGGGCCGTGATTTCCACATCTGCCTTGGTCACCGCCGCGCCTGACGGATCGGTCACCGTCCCATGCAACGATCCCAACCCTGCCTGGGCCCACACCCAGCCACCAGCCAGCACAACCAACAGCGACGCTGTGATTGCGGCCCGAGTCAGCTTCGGGAACGAAGCTACCTGCATGAATATTCCTGCCTTATACAAATCAAGGAAAGCTTTGAACGATTGCATTCGATGGAAGCGCTAGCCTTTTGGCCAGCGAGGAAGCCGCTGACACTAACTAAGGGTTCTAGTGTGTCTGTATGAACTAGGCTTGCGTTGCAATCTTGGAAGGAGTCGCCGAAAACGACAGCCCCGGAGGCGCGATAGAGCTTAGCCCAGCGCTTTAGCGCTGGGTATCGTGCAACATGAACCAGAGTCCCGTAGGGACGACAGATGTTATTGCTGGCTGCCCCACCCTCATCGCCTGCCTTTGGTGCTAGGGTGGGAAAAAACTCTCGTCCAACCGCAATCGTCATTGCGCCTCTCCCGGAGCCCCGCTCAAACTCCACGGAGTTAGAACCATCTGGCTTCCCGATCCCGCCGTGAGAATCGGTTCCACACCGCCCAACAAAGTGATCGCGGTCACCTCCGCATCCGTGCCTTGCGTCGACACCAGGATCACGGCGTCGCCCTTCTGAAAGTCACTCACCGTGACGGCGGGCAAGCGGCTCAGCATCTGCTGCAGATCTCCGCCTCCGCGCGCACCGCCGCCACCATTCCCGCCTGCTCCTCCCGGCGCACCCTGCGGAGAACCGCCCTGCGCTCCGCTCGCCGCTACATTCGCTGGCCCACCGCCCGCCGGAGGCTGTCCCTCGGGCGGTTGTCCTTTCAATCGCATCGCAATACGCTGCGCCATCATCTGCGGCAGCTTCCGCAGTTGCGAGTCCGGCGTTACCTTCACCACCACAGGTTCTTTGCTGAGCAAGTCCATCACGGTCAGAGTCTGGTCCGCCGCGTTCGCCGCCGTAATCGTCCCCGCAATGTTGCGGAAACTGCCGCTGACGATCTCCTCTGCGGCAAACTCTGTCCCATCGGCATTCTTGGTGCCGCGCGCCCGCAACTGGTCGCCCGGATGTATGTCCGCCAACTTGCTTGGCTTGGCATCGTCGAACTTGACGGAATTCGCCGCATAGCGCCGCACGACCGTCTTCTTCGTGGTCTGGATCGAAACCTTCTTGCTGCCCGCAAACGATGTCACCGAAATCGTCACCGTTCCCGCCGACGGATCGACCTCGCTCACCAGGCCGCCGATGCCTCGCTTCTGCCAATCCTCTCGTTCCTGCTGTTGTTTGGCGGCCACGTCCGACTGTTTCATCACGATGACCGCCGACGCCGCCAGCGACTTCCCATCCTCCGAGGCCTTGCCGCGCACCAGGACACGGTCGCCTGACTGCAAATCCTGCACGCTGATCGCAGTGGCGTTCTTCAGATCCGTCGCACCCGGGGGAATGCGCACTACGCGGACTCCGTCGGGAAGGGAAACGCTGATGCTCTTTCCATCGTCAGTCGCCAGCGTAAGCGTGCCTCCGCCGATCGACTTGATCTCGCCCACTGCCTTCGCTTGCGCGCTCGCTGCAGATTGTAGAGGAGCCGCTTGTGCCGCAGCACCTGTTGAGCCGAGAACGACGCAGCTCAATACCAAACACGTCCCGATCATTACTGCGGACGAAACCCTCAGCGTCTCCTTCGCTCGCATCGTCCTGCCGTCAATCAAATCGCGCAACACACCTATTCGCATATTCCCCAGATCTAAAGGCCGAGTTCCTGAATTGCCTATTGGCCGCACACTGCTCGCTTTCCCATTACATGAACTCTGACCCACGCACAACCTCTGCTGGATGTGCTATCTCGACATAATCATTCTCTTATTTGACGGTGGGGCGTTCTGTGTCGTTTTGTTACGAACGGTTAAGATCGAGCTCCACTCGCGCGTCTGTGGGCGACGTCACCGGTCCTTCGTGGAAACTCATGACTTCCGCTTAAGGAATGAGACGTGGCAGTTGTTTGCGCGCACATGTCTGTAGGGCGCGTGGTACCGCGAGAAATAGAGGGCTCTGCACATATTACTGACTTGTAATGTTGTGGCTATAGCTTCGGGATCGCACACGCCATGTTGAGATAACTCAGATTTTCGTATTCGACGATGGTGACTGATGTTTCGTTTTGCAACGAAGGGTAAACTTCACTCAACAGCGATCTGGGTGCCCCATCCTTTCGCCGCCTTTGCGAAAGGGCGCGATCGAAACTCTTCATCTCATTCGGAGCTGAGCCACGCTGATGGCCCAAACTGTCCGAAGTGGCAACTGCTGGTTCATCCTCGCTAACGGCTAATTGCTAGCTGCTTCTTCAGCACTCAATCACATTCAGCGCCAATCCCGCCAGCGAAGTCTCCTTATATCGCGACTGCATATCGAGCCCCGTCTGGTACATCGTGGCAATCACCTGGTCGAGCGACACTTTGTGCTCACCGGTCTCGCGCATCGCGATGCGGCTGGCGTTGATCGCCTTCACCGACCCCATCGCATTCCGCTCGATGCACGGAATCTGCACCAGCCCACCGATGGGATCGCACGTCATCCCCAGGTTATGTTCCATGCCAATCTCGGCGGCATACTCCACCTGAAGGTTCGACCCTCCTTGCGCCGCGACCAATCCTCCCGCCGCCATCGAGCACGCCACGCCCACTTCGCCCTGGCACCCTACTTCCGCGCCCGAGATCGACGCGTTCTCCTTATAAAGGATGCCGATCGCCCCAGCCGTCAAGAAGTATCGAAACAGTTCCTCGTCCGACGCGCCATCAACGAACCGCATGTAATAATGCGCCACCGCCGGAATAATTCCCGCCGCTCCGTTCGTCGGAGCCGTCACCACGCGTCCGCCGGCCGCGTTCTCCTCGTTCACCGCCATCGCATACACGTTTACCCAATCCATCGGCCCCAGCGGATCAGCAGACCCTTGCTCATTCAACTTGCGCGCCAGCCGAGGGGCCCTCCGCCGCACATTCAATCCTCCAGGCAGCACGCCTTCTGTCTCCAGCCCGCGCTGGACGCATGCTTGCATCACCTGCCAGATGCGCATGATCCCGCTACGTATCTCCGCTTCATCCCGCCATGTCTTCTCGTTCTCCAGCACGATCTGCCAGATAGCGCGCTTTTCTCGCTCGCCAATCTCCAACAACGCATCGGCGCTGGCAAAAGGGAAGGGAGGCTGCTTCAACGCAGAGCTTCCGGACTCTTCACCCTCACGCACGACAAACCCGCCGCCCACCGAATAAAAGATCGCCGAATACAACTCGCCCCCTTCCAGATCGAACGCCGTGTAGCGCATGCCATTCGAATGCCCCGGCAGCGTCTGCGTCTTGAGAAACAGCAGATCGCTATCTTCGTGGAAGGGAATTGCCACTTCACCCAGCAGCTTCAGCTGCCGCCGCTGCCGAATGTCGCCGACCTTTTCATAGATGGTCGCCGGATCGATCTTGTCTGGCTCCTCGCCCGACAACCCAAGCAACACTGCCCGATCCGTTTGGTGGCCGTGTCCTGTCAGTGCCAGAGAGCCAAACAACTCTACTCGCACCCGCGCCACCCGTTTGAAGTTTTGAAGGGGCACGGCTTCAGCCGTTCCGTCTGACCCCTGTTCTTGCTCCTGGGCTTTAGCCCCTGAGGGAACTTCACTTTGAAGACAACCCCGCTCCTTCAAATCCAGCGCAAATCGCCGTGCCGCCCGCATCGGCCCCACGGTGTGCGAACTAGAAGGCCCCACGCCAATCTTGAAAATCTCGAAGATGCTGGTTTTCAAGCGTTTCCTTCGGCAGCACTCACCCGCGCTTTGCCACCCACGAGATTCTATTCGGAGTCCCCCTTCCGAACCAAGCGGCGCACCTGGCGCGCAGAGTGGTTTGGCAGCAGGGGTTGGGTACCCCCTCCACCAGGTGGCCCACCCTCTTCGCCTCTTCCCCTAACATGAATGTGGGTGCCCCATCCTTTCCCTTCTTTTGGGAAAGGGTGGGCAGTACAAACCCTCACGCCGGGTGCCCCGTTCAAGCAGAGCTTGAGCCGGGCACCCCGCTAACCCGAAGCGGAAGCGCGGAGGAACAAAGGCTAGACCCGATCTCAGGTGCCGGAAGCTATCACCAGCTGCTGTACGCAGTGCCCTCGCTGGACTTCTGGTCGCTGCCGCTGTGCACATCGATGATGCCGGGCTGCGATTGGTTGGGCGACATGATGCTGTCGTCGGTAATCGGCACCCAACTTTCGCGGGTGTTGGTGAAGGGATCTTTCGGCAGCTGTTTGAGGTACCCAGCGTCCACCAAATCCTGCAGGCGGGTGGCCCGGTCAAAACGGGTGCACCGTTCGACTGGCGGGTGGCCAAGCGAAGCTTGGCGGAGGTTTTCGGGGGCGGGTGGCCGCCCGGGGTGGCCCACCCTCTCAGCCTTCGGCAGGTGTCCCGGTCAAAGCGGGTGCCGCGTTCATGCGCAGCTTGAGCGGGGGGTTTCTTGACAGCGACAATCCGGTTGTACGAACAAAAATCCCCACTCCAGGCCAAAAGAGAGGGCAGGCTCCTTCGACTCGCCTTCGGCTTCGCTCAGGATTTCGGCTGCGGGCTCAGACGCCCGCAA
>Ga0074046_10003640_pt1 | contig 12812 bp, 10 predicted proteins | sample BogForMeECP23OM3_FD_94441 | JGI IMG/M metagenome (GOLD analysis project Ga0074046, IMG submission 94441) | Bog forest soil microbial communities from Calvert Island, British Columbia, Canada - Bog Forest MetaG ECP23OM3 | ecosystem: Environmental > Terrestrial > Soil > Wetlands ...
CAGAACCTTGCCATCGCGCGTAGCTTTACGCCGATGCCGCCCGCGGAAATGACGGCGTTACGTGAGCGGTGCGCTGCGTTCGCCGCCGATGGGCACCTCGAGCTGTACAAGTCGACAAAGCGATACGATGGCGGCGTGGGACGCGAGCGCCACGGCTATCCGCCCGCATCCGAGCTTCCCTTGTAGGATCACATGGCGAGCTCGATCCTTCGCGCGCTGTTTGTGGTTGAGGTGTCATCCGGATCAGTAGCCGGCCATGTCCGGTGCGCTTCGGGTCTTAGACGATGCGCTGCAGGACATGAGCGAGATGGCGTGCAGCTCAACGCTGTTAAGGTTGACAGAGTGGATCAGCGTGTCGGCACCGACACGGTAACGAAGCCAAAGAACGAGAGGGGTACACCATCGAACGTCCTGCGCTCTCTAGGAGGCTGGCGGCGCTGCCTCGGCGGGCTGCAGGCTGATGATGACGTGCTTGTAGGTGGGGCAGTTGCTCAGCGGCTCGGTGCTCCCGATGGGAACCAGCACATTCGCCTCCGGGTAGTACATCGCTGCACACCGACGCGGGATCGGATACTCGACCACGATGAAGCCGCTCGCGGTGCGCGTCTGCCCGTTGAAGTGGCTCGTCACATCGACCAACTGCCGGGGTGAGAGCCCCTGCTCGTCCATGTCTTCGCGGCTCATCATGACGACGCGGCGCTCGTGGTGCAGCCCCCGATAGCGATCATGCAGGCCGTAGATCGTCGTGTTGAACTGGTCGTGGCCGCGGACGGTTGTCATCACGAGTTGGCCGGGCTCGAGCGGGTGCTCTGGGATTGGGTTGGTTGTGAAGTTCGCCTTGCCCGTTTCCGTGTGATAGACGTTCTCGCGCGGTGGATTTGGCAGGTAGAATCCACCGGGGTGCCGGACGCGTGCGTTGTAGTCGTGGCAGCCCGGGATGACCTTGGCGATACCGTCCCGCACCAGGTCGTAGTCATCGGCCCACGAAAGCCAATCGACGGTCGAACGGTCACAGAGTACGGCGTGGGCCATGCGGCAGATGATCGCGGTCTCTCCCAGCAGGTGGGGCGAGGCGGGCGCGAAAGTCCCGCGCGACCACTCGACGACTCCCATCGAGTTCTCGCAGCTCACGAATTGGTTGACGATGGGCCGGATCGCGCTCGCCGGCGTCATGTCCCTCTCCGTGCGTCCGAGGCAAGGCAGTATCAACGCCTGTCGTCCGGTGACGAGGTCCGAGCGGTTGAGCTTCGTGCCGATCCGCACGGTCAAATTCGTCCGCGACAAGGCCTCGGCCGTGTAGGTCGTGTCTGGGAGAGCCAACAGAAAGTTCCCACCCAGAGAAACGAATACCTTTGCCCGCCCGTCATGCATTGCCTTGACCGATTTCTGAGAGTCCAGCCCGTGGTCACGCGGAGGCTCGAATCCGAACGCGTGACCCAGGGCGTCCAGGAAGGCCGGTGCAGGTCGCTCCCACACGCCCATGGTGCGGTCGCCCTGGACGTTGGAGTGCCCGCGGACGCAGCAGGCGCCGGCGCCCGGCTTGGCCATCGCCCCGCGCAGGAGCAACAGGTTCAGCATCTCCTGGACGTTGCCCGGTCCATTGTGATGTTGGGTAACGCCCAGGCACCAACAGATGATGATGCGCTCGGCGCTCCGCACCCACTCGGCGACGGCTCGAATCTGGGACCGAGCGATCCCCGATACCCGCTCGATCGTGTCCCAAGACGCGGCGCGGACATCAGCGAGCAGCGCTTCGACGCCGACGGTATTCGCCCGGACGAAGTCCCAGGCGACCGCCGAATCCGGCTCGCGGTCCTCCGCTTCGACCAGCGTCTTGAGAATCCCCTTGAACAGCGGAACGTCGCCATTGATCCTCACCTGCAGGAACAGGTCGGCGAGCTTCGTGCTCACGCCGAGCAAACCCAGTGGCTCCTGCGGATTCATGAACGCGATCAGGCCTGCCTCCGGCAGCGGGTTGACGGCTATGATCTTCCCACCGGCCCGCTTCGTCTGCTGAAGCGCCAACAGCATTCGCGGGTGGTTTGTGCCAGGGTTCTGGCCCACGACGAACACGAGTTGCGCTTTGCCAAAGTCCTCTAGCTTGACCGTGCCTTTGCCGAACCCCAGCACGTGGGTTAAGGCGGTACCGCTGGCTTCGTGACACATGTTCGAGCAGTCGGGCAGGTTGTTGGTGCCGAACTGCCGCACGAAGAGCTGGTAGGCGAACGCGGCCTCGTTCGTGGCCTTCCCTGATGTGTAGAAGATGGCCTCATTCGGCGAGGCCAAGGCCTTCAGCTCTCGAGCAACGAGCGCGAACGCCTCTTCCCATGAGATCGGTTGGTAGTGCGTGCTGCCGGCGCGGAGCACCATGGGCTCGGTGAGCCTACCCTGCTGCTCCAACCAATAATCCGATTGGCGCGACAGCTCGGCCACGGAGTGTGAGGCAAAGAATTCCGCGGTCACGCGACGATGGTCCGACTCGTGCGCTACGGCCTTGGCACCGTTCTCGCAAAAGTCGAAACTAGACCGTCTGCCGTCTGGGTCCGGCCAGGCGCAGCCTGGGCAATCGAAACCGTCCTTCTGGTTCAACTGCAGGAGTGGCAGCGTGCCGCGGATCAACCCGGCCTCGCCCCACACGTAGTGAAGGCTGGAGACGACGGCCTTGAGTCCGGTGGCTTTCCGCTCTGGCTCGCGCTGGTGCAGCCCGACCAGCAGCTCCGCGGTTCCGGCATGCACATCGCCGTGTGCGCCGTCAGCACGTCCCTCCGCCTGCTCTCGCGCGACGCGATCGTGGCAGACCTCCAGAGACGCCGCATGCAGCGGACCCACGTCGGGTCGTGGGGGCGGGTGCGGGGCGTAGTGCTGCACGTGGTAGACCGCGGGGGCCTCGCCTCCGATGGCACTTGTCTTGTGTAATGAATTGGCGCCGGGCGATGCGGTCAGCTTACCTTCGGCCGTGCGTTCACCGGACTCAGGCATCGTGCGACCTCCCTGCCGACACCTGGCTACAACCCTTTGTTCTCGATGCCATTTCGCATCGCACGCTCGACAATCGTCGGATGCGGTTCTGCATGTCGTCGGGCGCGAGCCGGCCGTAGCTCCAAACCGACGAGACCACGGGGATGTTTATGTTCGGGAAGATGTCGGTCGGCAGCGTCACGGTCGAGAAAAGGCCGAGCACGCCGATTAGCATCGCCATCACGACGAAGGTGTAGGGCCGCCGGAGGGCGAGTCGGACGATCCACATAGGTCACGCTCCCTCGCCGAGCCTCTTGAAGCCTATCACGCGGCGAAGAAAACCGGTCGCACAAGGGGAGCGCTCGCTGCCGAGGTACGCGTGCTGCTCTGCCGGCGGATCACTGCGCTTGCCTACCGCGCACTCGGCCGAGGGCTCTCATCACCGTTTTCCGCCGTCGAGAGCTTTGCCGCCAAACCCATCGTTAGGGCCAACAGGGCGAGGCCGGTGGGGAGCGCCAGGGACCACAAGCCAACGACCGCCTCGCACGTCGCGCCGAGGCCACAGCCGCCGGCGAAGCCGACGATCGCCGGCCACGTGTGCTTCGCTCGCCTGCGCGCGTCAGCCACATCGTCCGGATGGCGCCCGAGCACCACTTCTCCGACATCCATCGTAAAGCGGGTGATGTTGGTCGTCATCACCGCTGTGGACGGCGCCCCCTTCAGCGAGATCTGTACGAGGGCGTTCTGCACGGCCATTGCGGACACGCCGAGCATGCCTCCGAGGATCGCGCCAGCGGCGTTCGGGTCGATGCCTGGGCCGGCGGCGACAGAAAGGCCCAGAACGCCGGCAAGCAGCAGGAACTGCAGCAGCAGCAGCGGCTGCAGCGAGGGGATCCCGATCCCTTCCAGACCACTCGCCAGTAGTCTGGTCAAGCCGAGCGCAACCACGAAGACTGGAACCGACAATATCTCTGCGACTCGCGCGGCTCCACCGCTGACGACGTGCGCGGCCAGGACGACCAGGTTGCCAGTGATATGGGCGGTGAACAGACCGCCGAGCCCGAGAAAACAGATGGCGTCCGTGCTTCCGGCGATCGTGCTGAGGACCGCAGGAAGCAACTTCATGCCGACCGAGCTGTCGACTGACGGCACCGCGATCCGAGCGGTCATGTACTCAGCTTCCGGTGACACTCGACCTAATCCTCTTCCTCGGGTCGGAATCTCGTTCACCAAGGAACTTAGTCATCGTCTCTCCTCTGCGACGAGCCGACGTTCGTCAGAGGGCCGTCGCTCTATTCCCCCCTCGCTTTTCACCAATGAGACACTCGGCCGGGACGTCTCTAGACAGGGACACATTTGCGTCAGCCTGAAGTGGCTTCACGACTTTCGAGGTCCATCGTGGGTAAGCGTGCCATACCTGAGGTACAGCAACCGCAGGATTGAAACCTGAGCAGCCTATAGCCCGCTTCAGGCATGCCTTCGAGTCGCGGCAGGTCGAAGCGCAGCAAAACTGATCGCGTCATATAGGTGAGCCCACAGCAAACCCAGCAGCAAGTAGATGCACTGGCGAAGGTTAGATCGCTGGCGAGCTAAGGATTTCGTGCTGGTCGGGGCCTCCGCTCCGCTATAACCTCTGCGCCATGCGCCGAAGTCAGCCCGCCGGTGTCGCGTGGAGGTGACGGCGGGAGCGCAGCGTCGGCGCAGGCCCATCCGAGCCGGCCTCGCGGCGCTCGCCTTGCTCACAATTGGCCTCGCGGCACTCGCCGCGGTTTCGCTCCGCCCGCATGCGGTCAAGCCCCTCACGTTCACGGCCGGGAGCTCAGGAACCGCACGCACGGTCTTTGCGGAAGCCCTGGCAAGCGGCGTCGGAGGGCGCGTTGTTGAAACGACGGGGATACCGGACGCGCTCGAACAAGTCGAAACCGGAAGCATCGACGTCGCACTCGTACCGGGCACCTTCCGCTTCGGCGACCTCCCGCACGTGCGGCAAGTGGCCACGCTCCACTTCGCAGCACTCCACCTCCTGGTCAAAGCGGAGTTGGCGTCAGACTTTGCCGACAGTCTGACCGCCCTGCGCGGGAAAACGATCGACCTCGGTGTCCAAGGCCGGCCCGAGTTCGGTATCGCCGCGGCGCTGCTGGACTTTGTCGGAATTCGTCCCGAAAGTAGGAGTTCACCTGAGGGTTTTGTCCCTCGCGCGCTTGCCCCAAGCGACCTCCTTGCGTCGCTAGCTGGGCAGAAGCGTGACGCACTGCCCGACGTGATCTTCCTGCTCGAGACCCTGCCTTCACCCATCGTTCAGACGCTGGTGGAGAAGCACAGCTACCGGCTCGTCCCGATCCCGTTCGCCGACGCCTTCGCCATGAGCGCGCTCACACACGAGTGGCGCACGATCGCCTCCAGTCATCCATCCATCCAGGGGCTGCAGCGAGAGTTCGTCTACGACACGATAATTCCTGCTGACACCTACGGGATCGATCCCCCGGTCCCGCCCATACCCCTTCACACGCTCGGAGCGAGGATCCTGCTGGTCGCACGCGACGATGTGGATGCCGACACCATCGAACAATTGATTGACGTCGTCTACCACACTCGACTCGCGCAGACGACACACCCGGCACTTGACGTGAGCCTCTTGCGCTTGCCGCCAGAGCTTCCCCTGCACAGGGGTACAATCGCCTATCTGAAACGGGACCAGCCGCTCATCACAGGCGCGGCGACGAGTGCGCTGAGCGCCGTGCTAAGCGGGAGTGGCGCATTCTTCGGCGCCTCGCTGTTTCTGTGGCAATGGTATCGCCAGCGTGTACGTCGACAACGCGAACAGACCTTCGAGTCGTACATCCGGAAGGTCGCGGCCATCGAGCGGCAGGTGGGCGAGCTCGAGCGAGGCGACTCGCTGGAGGTCGCGCCCCTGCTCGAGCTTCAGCGCGAGCTGGCGCGGCTCAAGAACGAGGCACTCGAGCGCTTCTCTTCCGGCGAGCTCGAAGGCCGTGAGCTAATTTCGGGTTTTCTCACGCACGTGAATGATGCGCGCGACTTTGTGGGTCAACTCATTGTGTACGTGCGCAATAGCTCCGGACAGAACGCGGCGGCCCGCAGCAACTCGGGTGAGGCCGTGCGGAGCCAGGCGATCGCGGATGCTGAAGAGCCGCCTCGCGACGCGAGTGGCGCAGCGCGGGACACAAATCGAGGATAATAGAGCTCGGCTGCTTCTGACTGGTAGGGTCGCGGTAGCAAACCGTTCTGGGCGAGGTACCCCGCGTCCGGTCCGCCAGCGCCCATGAACGAACGCGCGGGTCCGCTGGATCTGATGGTCATCCAGCCAACTCCCTTAGGTGCGGTTAGTGGCCGCGTCGAGCACGTGCACTCCGGCAAGAGTGCCCACTTCACCTCGCAAGAGGAGCTCATATGACACACATTGTTGTGGTGGAACTTCTGGTGGGGCCCCCACGTCTTTTGGTGGCTTTGCGTGACTCCTGCTGACTCTCCGAACATTGGAATTTCGCGGACTTACGAGCCTTGCGGACCCCCTCCGTCGGCCGGGTCGGACTTACACCGAGGGGGTCACAGGTTCGATCCCTGTCGCGCCCACCAAGAAGCCACCGAAAAACTAGCCATTTGCAGAATCCATCCCTCGCGCCACTGGCGTACGCCTCCTCAGGATCGACTTCCGTGGCGGTAGATCTGGTGCACGAGTGGATGACGGCTCCAAAGAGGCTCGTCTCGAGCGTCGACACGAACTGATCGCGACCGCCTCTCGCGCACTCGGTGCGATCGGTGAGCTCGCGGAGGAGACCACCGGCCAACTCCTGAGAAAATCGTCCCGGACCTCGTCCTCCCGATACAGCGCCGAGGCCGCTAGCTCGCCACATCAGGTGCCGCGGCGCTGCGCTGCCGCGTGGCGAGCCGATGCGAAAGAGCGCCCAACAGCATGGCGCCTACGAAGACGTCGATCTCGACCGATCCGCGGAAGAGGTTTGCGAGAGCCGGGCCTGGGCACAGGCCGACGAGTCCCCAGCCGACACCGAAGAGTATCGCCCCAGCCACGAGCTGCGGGTCGAAATCCCGGCGCGTCGGGATGGAGAAGCTCTCCGCGAGCCAGGGCCGCGGTCGCCGACGCGCGAGCGCGAAGCCCGCGGCACTCAGGAGCAAAGCTGCGCCCATCACGCAAGCGAGGGTTGGATCCCAGACGCCGAATACGTCGAGGAAGCCCAGCACCTTGGCGGGATTCGTCATCCCGGAGACCGCGAGGCCCGCGCCGAACACGACCCCGCAGATCCCCGCGACAGCGACTCGCATCACCTAACCCCCAATCCATGCCGTACGAGGACGACCGTTAGCGCCGCCGTGGTCATGAAGAGCACCGTCGCGACGATGGAGCGCCGTGAGCCCCGCGCAATGCCGCAGACCCCGTGACCGCTGGTGCAGCCATTCCCGAGCTGGGTCCCAAACCCGACCAGGACTCCTGCGAGAAGCAGCACAGCGGGCCGATGTGTGATCTCGAAGCCGAGTGCATCCGAGTTGGCACGCGTCGCGATCCATGATCCGAGAGGAAGGCCTAGTAAAAAAGCGAGTCGCCAGGCGAGATCGCCAGAGACCGGGAAGAGACTGCGTCCAAGGATGCCGCTGATGCCAGCAATCTTGCCGGTCGCGAGCAAGAGACCTGCACTCGCGAGGCCGATCAGTGCCCCGCCGAGAAGACCCCAAAACGGTGTGAACTCGGTCGGCATGTAGTGAATTCCGGCACGAGTCCTCCAGCGCCCGGAGGGCCCCACCCATAGAGTGTCCTGGCGCGGCGCCGATCTTCTACCGTGGGCCTCCTGATCGGCGTGGACAGATAGAGGATCCCCCGTGATTCGCGACGGGCGAGTGCTCGAAGTCTAAGCCCGATCAGGTCCATGCAAGCGCCTCGGAGTCACGCCGGCGTTAAAGCAGGAGTTCGAAGAGCAGCCTGAAGCATCGCGCGCCGCGTGGCAACTCCACGGAATTTCACGCCTGACGACGACCTCCGAAGAACTGAAAAACGCTTTCCGTCTTCGTCGCCTCCCCCCGGGCCAATACCGCATGTTGCGCGATCGCGCTCAGATCGGACAAGCTATAAGCGAGCGGGTGCAGTAACGAGCCGTGTTCCATGTAGGATCGGAACCCGAGCGGACAGGTGCCGATTGGGTCGACCGCCTCCTCTTCCTCGAAGTCCGGTCGAGCTCTCAACTCCCCCGGATCGACCGACCTCAAGCGCTGGCCCGTGTCTGGTGCGGGTCGTTCCGTTGCATTCGAAGGCACGTCCGTTGCCGAGCACGGCCGTCCCGAGGCACGCTGGAGAATTCGAAGCGTTTTCGGACCGCCGAAGGGCTGGCCTCCACCTTGCAACTCGCGAAAGCGCCAAAGAGAAGTCGGATTCTAGCGCAGCTGGTCTGAACGGGATGATGGCGGGCCGCTGGCGATTTGGGATCGATCGCGGGTGTCCTGGTCGATCCATCGGTGAACGGACAGCCGGTTCTGACTGGTTCGCGGCGAAGCGTGTCGCTTCGCAAGCGCTGCTCGTCGGGAACGGCCACACGAATGAGCCGAGATTGCAACAGTGTCGGCCGCCGGCTCGGTCGACGCGTCCGAATCCGTCATTAGTCACGGGTTGCTTGCTTCGATGCTGAGTGATGTGAACTTGCGGAATGTGTATCGATCGACGCGAGTCGCGTGGCAGCCTATTCTCTACGCTTAGCGCCGAGGTGGCGAGCGGACGCTCGAGCTGACGCGCCCCAACCATCGCACTGAGGATCCATGTCAGCACCCGTGTCAGCACCGCAGCGAGCTCTGGCCAATCACACCCTCGGCGTCCGCGCCGCCCGAACGCTCTCCAATCCCACCTTGACCATCCCGCAGATGCTGGCGGTTTCTCCGCGGTGGCTGCTGCATCTGCTTTCTTGGGTGAACGTCGAAGGCGGGGTCTATCAAGTCAATCGACGCCGGATCATCTTGCGGCAGAGCGACCGCATCGCTGCAACCCTGGAAGAGGGCACGGCGCGACTCGAGCCGGGGGCGCTGCGCGCGATCGCGCTGCTTCGCGGCGCCGACGAGCCCCTCCTCGAGGCGATCGCCCGAGCCTTGCGGAGCGAGCAGCACGCCGCCAACGAGGTGCTCTATGCCGAAGGTGACGCCGGAGGGAAGCTCTACGTCATCGTGAAGGGCAAGGTGGAGATCACGACGACGGACGCACACGGCGAGAAGCTCCGCTTGGCGCTGTACGGCGACGGCGACTTTTTCGGTGAGACCGCACTGCTCAGCGACTGGCGCCATACGACTACCGCGCGCACGCTCACTCCCAGCGTATTCTTGGCGGTGGAGCGCAGTGCCTTCCGGGCGCTGATCGACGCGTCGAGCGAGCTGCGCGCGAGCTTTGACGAGCTGGTCCGGCAGCGCGAAAACGGCGGGCTCAAATACAACGAGTACGGAGAAGCCGAGATTGACATCGCGGCATACCACGACGGCGAGCCCGAGCTGCAACGGACGTTCGTGGACTACGACGAGACCCCGCGCCAATACCCACTGAATGTGCTGCAGACGGTGATCCGCCTGCACACGCGCGTCACGGATCTCTACAACAATGTCTACGACCAGCTCCGCGAGCAGCTCCGTTTGACCATCGAAGGGATGAAGGAGCGCGAGGAGTCGGAGATCATCAACGACCCGGAGTTCGGCCTGCTGCATGCCGCCGCGCCCTCGATGCGCATCCGCACCCGTTCCGGGCCGCCGACACCCGACGACATGGACGATCTGCTCGCACACGTGTGGAAGGAGCCGGCCTTCTTCTTGGCTCACCCGCGAGCGATCGCGGCGTTTGGACGGGAGTGCACGCGCCGCGGAGTGCCGCCGCCCACCGTGCAGCTCTTCGGGTCGCCGTTCGTGACCTGGCGCGGTGTCCCGATCATCCCTTCCGACAAGCTACCGGTGAACCGCAGCAACGAGGCTCGCCTGCCGCACCCCTCGCACCGAGGGACGGATCGTCCCGCCGGGCTCACCGATATCTTGCTGATGCGGGTTGGAGAGCAGAAGCAGGGGGTGGTCGGCCTCCACCAAGTTGGGTTTCCGGGAGAACAGGCGCCGGGGTTGTCGGTTCGCTTCATGGGGATCGACAACTATTCGACGGCCTCCTACCTGGTCACCCTGTACTACTCCGCTGCCGTGCTGACCGACGATGCGCTCGCCGTCCTCGAGAACGTCGAGGTGGGCAACTACCATGACTACGAGTAATGGTGACCACGCGATCCCGGACATAAGGAGCGAGGTTCCGGGCGCGATCGCTGCGGAGGCAGCGCGCGCCGGTGGGACCTCCACGCTCGAAGACCTCGCGCGGCAGGGCGAGCAGCTGGTCGATCGGATCGCACGCAGCCTGTTCGCGACCCTACCCGGAGATTCCGCGCCGCCGAGGATTCCGGGCATGTCAGTGGCGGGCGGTGTACCCACGCCGGGAGAGCTTGCCTTCGGGAGCGGCGATCTGCACGGTGCGCTGCCGCCGCTCCTCGGCGAGCCGCGCGAGCTCCAGCCGATCCCCGAGCCCGGTGCGCGAGGCTACTACTTCCTCAGCCCCCCGGTCGCCGCGACGGCGATCCCCGCACTGCCGGTCCCGGCGCGCCGCGGCTTCGACGTCTGGGACATCCGCCGCGACTTTCCCATCCTGGAAGAACGGATCCACGGGAGGCAGCTCGTCTGGCTCGACAATGCCGCCACGACCCACAAGCCGCGAGCGGTGATCGAGCGGCTCGTGCACTACTACGAGCATGAGTACTCGAACGTGCACCGCGGGGCGCACACACTGGCAGCTCGCTCCACCGATGCCTATGAAGGCGCCCGGGAGAAGCTGCGACGCTTCCTCGGCGCCTCATCGGCCAACGAGATCGTCTTCGTGCGGGGTACCACCGAGGCGATCAACTTGGTCGCGAACGCCTGGGGGCGCAAGCACGTCGACAAGGGCGACGAGATCGTGCTCACGACTCTGGAGCACCACTCAAACATTGTTCCCTGGCAATTCCTGGCCGATGCCACCGGCGCGGTGCTCCGCATCGTGCCAGTCACGGATCGCGGGGAAGTGCTGCTCGGCGAATACGAGAAGCTCCTCGGACTCCGCACGCGCTTCGTTGCCCTGACGCACGTATCGAACGCACTCGGCACGATCCTTCCCGTCCGCGAGATGGTCCAGATGGCGCATCGACACGGTGCCCGCGTGCTGGTCGACGGTGCACAGGCCGTCTCGCATCTCCCGGTCGATGTGCAGCAACTGGATGCAGATTTCTATGCACTCTCCGGGCACAAGATGTTCGGTCCGAGCGCCGTCGGCGTGCTTTATGCCAAGAAGGCGCTGCTCGACGAGATGCCGCCCTGGCAGGGCGGTGGCAACATGATTCAGCGTGTGACGTTCGAACACAGCACCTTCGCCGATCCCCCGGCGCGCTTCGAGGCGGGAACTGCGACACTCGCGCCCGCGGTAGGCCTTGGCGCGGCCGTCGACTACCTGGAGCGCATCGGTATGGCAAACGTGGCACGCCACGAGCAGGAGCTCTTGGTGCATGCCACCGAGGCGCTGAGACCCATCCCAGGGCTTCGGCTGATCGGCACGGCGCCCGAGAAGTCGGGCGTGGTCTCCTTCCTACTCGACGGCTATGCCGTGGAAGAGGTAGGTCAGCTCCTCGACCAGGAGGGAATCGCCGTGCGAGCCGGGCCTCACTGCGCGCAGCCGACGATGGACCGCTTGGGTATCCCGGGTACCGTGCGACCCTCATTTGCGCTCTACAACACCCACGAAGAGATCGAGCAGCTGGCCCGCGCGGTCCGGAATCTGTCGAAGCGGTGAGCTCGGAGCGGAGGCCAGTCAGCGCATGGACGAGCTCTCGCACCGCAATCTGAGCGAGCTGCTTGCGTCCTACCAGCGCTTCGGTGGGATGAACGACATCGACCGCCACAACATGCCCTCGAAGCGAACTGTCGGACAGATCTGCGGCGATCTGCTCCAACTTCTCTTCCCGGGCTATCACGACGACGACGCCTTTCCGGACGATGCACTCCCGTCCCTCACTGCTGAGCGGCTCTTCTCCGTGGTGCGACGGCTGCAGGAGCAAGTGCGCAGGAGCGTTCGCATCGGCGACCCGAAGCGACCCACCGGCAAGACGGCGCCCATCATGGACAAGTTCAGCGCCGCGCTCCCCGGAATCCGCGAGCTGCTGCAGGCCGACATCGGAGCGGCGTTCGACGGCGATCCAGCTGCGCTCAGTCCCGAGGAGATCATCCTCGCCTACCCCTTCATCGAAGCGATCGCCATCCAGCGCCTCGCCCATCAGCTGTATCAGGAGGGTGCACCGGTCATCCCACGCATGATGACCGAGTGGGCGCACGCACGGACCGGCATCGACATCCATCCAGGGGCTCAGATCGGGTCGCACTTCTTCATCGACCACGGCACCGGCGTGGTCATCGGCGAGACCTGCCGCATCGGACATCACGTGAAGCTCTACCACGGGGTTACGCTCGGCGCGCGTAGCTTCGCGAAGGATGATGCCGGCCACATCGTCAAGGGGACCAAGCGCCACCCGGACGTCGAGGATCACGTGACGATCTACCCCAACTCGACGGTGCTCGGCGGCGAAACCGTGGTCGGTGCGCACTCCACCATCGGAGCCAACGTCTTCCTGATGCAGAGCGTGCCGCCCTACTCGCTAGTTATCTACGAGGAGAAGCAGCTTAAGATCCTCGACAAGAGGGCTGAGAAGAAGAGCGACAGCGCTGAGTATTCGATCTGATCTTGGTCCCTTCCTAGACCGGTGAGTGGCCGTTCGCGGCTCCGCCCCTCAGTGCGCGGAGGCCGG
>Ga0074046_10003642_pt1 | contig 12808 bp, 10 predicted proteins | sample BogForMeECP23OM3_FD_94441 | JGI IMG/M metagenome (GOLD analysis project Ga0074046, IMG submission 94441) | Bog forest soil microbial communities from Calvert Island, British Columbia, Canada - Bog Forest MetaG ECP23OM3 | ecosystem: Environmental > Terrestrial > Soil > Wetlands ...
CTGGAAAAGTAGCCTTGGTGACGGGAGCAGGAGCCGGAATCGGAAGAGGCATTGCTCTGAACCTGGCGCAGAGAGACGCGAACGTTATCGTTACGGACATAAACGCGCGAGCAGGCGAGGAGACGGTACGAATAATTTTGAAGAATGGGGGCCAAGCGTTGTTTGCTAAGATGGATGTGTCTAATTCGCAACACGTGCAAGCGGCAATCTCGAAGTCCGTTTCTGAATTTGGTCGCTTGGACTCTCTCATCAACAATGCTGGTCTGGCTGGTCAATCATATGATTCTATCTTCAAAGTGCCCGAGCAAGTTTGGGATCGTACGATCGACGTAAATTTGAAAGGAGTCTTCCTATGTTCAAAATATGCGATTCGCGAGATGATTCGCAAAACAGGTAGAGCAGAGAAGGGATCTATCGTCAATATTGCCTCAGTAATGGGACTCTCTGCTGTCCCCCAATGTACCCCCTACTGTGCTTCAAAAGGTGGAGTTGTAGCTTTGACGAAGGCCATGGCATTAGATTGCGCTCCACTCAAGATTCGCGTTAACTGTATCTGTCCAGGTGCAGTTTTGACTCCATCACAGGAGCGCTTTTACAGACGACAACGAAATCCCAAACGCACCAGAGGAATCTACGAGAGAGGATATCCAATTGGACGAATTGGAAAACCTGAAGATATTGGAAATCTCGTTTGCTTTCTCGCGGGCCCAGAATCATCGTACATAACAGGATCGGTCTTCGTCGCAGATGGAGGAATGCACGCCCAATATGGAGAAGCATTCTTAGACAGGATAAACGTTGGCGGTTTCTGAAACTTCTGCTATAACCTGCCTAGCCCTATTCCGGAGGAATTTCATTGAAGGCAAGACCGATGTCTATGCCCTGCTTCTTTCTGATTTGTTTCACCGCATAATACGCTCCTATGCAAATTAGGTACGTGGCGACGACAACAAGAGCAGAAAAAGGGGATACGCCGCTCACTGCAGGAGCAGCGAAGAGCCAGTAAAAGTTAATCGCGAGTGCGATTGCCCCAAGAAGACCAAGAATTGACATGATTGGGACTCCGGCAACTCTTCTGGTCACCATTGGAGGAGACCGATTGAACATGTCCTTCTTCAGATATGGGAAGACGATTGCAGATATCATTGCGAGTAAATAGAGTGAAGTCTGAGCCATGATGAGACTTACGTAGCTGGTGAGAAAGTTGTATACAGTCAATGCCAAGAAGACGAAGCAGGCTATAGTTGTAACGATGCCTGCCTTCAGAGGGGTGCCGAACTTATCGCTGATATCTGACATCGCAGTGGGAACAACCCGATCGAACGCCCATGCGAAGAGGAGGCGCGTAGCCACCAACCCGACTAGGGCCATCACGAGAAGTTCCCATGATACTACCGAAACCAACATGAACCAATTGAAAATCTGGTTCGGATAGAGGATTGCAAGGAAGTAATCTGGATAAGGAGAACCAGGCAAAGGATAACCGCTCGCACCTGAAAAACCGTAGTATGCAGTAGCTGAAATGAAATTATAACCAAACACACCATATGTAAAATACCCCATGATTGCCGTCGAAATAGCGATTATGAATAAACAAGAAAGTAGTGCAATAGGGATCTGTCTTGTCGCACGTTTAATCTCTCCGCCAATGTAAACGCCGGACTGCGGAACACCAAGTGTCGCATATGCAAGAGGCAACGCGGCAATCGTCGCTGCGAAACTTGGAACAGCAATTGTCGCTCCGGCAGCCTGGGCCTGCGCGATTATGCCATCGTAAGATGTGTTGATTCCCGCCTGGCTTGCGTAGGTATTGAAGGCGCTCACGAATTGTGCATGAGAACTAACCGCAAGCGCGGCTACATACAGGATCGGATAACCGATGAAAGCGATAATGAATAGCCAGAGCATCAGTTTGTGAAGGACAGCAGTCGGTATCATGACGAAGACGAATAGTGCGATAAGCATGAGTGATCCGACTACCATTAAGGGTACAGGTTGCAGCAGTGTCTGTGAGAGAGCAACGAGCGCAGGATTTCCATTAGTAGAACCAATCGCCGCGAGATACGGTGCTATACCAAGCGTTACCGTAAAGTAGGCATTCTGTCCCCCAGCGAAAGTAAGCCCGTACAGGAAAAACGTAACACTCGCAGCAAACCCCAGCGAAGGCGAGATCGTGCGAGACACGTAGACATAATCCCCTCCGGAGCGAGGCATCGCAGCTCCAAACATACTGTACGCCAGCATAACTGGGAGGTCAAACAGCAATCCAATAACACAGACTAGAATCACCATATCCGAACCAGGGAACAAGAAACTCCCTAATCCAAAGATCAGAAACGCAGCTATCGGAATCGAGAAATAGGCAAGACCCATCCACAACCCATCAAACCAAGTCAGACTCCTTACCAGACCCGTTGCGTCGCGAACAAACACAACACGCTTAGAATCAGACAAAAGCATTCTAGGATTTCTCGATTGGAGAAGCTATAAAGATTTGCAATCAATCTCATCACTGATTGCCGATGCCTCTTCACAACATACATCAAGTTGAAAATATCCGATCAGGCCTCGATCATCCCGAATGCATCAACTTCGGACTTGACGGTCGACTCTACGCCGGAGGTACAGGAGGACAACTCTACGTCATGGCTCCCCCAATATTTGAACTAAACCAAATCGCACAAACTCGAGGAGTTATCCTTGGCGTTGCGTTGGACAAGAAAGATCGGGTGTACGCATGCAACCCAGCACAACACTGCATCCTCCGATTCAACCAAAGTGAGGAATCAATATATTGTAACAAAGTGCTGAACGGAATTATCGATGTACCTAACTATGGCTGCTTCGACAGGAACGGAAACTACTATTTCTCCGACTCCGGCGACTACTGGAAACCAAGCGGACGATTAATCCGAGTCAATCCTGAAGGCATAGCAGAATCACTCATTGGCGGAAATTGGCATGTACCCAACGGGCTCGCAATATCACCGACAGGCGGATCAGTTTACATGATTGAAAGCACTGCTGCTGATATCCTCCGAATTCCAATCTCCAAGGACGGACTTGCAGGGCAACCTGAGATTTATGCACAACTGCAAGGCACGGTTCCGGATGGTCTGGCGTTCGCCGCTAACGGAAATCTATATTGCTCATGCTACCAACCGAACCGCATCTACGTTATTTCACCAGATCAGAATGTCGAGTTGCTTATCGAAGATTCAACAGGAGAAGTGCTGAATCAACCAACTAACATAGCGTTTGAACCGAACGAGACCCGTCTCTTCTACGCCAATCTTGGAGGTTCGCATGTTGGCGCGTTTGATGTCGGGGAAAAAGGCGCACCATTATTCTATCCTGACATCTGACAAGAATTAAACCAGCAACTACCGCGAAGCAACAATTTTACTTCTTACCGAAGAGTGAGATTACATATCCGAACATATAGGAAGGCATAACTGCCTGTGCAGTAAGTGGACGAATCTAGGCTTGAAATCTTTGGCGAAAATCAAAATAACGATGCCAGAGGATAAATTTGAAACAACCGCCACACTCCTTGACTCTGAAGCTCCAAAGACATGTAAAGCTGTTCTATCCCTACCTTTGGAAGGCAAACTAATGCACGCAATGATGTCCGGCAACGAAACTTTGATCGAGCTTCGCGGAGAGAAAATGATTAAACTGGAACCTGAAAATTGGATTTACAATGTTGTACCAGGTGACTTGACTTATTGGTACAGCCACTGGGGAGAGGGAAAGTATCTGAAGGATAATCTCGAGTTTTCAGAAATCGTGTTCATTTATGGGAGACATGTGAAGGTTCGCAACTTGGCCCATGAAAACGCTGCGACCAATTTATTCGGCAGAATAGACAATAAGCTCGATGAATTTGCTAAGGCCTGTGATAGGATACGCTTCGACGGCGCTAGAAAAATTCGACTAGAGAAGATCTGACGGATCCTTTAGAAAGCGTTCTGGCCAAAGAGGCGCGCGAATGATATCTAGAATGATTGCAAATCTCAAAGGTCCAAGCATTCGTGCGTAGCTGATCGTACAAGGAGCAAACCCAGGGATGAATCTAATCATAGATGAAATCGTTGATCTGTCTCTCCCGATTAAGAGTCTTGATACTCCGATGTATCCAGGTTTTCCCCAACCTCAGAAGCAGCCATTTGCAACGATTAAGGAGCCAGGGGCACTATCTTATCTTTGGACACTAGTGGACCATACTGGTACTCACATTGATGCTGCTGCGCACATCGTTGATAACGGTTTAACCGTAGATCAATTACCTGTATCCCGTTGCGTCGGTAAAGGAGTTGTCCTGGATTTCTCGAAAAAGTCGGCTCAGTCATCGATTGGTAAAAATGACATTTCGACTGCCCTTAAGTTAACTAGGCATGGTGATGCGATTGGACCTGGGTGGATCCTGCTATTTTATACCGGCTACAGTGCTAAGGCGCGTACTCCGGAGTGGTTAGATCATCCTGCTCTGAATGAGGAGGCATCCGAATTTATTGCTGATCTTGAAGTAAACGCGATCGGCTTTGATGCCCCTAGTCCTGATCGTAGTCCTTCTCCAGCGCATAAAATATTGTTGCCAAAAGGGATTGGTAATTATGAAAATTTAGTAAATTTAGAGAGATTACTTGAGAAGGACTTTCTTTTTGTTGGTGAGCCACTCCCGCTCGTTGGGAGTACCGGTAGCCCAGTTAGGGCCATAGCGATCATAATAGGATCGGCGTAGATGCCGTTAAACTGGTCGCGGATTATATGCGGTAGATCTTCATTGGATTTTCCCAGAGTATTGTCCGTTTATCTTCATTTGAGATTCGCAGTGACAATAATTTGAAAAATTCGCTGACAAAGTTGCCGTATGGAACGTCTGTTCCCCAAACGAACTTGGCACTACCTAATCGCTTAATCGCCCTTTCTATCAAACCGGCTGCAGCAGCGCAGCTCGTGTCCATGTAAATATTTTCAGCCATCTCGCCTGCTTCAGGCGCTTCGTAACTGCTATCCCCCAGCCCCATATGTCCGCAGATGAAGTTTACTTCAGGAAAATGTTGCGCAAGATAACCTATGTGAATCGGTGTAGACATTGGAGGAGTTCCTGTGTGAATTAATATTGGGAGTCTGTTCTTTGCTGCTTTCTCAAGCACAGGAAACAGTAGTCTGGAATCGAATATGACATAGGCATCGTAGACGGGATGTAACTTCAGTCCCTTGAAGCCCATTTCTATGCATCGGTCGATCTCTTTTAGTGCGTTGATTCCTGTTGATGGATCGATGTGGGCAAGTCCAATTATGCGCTCGGGAAACTTTCTGATGGCTTCTGCGACTAAATTGTTATCGTTCGAAATGTCTTTGGTTACTGCGGAAATGGCAGCTCGGGTGATGTTATATTGGTTCATATGAACTGCGAGTTCGTCCGCTGAGAAGGCCGCGTCTATGTCGTAGTAATTTCCGATGTGCGCGTGCGAATCAAAAATCTGGTATTCTTTCCAAACAGGTTCAATGATGTTCAAAGGTAGATCGGTGATAGTTGCCGGTGGCATATAGTGTCTCGCGACTGAAATGAACGGGTCATCGAAGACTTAATGTTATATACGCACTGAGAACATAAGAAAACAAACATGGCGAAGTCATCTCCGTCATCGGTTCCAGTTTTTGCTCGGGAGGCAACCGGGCTTGTGCGTGAACTCTCCCTCGTAGACGCTCTGTGGATCGGCATCGGGATTGGAGAAAATATTCCCGTAGGATTGCCGTTGATTTTTGGATTGTTTGTGTTTCTCTTTCCGAACGCAGACATCTTTAGCGCTCTTGTTGTAGGTTTTCTTGCGAATCTGGCGGTCGCTGCATTGTTTGGAATGATGGGGGCGGCTATGCCAAGATCTGGAGGCGATTATGTGTGGACTAGTAGAGTGTTAGGGCCTATAGCTGGTTTCGCGACAAATTTCGCGTATTTCATTTTCCTATTGGCTGCTGCAATCGGGTTCGTGATGTTTCAGTTCTCAGGATATTTCCTATCCACAGCCTTCCAAATCCAAGGCGCCCTAGCCGGTCAGCAAAGTTTGGTATCGCTCGGTGTATTGCTTGGAACGCCCATGATGTCCTTTGCTCTCGGCTCCGCGGTACTTCTCGCGATGCTTCTAATATCGATCTTCGGCTTGAGACTTGCAAAGAAATTCCTTGGAATTCTAACAATTATAACGGTCGTGGGAACATTCGCTGCAATTTACCTATTTGCGACTACAACGAATCAACAATTCGTAACAGAATTCAACAGCTACCAGTCTACACTTGGATCTACGTATCAGAATGTGATGACTGTCGCAGGCCAGAACGGTTGGTCCTCGGTGGCACCGACTATGATCGGCGCATTCTTTCCGTTGGTTTACACATTCAACATGTATGGCGGTTTTAATTTCCAAGCATATAATGCAGGCGAAATTAAGCATGTAACACGAAACCTTCCCCTCTCGATTTTCATTGCGCTCGGAACGGGACTTGTAATGTGGGGTGCACTGGGTTACCTAGTCCCGGTTGTGCTCGGACATGATTTCTTTCAGGCCATCAATTACCTGTACTTCAATAACCCAACCGCATACTCAGCGGCCGTTACTCAACCCCCCTCCCTCACGTTGTTCATAGACATAATGAGCATCAACAACCCAGCGCTCTTCTGGACCATTTTCATAGGCTTCTTCTGTTCGTACGCGGCGTTCATATTAGCGTACTTCCAAGTTCTTCCTCGAATAATCTTCTCTTGGAGCTTCGACCGTGTGGTTTCAGGAGGCTTGTCAAAAGTCAATGAAAAACTCAATACACCCGTGCGCGCACTGGTTCTGTCGTTCGCTCTCTCCGAACTTTGCGTCGCTATCTACTCATTCAGTTCCTGGGTATTCTCATTCGTCAATTTCACGTTGATCGCCGGAGTGGTTAACATTCCTTGGGGTCTAGCGGGACTACTCTTTCCTTACACGCGTAAGGAGATGTTCAACAATTCTCCTTCCATCGTCCGCAAGAAAGTTGCGGGCATTCCAGTCATAAGCATAATCGGCCTTGCGGTTATCATTATAGGATTTTTCTCAATATACTTCGATCTGCTAACACCCGCGTATAGTGGACCTGTCGGCCAAACATACCTTATTCTTACGGCGCTTCCGTTCATTGTACCAGCAGCAATTTACTTGATCTCTAAGAGTTATCACAAATCGCATGGAATCGACCTTTCATTGGCGTTCAAACAAATTCCGCCCGAATAGAAGCATACAAGAAAGAACAATCAAAAGAGAACTTTTGGAGTAAACAAAGCATCTAATTTAGGGCGCAATTCACAAATCATATCAAGCAATCGAATAGCATAAAACGTCAAAGAATTACCGTAGGGTTGCATGATGACTACTTCACTTAAAGACAAAGTAGTAATCGTTACAGGGGCGGCGTCTGGAATCGGACAGGCGACAGCCCGACTTCTCTCAGAGAACGGCGCAAAGATCGTACTTGCGGATGTAGACGAGAAACGAGGATTACGCGTCAGAGATGAGTTGCTGGAGATGAGAAATGAAGCCATCTTCATCAGAACCGATGTCTCGCGAGCGACGGACGCCAAAAAATGCGTAGAGGCCGGTATAGAAAATTTTGGTCATCTCAACTACCTCTTCAATAACGCCGGAATTAACCCGATGGGTACCGCATTAGATACTTCAGAAGAACTCTGGGATCGGGTCATTGACATTAATTTGAAGGGGATGTTCCTGATGTCGAAATATGCTATCCCTGAAATGAAGAAATGTGGAGGAGGGTCAATTGTTTGCACGGCCAGTGTCGACGGACTGACCGCTATCCCTAACGAAACCGCCTATATTGCATCAAAAGGTGGCGTGATCTCCCTGGTAAAGTCTCTCGCTCTTGACTTCGCTAGCGATAAGATCAGAGTCAACTGTATCTGTCCTGGTTGCATTTTCACAGGGCTCAACGAGAAATTGTTCAAGGAAAAACCCGAACTTATCGAACCCATAGCCCGAGAACATGCCATGAACAGAATAGGGGAAGCAGAGGAAGTGGCAACTGTGGTCATGTTTCTCTTGTCCGACGCCGCTTCATATGTCACAGGAGCCATTCTTCCAGTCGACGGCGGTTACTCCGCAGTCAAAACGGGCATGGTGTAGACTCGATCAATTCATCGCGCATCTAAGATAACCAGAAGAGGCCCGGTAAATTAATTATGATAAGATCAGAACAAAATTTTAAGTGACTTCCAATCCTGTTCTTGTTCTGAGGAGACTCAGTTGAGTACACTGAGGATTGGTAATCTCGTTGCGGAGTCCGGCACGAAGGCCAAAGGCAGTCTCCATGTTCTAAATCTGGCAGGGAATTGGGACGCGAGGATCCCAACGATTTTAATCAACGGAAAAGGACAAGGGCCCATTTTGAACCTACATGCAGGGATACATGGCGACGAGTATGAGGGCATCAGAGCGATCTGGGAGATAAGCGAGAAAATAAACCCCGAAAAGTTAACAGGGTCAATAATTGCTACTCCAATAGTGCACACCGCGGCCTACGCAGCAGGATTAAGAGAAAGTCCGATTGACGGAAAAAATCTGGCTAGAGTTTTCCCAGGCGACAAGAATGGAACATCAACCGACAAACTCGCTTACTTCTTCTTTCATGAAGTAGTCCTCAAAAGCAATTACATGATCGGCTTGCACAGCGGAGGCTACCGCTACAAATTCCATCCATTAGTTGAATATTATCACGGAATAGAAAAAGACCTTGAGAAGAAGGAGTATGAAATGGCAAAAGCCTTCGCCATCGGACCGTTCAACATTATCCAACGATTGCCGGTAGAGGCTACGAACGTCACATGTACTTTCGCTGCGTCACAAAATGGCGTTGCGGCTATCGAACCTGAAATGTGGGGTGAAGGAAGGTGTCTTCCGGAACATGTGACGCAATACAAGAGTTCCATCTTTAGTGTGATGGCACATCTTGGCATGATAGAAGATGAGCGTGAGAAAAAATTAGGAGCTGAGACGCGAGAGCGCGTCCATCATGTAGAAGGTGACTGGATACTCGCTAATTCGGGAGGTCTCTTCATTCCCACCGTTGAGATAATGACCCCGCTCAAGAAAGACCAGCGCGTCGGAATCACTGTAGATGATTTTGGATCGGTCGTTGAAGAAATGATTTCTCCCACGGACGGATTTGTCGGCGCACTCAGAACTTTCCCGATGATTAGGCCTGGAGACTGGGGAGTACTTGTGGAACGGCCGATCGACTAACCTGTCTCCAACGTAATCTCGCCTATCCTCTTAGCGTCCGTTGAATAGCAAGTGCGATACCTCTCTGCGAGATGGGAAGACAATTCTAAATTTCTCATCACATTACAGATGTCTTCAAATCAACGTAACCGATTTTTCGTAATTGATAAGGCGACGATGGATCTAATTGTTAGGTTGACTCGACACCTTAGTTAGAAGGGTTTGCGTTGCGAGACCATCGATACGTCTTAGCGATTGAGATTGGAACAACGAGCTGCAAAAGTTTCATCTTTCGTACGGATGGTTATCGAATCGCTGCTAGCGCAAAAGAACATCCCACGTACTATCCACACTTCGGCTGGGCTGAACAGAATCCTGCCGATTGGTGGAGTGCAGTGAGGGAAACGACCAAGGAAGTGCTTGCCAGAGCAAGAGAATCTAACCTAGAAATTTCAATCGTTGCAGTTACTGGACAGATGCATTCTGCGGTACCTGTCACCTCATCCGGCGAACCGCTGTATAATTGCGCTATTTTGACGGATCGCCGAAGTTTTGGGCAGTGCAGGAAGATTGAGGAGAAAATATCGCGGGCCTCAGTTCACGAGATTACAGGGAACAGACTTGATCCGTATATTACTGCTCCCAAATTGTTATGGTTGAAGGACGAGAAACCTGAAATCTTCAAGAAAATGCATAAGCTCTTGCCACCAAAAGATTTCATACGATTCAAGCTCACCGATGAATTTCTTACAGATCATATCGAGGCTTCAGGTACTTTACTTTACGACATTCGTAAACGTGAATGGAGTCCCGAACTTTTTGACATCTTCCAGATCCCCTTGACATGTGCTCCAGAAATTCGTAATTCGACGTTGAGTGCTGGTGAAGTTACCAGAGAAGCTGCTCGAGAGACGGGCATAGATGAAGGAGTGCCGGTGATTGTTGGCGGAGCTGACGACATAGACATACTCGGAACGGGAGCACTGAAAATTGGGTCGGCCAGTTGTCATCTAGCATCGACAGGGGAAATAGTTGCTCTAACCGAACGCCCGATAAGCGATCCATTGGGACGGGTTGAATGCTACCCGCATGTGATCGAGAACGTTTGGGTGGTTGGTGGCCCGACGTCCGCAGCAGGGACCGCTTTGAGATGGTTCCGTGATAACTTTGCTCAGGACGTAGTAGAGAAGTGTAGAGAAACTAAGGAGAGTCCTTACCGTATCCTTGATTCAGAGGCTATGAATTCTGCGGCAGGATCAATTCTTTTTCTACCGTACCTTCTGGGTGAAAGATGTCCACTCTGGGATCCGAACGCGATGGGGGTGTTTTTCGGTCTGAAAACTTCTCACACAAGAACTGACATGTATAGGTCAATTTTGGAAGGTGTGGCTTTCAGTTTGCGAGATATTACAACCACGATCGAGCAGTTAGGCGTCGATGTTAATCACTTGATGATAGCTGATGGGGGCGCGCATAGTTCCTTGTGGAGACAAATTATAGCTGACGTAATGGGCAAACCTCTCTACTTCACGGGCATAGAGGAATCTGCAAGCTTCGGATCTATGATTCTTGCTGCGGTGCATTTGGAGATCTACTCTAGTATTGAGGAGGCATGCGGGCAACTCGTTCACACAAAAACGGTAAACCAACCAGTATTGGAAAACCAAGCTAAATATGCGGCCTTGTTTGAAATATACAGGAAGATCTACAGATCGCTCAGCAACGAATTCAATACATTAAATCAGTTAAGCGTCTGACTGTCAAAGCAGTATCCAACAGTCTGATATTTCGAGCGAAAAGAAGCAACCTCGGAAGCGACCTTCGCTGGTTCTTTCCTCTCTATCAACACGTCTCGCAAGAACCTGCTGATAACCTTCATCTCTTCTTCTTTCATTCCGAATCGAGTCATCTCTTGAACGCCAATTCTCAAACCCGACGGCGTGGGTGATTTCTCCGTAATGTCTGTTGGTATCTGCATCGCGTTCAGAATGATTTGTGCCTCCTCTAGTTTCTTCGCCACTACTCTGCCCTGACCAAAACGTGAAACGTCAAGGAGGATGGCGTGGCTTGCCGTGAATCCGAAGTCTTTGAAGAGAACATTGAAGCCGTTCTCGAACAACGCTGCGCCGAGCGCTTTTGCGTTCTTGATGACCTGCGTCGCGTAGGCTTCACCGAATTCCTTGTACTCGGCTAGGGCGACTATGAGACCTGGGATTCGGTGCGGATGATGATTATCAACAATGTTCGGGCATAACTTAACTTTCCCAAACGCGTCGGAATTTCGTGAGAGAATTATTCCTCCTTGGGGTCCTGCGAAAGTTTTGTGGGTACTTCCTAACAGAATGTCGGCACCTTCGTCCAGAGGTTGTTGGAATTGCTTGCCAGCAATTAGTCCAAGAACGTGTGAGGCGTCGTAAGAAACATGGGCTCCGATCTCTTCCGCTATCTCCACAATTTCATGCACAGGGTGAGGAAACGGAAAGATCGAGGCTCCGAGTGTGAGGAGTTTCGGTTTCTCTTTGCGGATCATCTCTCGCGCTTTTTCCAGATCGATGTTGTAGCAGGTAATATCGGCGGGGTAATTGGTGACGCGTAGATTGATGATCTTGCTCGTGATTAGTTTCGTAACGGTCATGTGGCCGCCGATGTCTCTGCCGCATTCAATAACCAAATTGTTCGGTTCTGTTAGTCCGAATAGCATTCCTAGATTCGCGCTCATTCCTGAGAGTGGTCGTATGTCCGCGTGCTCTGCGTTGAAAAGATCCTTAGCAAGTTCGGTGGCCTTAACTTCGATTTCTTGAATGTACTTGTTGCCCTGATAGTATCGCGTTAACGGGTTATTATCAAGCCAGTATGGGTATCGGTGTATGAAATCGCTGGATTGCAGTTCTCTCACGGATCGGCTGGAATAGTTTTCGGATGCGATGAGATTCAAGCATTTTATTCTCCAAGATTCATGAGCTTCAACTTGTGCTCGAGTCCACTCCAACAGCGACCTGTCCATGTTTTCGAGTCTACTCCGCTGCTGCTCACTTAGTCTCTTTGTGCAGCAAAATAAGGCAAGATCTTGTCACTATACATCTTAATGCACTTGCTGTCGCTTGGGCTTACGCTGTAAATGTAGACATGGTCAAATCCTGCTTCAAAAGCGCTTTCAATCCTTTCTATGTGGTTGTCTGGAGAGTTACTCATTGCACAGATCTTTAGCGCTTCACTAAGCTGCTGTTCTGTGACGTTCACTTGGAGTCTCTCGATCTCTCTAGGATCTGCGATAGGGCTCGTAAAGGTCACATTGTCTATTCCAGGGGTAACAAAAGATGCTGCTGCTTCTCTTGCTGGAGCCAACGCTTTTTCATAGTCTTCGTCGTAGGACACATCTATTTCGGTGACATTTGTGATCTTTTCATGGTCTTTTCCAACAGACCGGGCTCCCTCCCTAATCGCAGGTACTAGTGTATTCTTGAAATGCTCAACCGGTTGGTTGGACGTTATGAATCCGTCGGCAAGTCTCCCAGCAACTTTTGCCATTTTCGGACCAAAGC
>Ga0074046_10003643_pt1 | contig 12803 bp, 11 predicted proteins | sample BogForMeECP23OM3_FD_94441 | JGI IMG/M metagenome (GOLD analysis project Ga0074046, IMG submission 94441) | Bog forest soil microbial communities from Calvert Island, British Columbia, Canada - Bog Forest MetaG ECP23OM3 | ecosystem: Environmental > Terrestrial > Soil > Wetlands ...
CAGGACGTCGCCCAGGGGCGGACGATGGAGGAGGTGCTGCCGCGCCTGTTGCGCTTCATCGGCTCGCGGCCGCTCGTCGGCTTCTACCTCGAGTTCGACGTCGCGATGCTCAACAAGCACGTCCGGCGCATGCTCGGCATCGCGCTGCCGAACGAGCAGATCGAGGTGTCGGGCGCGTATTATGAGCGCAAATACGGCGATGCGCCGCCCGGCACCGAGGTCGATCTGCGGTTCATGAGCATCCTCAACGATCTCGGTCTGCCCGCGCTCGATCAGCACGACGCCTATTCCGACGCCCTGATGACCGCGATGATGTATGTGAAACTTCGGGATCTGAAGGCGCGCGAAATCCGGCTCCCGCGCCATCGAGCAAAGCCCGTGTCCTGGTACGGCGGCAGCTGACGAACGGAAAGACCGCGTTGGGCGCGGCTTTTCCAAGACGCTCGCCGTTGGCTGACGTCAGAAAATCTGCTTGAAGATGGCGAACAGGATACCCGCCATGATCATCGCGGCCGGCAATGTCAGCACCCAGGCCATGGTGATGCTGCGCACCGTCGACCACTGCATTCCCGAGCCGTTGGCGACCATCGTGCCGGCGACGCCAGAGGAGAGCACGTGGGTGGTCGAAACAGGCAGGCCGAAGCCGTCGGCCGCGCCGATCGTCGCCGCGGCGATGATCTCGGCCGCGGCCCCCTGGCCATAGGTCAGGTGGGTCTTGCCGATCTTCTCGCCGACCGTGACGACGATGCGTTTCCAGCCGATCATGGTGCCGAGGCCGAGCGCGATCGCCACGCATATTTTCACCCACAGGGGGATGAACTTGGTCGCGTTGTCGAGCTGCTTCTTGAAGTCGGCGATCTGCTTCTTCTCGTCGGCATTCAGCTCGTTCTCCTTGTCCTTCGCCAGAACGCGGAAAGCCTCCGAGGCGAGATACATGTCGTTGCGAAGGTTCGCGACCTTGTCGAACGGCGTCTTGGCGACGGAGCCGTATTGTTCGACCGAGTCGCTGATCTGCTTCACCAGCACCGCGAGCGACGGATAGGTGCCTTCAGAGATCGCGTGCGAGTGTATGTAGTCGGTTACCGCCGGGCGGGGGTCGCCGATGATGCTGAATCCGGCGCCATGAGCATCGACGACCTTCGAGGCGGCATGCGCCGAGGCGATGAACTGGGCGGCGTGGCCTTCCGGCGGGGCGCGGTTGAGCGCATAAGCGGTCGGCGCGACGCCGATCAGGATCAGCATGATGAGGCCCATGCCCTTCTGACCGTCGTTGGAGCCGTGAAAGAAAGAGACGAGGGTGCAGGTGATAACGAGCAGGCCGCGGATCCACCACGTCGGCGGCTTGCTCGTGGTCGGCGCGGTATAGAGTTCCGGGGCGCGGATCAGGAATTTCATCAGCAGCAGCAGCAACGCGGAGAGGACGAAGCCGAACAGCGGCGAGAACAGCAGCGCCTCGCCGACCTTGGTGACCTGATCCCAGTCCACGCCGGAGGTGCCATCCCTGCCGCGCATCAGCGCGTTGGCGACGCCGACGCCGACGATCGAGCCGATCAGCGTGTGCGAGCTGGAGGCGGGAATGCCGAGCCACCATGTGCCCAGGTTCCAGATGATCGCGGCGATGAGCAGCGCGAACACCATCGCGTAGCCGGAAGCGGAGCCGACCTGCAGGATGAGTTCGACCGGCAGCAGCGAGACGATGCCGAAGGCGACGGCGCCGCTGGAGGCGAGCACGCCGGCGAGGTTCCAGCAGCCCGACCACACGACTGCGATCTGGGCCGGCAGGGCGTGGGTGTAGATGACGGTGGCGACGGCGTTGGCGGTGTCGTGGAAGCCGTTGACGAATTCGAAGCCGAGCGCGATCAGCATCGCGACGCCGAGCAGGATGAACGGCAAAATTGTCGTCGGCCCCCCGCCGGCCTCCGAGATGTCCGAGCTGATCGAATAGGCCATGTAGAAGAGGCCGCAGGCGAGCACGGCCAGCAAAATGAGCATGAGCCGGATATCGACAGGGCGATCGAGATGCGGCTTGACCGGGGGGGCGTGCGGCGTCTGGAAATCGGTGGCGACTGTCATGGGGATCGGCTCCTCAGGCGCGACGACTTGTTTTGTATCGCGACCCCATATGACAGCGCTGTGAATGCGACTGCCGATCTCCGTCGCCGGCGCGGCAAAAAAGATAGGCATTGCCAAAACGGTTTAGTTGCGCAACTTTTGCCCCAGTCCGAAAGCAAAAGGGCTTTGCGCGCGGATTCACAATCAGCGGCCGCCGCGGGAAGCGCGAATGCGCCGGGCTCGCCCAATGGCAGGCGATGCTCGCGCATCCCCTTGAATACGCATGATACCGGGAGGGAATGCTCGATGAGCGTTATATCAATTTTGGACCGAAGCCATTCGGTCGCCAGGCCGGCGTTCAGCCGGTGGATGGTGCCGCCGGCCGCGCTGTGCATTCACCTGTGCATCGGCCAGGTTTACGCGTTCAGCGTTTTCAACCTGCCGATGACCAAGCTGATCGGGATCACGAAATCCGCTCCCGATGATTGGAAGCTGACCGAGCTCGGCTGGATTTTCTCCATTGCGATCTTTTTTCTCGGCGCTTCGGCGGCGGTGTTCGGCCGCTGGGTCGAGGAGGGCGGACCGCGGCGCGCGATGTTCGCCGCGGCGCTATGCTTCGGCGGCGGCTTCATCGTCAGCGCCTTTGGCGTGTGGGTTCACCAGCTCTGGATCATCTATCTTGGCTATGGCGTGCTCGGCGGGATCGGGTTGGGACTCGGCTACATCTCCCCCGTCTCCACACTGTTGAAATGGTTTCCGGATCGCCCCGGCATGGCGACCGGCATGGCGATCATGGGCTTCGGCGGCGGGGCGATGATCGCCTCGCCGCTTTCCGTCTGGCTGATGGGTCTGTTTTCGAGCCCCACTCATGTTGGCGTGGGGAAGACCTTCATCGTCATGGGGCTCATCTACACCTGCTTCATGCTCGTCGGCTCAGCGATTGTCCGCGTGCCCCCGCCGGGATGGAGGCCTGCGGGTTTTGTACCGCACGCCACGCCAAAGAAGCTCGTCACCGCGAAGGACGTCTATGTTTATCAGGCTCTAAAGACCCCGCAGTTCTGGCTGATCTGGGTTGTCCTCTGCATGAACGTGACCGCCGGCATCGGCGTGCTCGGCCAGGCGTCCGCGATGAGTCAGGAGATGTTTCCGGGCCGGGTGACGGCCGCGGCCGCGGGCGGCTTCGTCGGTCTCTTGAGCATCTTCAATATGGCCGGGCGTTTCTTTTGGGCCTCGACGTCCGACCATATCGGTCGCAAGAACACCTATTACATCTTTTTCCTGCTCGGGATCGTGCTCTACTCGCTGGTGCCGTATTTTGGAAGCGCAGGCAATCTGCCGCTGTTCATCATTTGCTTCCTGGTGATTCTCAGCATGTACGGCGGAGGATTCGCGACGGTGCCGGCCTATCTGAGGGACATGTTCGGCACGCGCTACGTCGGCGCGATCCATGGCCTGCTCATCACCGCGTGGTCGGTCGCGGGCGTGCTCGGTCCGGTGCTCGTGAACTACATCAGGCAATATCAGATCGACAGCGGCGTGCCGAAGGCGCAGGCCTATAACGTCACCATGTACATCATGGCCGGACTCCTGGTCATCGGCCTGATCGCGAATTTCCTGATCAAGGCGGTCGACGACCGCCATCATATGGATCCGGAAACGGCGGACGACTTGATCGGCGTCGGTTAGGGGAGGCGACCATGAGCTCAAGCGATCAGAACGGTGGCACGACGACCCTCGAGCTCGTCCTCGCATGGGGATTCGTCGGGATTCCGCTGCTGTGGGGAGTTTACGGCACCTTGGTGAACGCTATGAAGCTGTTCCAGTAGGACCGGCGCGCGCGGAGCGGGCTCTCAGCCCGCTTCGGCCAGCAGCGGCAGGCGCTCGCGCCAGGGCTCCCCATCCTTGTCGATCAGGCGGGTCGGGTAGTCGCCGGTGAAGCAATGGTCGGTGAACTGCGGCTGCCTCGGATTGCGGGCGGAATAGCCCATCGCCCGATAGATTCCGTCTATCGACAGGAACGCCAAGCTGTCGGCGCCCATGAACCGGCGCATCGTCTCGAGGTCCATCCGCGCCGCGAGCAGCTTGTCCCGCTCGGGGGTGTCGATCCCGTAGAAGTCGGGATAGGCGATGGGCGGCGAGGAGATGCGGAAATGGACTTCGCGCGCGCCGGCTTCCCGCATCATTCGCACGATCTTGACGCTGGTCGTGCCGCGCACGATCGAGTCGTCGATCAGCACCACGCGCTTGCCCGCGACCACGGCGCGATTGGCGTTGTGCTTCATGCGGACGCCGAGTTCGCGGATCGACTGGGTCGGCTGGATGAAGGTGCGGCCGACATAATGGTTGCGAATGATGCCGAGCTCGAACGGCAGGCCGCACGCTCTCGCGTAGCCGATCGCCGCCGGAACGCCTGAGTCGGGCACCGGCACGACCACGTCGGCGTCGGCGGGCGCCTCGCGCGCGAGTTCGGCGCCCATCGCTTTGCGGGCGTCATAGACCGAACGGCCGTGGACGATCGAATCGGGGCGGGCGAAATAGATGTACTCGAAGATGCAGGGCCGCGCGGGCGCTCGCGGCGAGGGAAAGAAGCTCTTCACGCCCTCAGCGTCGATCACCACAACCTCGCCGTTCTCGATGTCGCGGATGAACTTCGCCCCGATGATATCGAGCGCGCAGGTTTCCGAACACAGGATCGGGCAGCCGTCGAGTTCGCCGAGCACCAGCGGACGGATGCCGAGCGGGTCGCGCGCGCCGATCAGCTTCTTGTTGGTCAGTGCGACGAGGGCGTAGGCGCCTTCGATCTCGGCCAGCGCCTCGACAAAACGGTCGATGATCTTCGAGCGGCGGGAGCGCGCCGCGAGCAGCAGCACGACTTCGGTGTCGGTGGTCGACTGGCAGATGGCACCGGCCCGAATGAGTTCGCGCCGGAGGGTTAAACCGTTGGTGAGGTTGCCGTTGTGGGCGACCGCGAGGCCGCCGGCCTCGAGTTCGGCGAATAGGGGCTGAACGTTGCGCAACGCCGTCTCGCCGGTCGTCGAGTAGCGCACATGCCCGATCGCCGCCGGGCCCGGCAAGCGATCGATCGTCGCGGCGCTGGAAAAATGATCACCGACCAGGCCAAGGCGACGTTCCGAATGAAACCGCACCCCGTCGAAGGCGACGATGCCCGCGGCCTCCTGTCCGCGATGCTGCAGAGCGTGCAGGCCGAGCGCCACGATCGCCGCCGCGTCGGGATGGCCGAAAATGCCGAAGACGCCGCACTCCTCACGCAGCCGGTCTTCCTCGAGGTCGATTCCGGACGCGTCAGCCGGTTCTAAAGTGCGGTCTATGGCGTCCTCGCTCGATTCATCGGAGGCCTCTAGCCTCCGGTCTATCATTGTTTTGGAATCGCCGCCGGCGCCGCCGGCGCAGGCTTGGGCACGTTCCTGTTGATAAGGGCGTCGAGTTTCTGTTTGTCTTGAACGTTCGAGTCCGTCGAGGATTCGACCTTCTTCGGCCCGGCCGGCAGAGGGCCCGGCACCGGCGTCGCCGCCGGCTTGGTCACGGTCGGCCCTGCCGTTTCGTCGGCCGGCTCCTCGTTCGCCGGACCGAAGTTCCCGCGCGATTTGATCCAGCCGTCGATCGTCGACGCCGCGTCTTCGGGCAGCAGGGCGACGATCTTGTCCGCGGTTTCGGTCAGGGCCGGACGCGTTTTGGCGCTTTTCACCCATTCAGGCTGCTGCTTCTCGGAAACCAACCAGTTGAAGATCGCAAAGCCGACGACCGCGAGGAGGAAGCCCCGTGCGATCCCGAACACAAAACCCAGCGTCCGGTCGAGCGCCCCGATCTTGCTGTCGAGGATCGCGTCCGACAGCCGAACGGTGACGAGCGACACGACGATCAGAGTCGCGAAAAACACGATTGCGGCGGCGAGCGCCTCCGCAACGATGTCCTTGTGGATATAGGGCGTGAGATAGGGCACCACAACCGGATAGAAGTAATAGGCCGCAGCGGCGGCGGCGGCCCACGATGCGATCGCGAGGACCTCCCGGGAGAACCCGCGCAACATGGACAAGAACGCCGAAATGAGGACGATCGCGAGGACAGCGAGATCGAGATAAGAAGGCATTCGAAAAAACCCCGTCGAGACGCTCGAAACCCCAGCGACCGATCGTCGCCGGCGACGTTCGGCGGAGCGCCTTATAGCCAAGCCTCCCCAGTTCGTCACCCCGACCGGGTCGGCTTTGCGGCTGACCGAGCGGAATGGCCCTCGACCCCCGCGGCGGCGATCAACGCCACCAGCGAGGCAACCGAGGCAATCGGCGTCTGGGCGATCCTGACGCTGTCGCCCTCGATCCGCGGCGAAGGCGGGGCGAAGGCGCTCGCGAAGCCGAGCTTGGCCGCCTCCTTCAGGCGCAGGCCGGTGTGAGCGACGGCGCGGACGGAGCCGGAGAGCGCGATCTCGCCGAAATAGACGGCGTCGTGCGGCAGGGCCGCGCCGGTGAGCGACGAGATGAGCGCCGCCGCAGCGGCGAGATCGGCCGCAGGCTCGCCGACTCTGAGGCCTCCCGCCACGTTGAGGTAGATATCGTACTGACCGAGTTTGAGCCCGCTGTGCGATTCGAGCACCGCCAGCACCATGGAGAGCCGGCTCGGCTCCCAGCCGACGACAGCCCGGCGGGGCGTGCCGAGCGTGGTCGGCGCGACCAGAGCCTGAATCTCGACCAAGAGCGGGCGCGCGCCTTCGACTCCCGCGAACACCGCTGCGCCGGGGCTGGCGGCGCCGTCGCGCCCAGCCAGGAAGAGAGCCGAAGGGTTCGGCACCTCGGCGAGCCCCGCTCCCGTCATTTCGAAAACGCCCACCTCGTCCGTCGCGCCGAAGCGGTTCTTGGCGGCTCTCAGCAGGCGAAACGCATGCGCGCCGTCCCCCTCGAACGAGAAGACCCCATCGACCATGTGTTCGACGACGCGGGGACCGGCGATCTGGCCGTCCTTGGTGACGTGGCCGACGACGAGCAGCGCTGCGCCGCTCGCCTTGGCGAAGCGGATCAGCGCCTGGGCCGAGCCTCTAACCTGGCTCACCGTGCCCGGCGCGGATTCGATCGCGTCGCTCCACATCGTCTGGATCGAGTCGATGACCACGAATTTCGGCGCGTCGCCGGAGCCGAACGTCGCGACGATATCCTCGACCAGCGTCTGGGCCGCAACCTGCACCGGCGCGCCCGCCAGTCCGAGCCGCGCGGCGCGGAGCCGCACCTGGGCCGTCGATTCCTCGCCGGACACGTAGATGACGCGCGCGCCCGACCGCGCCACCGCCGCGCAGGCCTGGATCAATAGGGTGGATTTGCCGATGCCCGGTTCGCCGCCGATCAACGTCGCCGACCCGGGCACGAAGCCGCCCCCGGCAACCCGGTCGAGCTCGGCGATCCCCGTGGCGACGCGCGGCTCAGGCTTTGAGGCGCCCGCGAGGCCCTCAAGGGGGAAAGGCCGGCCGGTCGAGCCGCGCCGCGCCGCAGCGCCGCCGACGCCGAGAGCGGCGGCTTCTTCGATGATGGTGTTCCACTCGCCGCAGGATTCACACTTGCCCTGCCAGCGCTGGGTGATCGCTCCGCAGTTCTGGCACACATAGGAAGAGCGGAACTTGGCCATGAATCCGAAGTGGCAGCTTTGTCGCGGCCTGTCGAGAAATTTGACATGGATGGCGTCCACGGACGGCCTCGCCGCTTGTCGACGGCAGCCCAGGCCCCGAACCGTTCACCGCTGGATGGCGGCCGGCGGCTGCGTCAATACGCCCCGTTCCTCCGGAAGGGGCCCTCAGCCTATATTTTGCGTGGGGGTTACCGGAGCGGGTCGCGAGAGCCGCCGAGGCAGGGCGGTCCTCGCGGACCGTCAAGAGAGGCGGTCGCCGCATGGCGTATGCATTCAACAATCGCGTCAAAGGCGCGCCGACGATCGGCGAGCTCGTGGCGGCGTGCTTTCCTCACTTCGAGTCCCTGATCGTTCCATTCGAGGGCGAGCAGGAGGTGGTGGGCGAAGGTGACCCGACGGAGAACTTCTTTCTCGTCATGCGCGGAATGTTCCGCGCGGTGAAGTTCACCCGCGACGGGCGTCGGCAAGTGTTCGCCTTTTACGTGCCGGGCGACATCTGCGGGCTCGAGCCCGACGAATCGCACAAATTGACGATCGAGGCCGTCGACTCCGCCGCAATGGCGATCCTGCCCCGCCATGTCTGCCGCGTCCGCATGAACGACGACCCGCGCCTCAACGCGGCGCTGTTCGACGGCGCGACTCGGGCGCTGACCCTGTCGATCGATCACATGATGATGATCGGACGCAGCTCGGCGGAGGAGCGGCTGGCCTGGTTTTTGACCATGCTCAGAACCCGTTCTTGTCAGACTGCCCGTGTGTTCGATCTTGCGATGCAGCGGCAGGACATTGCGGACTACCTCGGCCTGACGATCGAAACGGTGAGCCGGACCTTCACGCTGTTCAGGGACCGTGGCTTTCTCAGGCTGCCGCGCAAGCGGCGGGTGGAGATCCTCCGGCCGCAAGCGCTCGCGCGGCTCGCCGCCGCCGACCGGGACGCGGCTGTAGTCTTCGAGCCGGCGGACACGGCGTATGAGGCTGCCGTCGCCTGAGCGGCCGCCCGATCAAAGGCGAATCGCAGGCTTGGAGCCGCCGCGCCATAGCGGACAAAGAGCATTGACAGCCGAGCGTCGCTCGGATGCGCCTCGACGTCGCGGCGGACGGATCACCGCATGCGAATTCAAGTGCGACAGATGGTCACGCAGGCGGGGACGACGCTGACCGGAAGCGGCGGGGAATCCTCGGTTTCTCACGCAATTCTCCACTGAATCAGAGCTTCGGGCGTCGTTCTGCGCGCGAAATGCGACGTTCGAACAGGTGGACGAGGCGTGAGGGACCATGCATTAGGAAGTCATCGTGCGATCCAGCCGCTGCTATGGCGGAAGGCTGCGAATCCGATCGATGTTCCCGGGCTCGAGGGGCGACGGCGTCAGGGCGCCGTTCGAACGGAGGCCGGGGAATCGCCTCTTGTATTGGGGATTGAGGAATGCAGACTTTATCTCAACCTAAGTCGCTCTGGAGCGGCGAAATCGGGCTCATCAGTGTCCTCGCGATCCTTGGCCTTCTCTGCCTCTATATCGCAGCCAAAACCATCGAACCCGCTTACCAGTTCCACATGGCGCTGGGTGTGATCTGCGCTGCGGCCGGAATCTTTGCGATCTACAAGCGCTACGATCAGCGCCCGGCCGAGCGACCGCCGCTCGAGATCAACGGTCTGCCCAACTACAATTTCGGCGTCGTGAAGTTCATAACGATCATGGCCCTGTTCTGGGGCCTGGCCGGAATGGCGGCCGGCGTCTACATCGCTGCCGAGCTGGCGTTCCCCGACTTCAACATCGCCCCCTGGTTCAACTTCGGCCGCCTGCGGCCCCTACACACTTCAGCAGTCATCTTCGCCTTCGGCGGCAATGTGCTGCTGGCGACGTCGTTTTATGTCGTGCAGCGGTCGTGCCGCGCGCGGCTGGCCGGCGACCTCGCTCCCTGGTTCGTTGCGCTCGGCTACAACTTCTTCATCCTGATCGCCGGCACGGGCTACCTGCTCGGCATCACCGAAAGCAAGGAATACGCCGAGCCCGAATGGTACGCCGACCTCTGGCTGACCATCGTCTGGGTCACCTATCTGCTGGTGTTCCTCGGGACGCTCTACCGCCGCAAGGAGCCCCACATCTTCGTCGCCAACTGGTTCTATCTCGCCTTCATCGTGACGATCGCGATGCTGCATCTCGGCAACAACGCCGCCGTCCCGGTGTCGATGTTCTCGGCGAAGTCCTACATCCTGTGGAGCGGCGTGCAGGACGCGATGTTCCAGTGGTGGTACGGCCACAACGCGGTCGGCTTCTTCCTGACCGCCGGCTTCCTCGCCATCATGTACTATTTCGTGCCGAAGCGCGCCGAGCGGCCGATCTATTCATACCGGCTGTCGATCATCCACTTCTGGTCGCTGATCTTCCTCTACATCTGGGCCGGCCCGCACCATCTGCACTACACCGCGCTGCCGGATTGGACGCAGACGCTCGGCATGACTTTTTCCGTCATGCTGTGGATGCCGTCGTGGGGAGGCATGATCAACGGCCTGCTGACGCTCTCGGGCGCGTGGGACAAGCTGCGCACCGATCCCGTTCTGCGCATGCTGGTCGTCTCGGTCGCCTTCTATGGCATGTCGACCTTCGAAGGGCCGGCGATGTCGATCAAGGCGGTGAACTCGCTGTCGCACTACACCGACTGGACCGTCGGCCATGTGCATTCGGGCGCGCTCGGCTGGGTCGCCTTCGTCTCGTTCGGTGCGATCTACTGCCTCGTCCCCTGGCTGTGGAACAAGCGGGATCTTTACTCGCTGCGGCTCGTCTCCTGGCACTTCTGGATCGCGACGCTCGGCATCGTGCTCTACATCACGTCGATGTGGGTGTCGGGCATCCTGCAGGGGCTGATGTGGAGGAGCTACACCCCGCAAGGCTATCTCGAATATTCGTTCATCGAGACCGTCGCGGCGATGCATCCCTTCTACGTGATCCGCGCGCTCGGCGGCGGACTGTTCCTCATCGCCTACTGCCTGATGCTTTACAACGTCTACATGACGATCATGGCGTCCGAGCAGGCGGCCCCGGCGGCGCAGCCTACCCTTCAGCCCGCCGAATGAGGATCTGAACCATGAGCAGCTCCGGGCAGACGCAACACGGCGGGTCGCTCTTCTCCAGACATCACCTCTTGGAGACAAATCCGCTCCTCCTCGTCATCGGCATCCTCATCGTGGTCGCCATCGGCGGCCTGGTCGAGATCGTCCCGCTCTTCTACCTGAGGAGCACCATCGAAACCGTGCAAGGTATGCGGCCCTACACGCCGCTCGAGCTCGCCGGCCGCAACATCTACGTGCGCGAAGGCTGCTACCTCTGCCACAGCCAGATGATCCGCTCGCTGCGCGACGAGGTCGAGCGCTACGGCCATTATTCGCTGGCGGCCGAGAGCATGTACGACCATCCGTTCCAGTGGGGCTCCAAGCGCAACGGGCCGGATATCGCCCGCGTCGGCGGCAAGTACACCGACGCCTGGCACGTTGCGCATTTGATCGACCCGCGTTCGGTCGTGCCGCAGTCGATCATGCCGAGCTACGCCTTCCTGATGACGACGCCGCTCGACACGCGTGCGCTTGTGGCCAACGTGGAGACCAATCGCGAGGTCGGCGTTCCGTACACGGACGAGCAGATGGCGAACGTCATGGCGGACCTGAAGGCTCAGGTCAGCCCCGACACGCCGGAGGCCGCGGCGCTGCTCAAGCGCTATCCGAAGGCGGTCGTGCGCAAGTTCAACCCCGCGTCGTCCGACATCACGGAAGGCGACGCCGTCGTCGCCTATCTGCAGATGCTCGGCACGCTCGTCGACTTCAAGCTCTACGACGACAAGGCCAACCTGCGCTGACCGATCAGGGGACCATCATGTCAACCACCTACGAATGGCTGGCGCAATTCGCGCAATCGGCCGGCACCGTCTACTGCTTCCTGTTTTTCCTCGCGACGCTCGTCTACGCGCTTTGGCCGAAGAACAGGGCGCAGTTCAATGAGGCGGCCCGCACGCCGCTGCGGGAGGATTGAGCGATGGCCACGGACCCAGTTCAAGTCGACAAGATCTCCGGCCAGACGACGACCGGACACCAGTGGGACGGCATCCGCGAACTCAACACTCCCCTCCCGCGCTGGTGGCTGTGGACGTTCTACCTGACGATCGTATTCGCAGTCGGCTATTGGTTCGTCTATCCGTCCTGGCCGCTTGTGAGCACTTATGCTCCCGGGCTGATCGGGTATACCAGCCGCACTCAGGTGGCGACGGACGTCGCGGCGGGCCAAGCGGCGCGCATGCAGATGGCGGCGGGCCTCGAGAAGGCGACCGTCGACCAGATCGTGGCCGATCCGAAGCTGCTCGAGATCGCGCTAGCCGAAGGCAAGGCGGCGTTCGGCGACAATTGCGCGCCGTGCCACGGCTCGGGCGGCCAGGGCCAGAAGGGCTATCCCAACCTCACGGCCGGCCGGTGGCTGTGGGGCGGGACCCTCGACCAGATCCAGACGACGATCACCCACGGCATTCGCGCCGACGACCCGGACACGCACACGAGCGCGATGCCGGCCTTCGGCAAGGACGGGATCCTGAAGCCCGAGCAAATCCGCGAGGTCGTCAGCTACGTGCGGACCATCGACAAGCTCGAACCCGAGTCGGGCGTCGACGTCGCCGCCGGCAAGAAGGTCTTCATGGACAATTGCGCCGCCTGCCATGGCGAGGACGGCAAGGGCAACACCGACATGGGCTCGGCCAATCTGACGACCAAGGTCTGGCAGTACGGCGACGACATCAAGGATCTGACCTACACGGTCACCTACGCCCGCAACAGCACGATGCCGGCCTGGGGCAAGCGTCTCGACCCGGTGACAATCAAGTCGCTCGCGGTCTATGTTCACAGCCTGGGCGGCGGCAAGTAGGAAGCGGATGGCTCTCCCGTGACGATTGGCGCTGAGGAGGACGACTACGACGGTCCATTGTATGCGGCGGCGAAGAAGGTCTACCCGCAGAAGGTGTGGGGGACGTACCGGCGGCTGAAGTGGATCGCGTTGTGCCTCGCCCTCGGCGTCTACTACATCCTGCCCTTCATTCGCTGGAATCGTGGGCCGAACCAACCCAGTCAGGCGGTTCTGGTCGACATC
>Ga0074046_10003645_pt1 | contig 12799 bp, 12 predicted proteins | sample BogForMeECP23OM3_FD_94441 | JGI IMG/M metagenome (GOLD analysis project Ga0074046, IMG submission 94441) | Bog forest soil microbial communities from Calvert Island, British Columbia, Canada - Bog Forest MetaG ECP23OM3 | ecosystem: Environmental > Terrestrial > Soil > Wetlands ...
TGGAAACGGTGGTTAAGGAGAAGGCGGTTCCTTTTGACACGGTTGAGATTGACTATCCCATCGATCTTCGGCTAGCTGCCGAGTGCGTGGATGCCACTGCTGAAGATCTGCTCGACCTGAATCCCAGCCTGCTTCGGCTGACCACGCCGAAAGATCGGGGAAAGGATCGGCAGTTCGAGCTGCACTTGCCCGTCGGGACTGCCGGCAAGTTTCAGACCGCGGTCGCCTCGATTCCAGTCGACAAGCGTGTCTGGTGGCGCTATCACAAGGTGCAAGAAGGAGATACGCTGGCTTCGATCGCGCGCACTTATCGCACAACGCCGCGAGCCATCGCCGAAGCGAATGACCTTAGCGACGGGGAGCTTGCGCCCGAAAGCCGTCTGATCATTCCGATCGCGGCGGGCAAACAGAGCGACACCAGCACTTACGCGCACGCCCTCACACGCTACAAGGTTCGCAAAGGGGATACGGTGGAGTCGGTGGCGGAGAATTTCGGCGTCTCCGCTAAGATGGTTCGCGGCTGGAACCACTTGAAAGGAAGCAGCTTAGCCGGAAGGAAGGTGCTGTATCTCCACCTGCCTGTGACTCGGGGAGCGGGCGAAACCCAGGTCGCGACGAAGCATGCCACCGGATCACATCACCACTCGGGAACGCAAACGGCAAGCGCCGCGGCCCATCCCGCGGTGAAGCATCACAAGGTCAAGCGCGGCGAAACCCTCTCATCGATCGCAACCTCTTACAACACAACAGTTTCCGCCCTCAAACACGACAACCGCGACGTCGCCACGTTGCGGCCGGGAATGATCCTGATCGTCCGCGACGGGCACTAAAGCCGACAATCCGGCAACTGGACAACAAGATTACCTTCAAGGGATTGCGACTTGCCTCCGTCGTGCTTCGATTCGAATCGCCGACTTTGAAGAAACCATTGACAAAGCAGCAGCAGACGACTTTGTGTTTGTGGATCCTCCGTACACTGTGATGCACAACAACAACAACTTCGTAAAGTACAACGCCAACCTCTTCTCTTGGACCGATCAGATAAGACTCGCGTCAGCAGTCAAGAGAGCTGCCCGACGCGGAGCGGCACTCATGATCTCGAATGCCGACCACCGGAGCGTACGCGAGTTGTATGCAGATTCGGCACTCATCATCGTGTCGATCGCACTAGTATTTTCGCTGCCGATATGCTTCACCGGCGCAGAATCACGGAATTGCTCATCACGAGTTATCGGATCGGGTAGGGCGGGTGGCGCCCCGTCACCACACGAGCAGCTTTTCAGCAGATTTTAAAGCCGTGGCCTTCCCTGAACCAGACCGCAGTCTACGGTAATGATGAAAACGCTCTAATGCGGACAAGACGGGCCGGCCCTGGCGTGCACCGGTTGTCTTCGGAGGAGCGAATGGAAGGAAAGCAATTCTCAGCTTAGGGGCGAATCGCTCATGCGGAAACGCGTGCGGACGTGTTCGGAGAGGAGTTCGATGGCTTCGCGATTGGCCACGGGATCGGCTTTAGCCAGATAGCTCATCGCCTCCACCAGCATCTTCTGGCCGTCGACATAGCGGGGGTCAGCGGTGCGCTCACGCTTTTTGCGCGACAAATCCGGGGGAACGGGGATAGTAAACACTCTAGCCATGCGCTCTCAACTTTCGGAGGTCTTCGTGCAGTATATCTCCGCAGGCAGACTTTTTCAGCTTGTTTCTGTTGGTTCGAGTTTCGCCTGAGGTGGGGCGGGAAAACTTGTCACTGGGGGGCGACAAACTTGGTTTTTCCGGTGGTCTTGAGCTTAAAGGCATTCTCGGGAATTTTCTGATTGATCTGGATGTCGGAATACTTCGCCAGGCGGTAGTCGCCGCTCGGCTCAAAGAATTGCTGCTGAACCGAAACTCCCCGGGCCGGGTCGATCCAGAGCCAGATGCGCGCGATATTGTTTCGCAAGCGGTCGGACTTCGGAATCAACTCCAGTTTGCCGGCGGCGATGCCGCCCACGGTCTCGGCCGCCAAGAACCGCACGGCGTATGACTTGAACAAACCGTGACCGCTGCCGCCGAAACCGAGCACCAGAAAGCTCTCGACGTCGCTCCGATTCTTCTCGGCGCTGTATTCGGTGACCTGATCGATTTTGGGCTGGTACACCTGCACTTTGCCGCCGCTGTAGATGACGTACTTCTTGTCGGGTTCGACGAAGTCGGCGGCCATCTGAATCTCGCCGCCTTCGCGCCGGAAATAGATCTTGCCCTTCTCCGTCTCGGTTTCGTCGATAACCTTCTGGTATTGTTCCCAAACGACACTGGCCTCGGTGGTTCGGAAGTTGCGGGCGGCGGCGTCCATCTGGTCGAGAACGCGCGCAAGCTCAGCGGATTCGCCAACGATCTGCGCCCAGGCGGCCGCGGTAAAAAGCCAGCCGACGACCACGGCGCCGAGACAAAGCGTTCTAACGACGACTCTCATTACTGAACCTTGAAACCTTGTAACCATGCAACCTTGGCGCTACTCTTTTTCCACCCAGACCTTATAACTCTGCGTATGTCCGGAAACGTCTTTGACGGTTTCGATATTGGTAATGGTGACCGCGCCGGAGATGGGTTCAATGATGCGCTCCAACTGCCGCCGAACATCTCCATTGGCTGCGGCATTCACTGCCGAGGCCTGGATCTGATAGATAAGCTCGCCCTTTGCTCCGGGAACCACAACCACGCCGGTAAGATGCGGGATGCGCTCGACCGGTTTGTCCTTGAAGTTGATGAAATGCGGCGAGACGAAAACAAAGAGGAGAATCAGGGTGACCATGATGTCGTAGTGCAGGCTGCCGCGCTCGTACGACCAGAGAATGTATCCGCGAATTGTGCGCCAGATCGCGCCCATGGGAGAGACGGCGCTTTCTGGCGCCGCCGAAGCCGTTTCGGGTTGCTGCCAGTGTATTGGGGAATTCATGGGATGGCAAATCTCCGATTACAGGACACGTGCCGGGATGCGATCGGTGCCCATATACGGCTGCAGCGCCTCCGGAATGCGCACGGTACCATCGGCTTGCTGATAATTCTCCACGACGGCAACCCAGGTACGTCCAACTGCTAACCCGCTGCCGTTCAAGGTGTGCAGGAATTCCGTCTTGCTCTTGCCTTCGGGACGGTAGCGGATATTCGCGCGCCGTGCCTGAAAACTTTCGAAGTTCGAACAGGAAGAAATCTCGCGGAACAGATTCTGTCCGGGCAGCCAGACTTCAATATCATAAGTTTTGGCCGAAGAGAATCCGATATCGGCGGTGCACAGCGTGACCACGCGGTAGTGCAGGCCGAGTTTCTGCAAGACGGTTTCGGCGTCGTGGGTCAGCTTCTCCAGTTCATCGTACGAAGTCTCGGGGCGGGAGAACTTCACCAGCTCCACTTTTTGAAACTGGTGCTGGCGGATAATTCCGCGCACGTCCTTGCCGTACGATCCAGCTTCGCTGCGAAAACAGGGAGTGTACGCGGTCAGGCAAATCGGCAAGCGTGCCCCGTCCAGAGTTTCGTCGCGATAGAGATTCGTGACCGGCACTTCGGCGGTTGGAATCAGCCAGAGATCCTTGTCGCCGTGCGGCACACGAAACAGATCCTGCGCGAACTTTGGAAGCTGGCCCGTGCCATACATCGATTCGGAGTTGACGAGGTACGGCGGAAGCACTTCGGTGTATCCATGCTCGCGCGTGTGCAGATCGAGCATGAAGTTGGCGAGGGCCCGCTCCAAGCGTGCGCCCAGCGCCCAGTACACGGCGAAGCGGGCGCCTGACAACTTGGCAGCGCGCTCCAGGTCGAGCACTCCGAGTTCTTCGCCCAGCTCCCAGTGCGGCTTGGGCTTGAAATCGAAATGCGGCGGCGCGCCCCAGCGGCGGGCCTCTACGTTATCTTCGGCAGTCGTTCCCACCGGAACACTGGCGTGGGGGATGTTCGGAAGAGAGGTCAGAATCTCGCGCAGACGCGCTTCCTGCTCGGCCGCCTTTTTTTCGGACTCCTGAATCTGCTCGCGCAGGTCTTTTGTTTCGTTGATTTGCGCTGAAGCGTCCTGTCCGCTCTTCTTCAGTTTTGCAATCTCCTCGGAAGCGCGGTTGCGACGTGCCTGCAGAGTTTCTGCCGCCGTGATGGCCTGCCGGCGCTCGCTGTCGATGAGGCGAAAATCTCTCAAGACTTCCGCCGGGTTCATTCCGCGCTGGCGCAGCCTTTCTTCCACCAGCGCGAGGTTGTCACGAACAAAATTCAGATCGAGCATTGTGCTTTAACTTTAGCTGAAAAGGGCGATTCCGTGCACGCGGAGAAGGCGGCCAACCGTCGCGAACTTCAAAATCTTGAACCGCAGAGTACGCGGAGATCGCAGAGAAGAAAAGGCAGAAAAAACCTCTGCGCTCTCCGCGTCCTCCGCGGTTAGCATCTCTTCTGCTGTAAACTAGGTCGCGATGAGACTTCCCCGGTCTTGGCGCACTCTGCTAGTCGTGCTGGCATGTTGTGTCTGCGCCTCCGCCAGCGCTTACAATGCCCGCCCCAAGCTCGTGGTGGTCATCGTGATTGACCAGTTTCGCGGCGACTACCTGGAACGCTATCGCGACCAGTTCGGCGACGGAGGGTTCCGCGTGTTTCTCGATCGCGGCGCTTATTTCACCGACTGCAACTACGACTACGCCAACACGCGCACCGCTCCCGGACACGCCACTCTTTTCACCGGAAGCTACACCAGTGGACACGGGATCATTGCGAATGAATGGTGGGACCCGCAGAAGAAGAAGCGGGTGACGTCGGTCGAAGACGACGCGACAAAACTTGCCGGCGACGGGCGCGACGTAAAGCCCGCCCAAGCGGAGCTTGGACGAGGCACCCCCGGCGCATCGCCACACAACCTTTTGAGCGATACGCTTGGGGACGAGTTGAAACTGGCCACGGGCGGCAAAGCTCGAGTATTCGCAGTCTCGCTGAAAGACCGCGCGGCCGTGTTGCCCGCGGGATTTTCCGGAGACGCCGCCTACTGGATCGATCAACAAAGCGGCGCGTGGATTACGTCCACCTACTATCGGCCGGATCTTCCCGAGTGGGTGCGCAATTTCAACGGCAGACGTCCCGGGGAAGGACGCGCGGAGAAATACTGGAACCGCGAGTGGAAAGACAGCGACGGAAACACGCTCGGTTCGACAGCGCCGCGAAACGGCAAAGACGGCGCGGCTGCTGGGTTCTACGAGGTCGTCGGCTCTACTCCCTTCGCCAACGATTACCAACTGGAGTTCGCGAAGGAACTTGTTGTGTACGAGAAACTGGGCGCGGGCCCGGCGACCGACCTTTTGGTCATCAGCCTCTCGGCCAACGATATTCTTGGACACCAGGTTGGCCCCGACTCCCCGCAAATGCGCAGCATGGCGCTCGAACTCGACCGGCAACTGGCGGAGTTCTTCGGCTTCCTCGGTCATCAGATTGGGATGGCCAACGTGTGGATGGCGCTTTCGGCGGATCACGGCGTAGCGCCTCTGCCTGAATTCGCGAAGACGCTTCGTCTGCCCGCAGCCCATCTGGATGCGAAAGCGTTGCGCGAACAGATCAATTCCCTGCTCTCGAAAAAATACGCAAAGAAAGCCGACTACGTGCTCGAACTCGATTACCCGCTCGCCTGGCTGAACGAAGAGGCGTTCGCCGGGCATAAAGAATCCGAGGCCGAAGCCGATGCGGGCGAAGCCATGAAGCAGGCGGGATTGGCCGGATACTTCACGAAGTCGCAACTGGCGCGTGGAGAGACTCCGGCCACGGAAATCGGGCGGCGCTATGCGCACAGTTACTCGCCCGAAGGCGGATGGTACGTCGAAGGAATTCCGGCACCGTTTCAAGTTGGAGTCAGGACGGGTACCGATCACGCGACGCCTTTCTCGTACGATACCCATGTGCCGCTCGCTTTCTATGGACTCGCCTTCCAGCCCGGAACCTACCGGACGCACGCCGAACCGGTCGATCTGGCGGTCACGCTCGCTTCGTTGCTTGGCATCAACGCACCGGCCGAAGCCACGGGAAGAGTGCTGACCGAGGCGCTGCAGCCGCTTCATCATGCGGCCGCACCGCCCACTGCTGTACCCACCGCTGCGCCCGCCGGGGGAACGCAATGACACCTGTCGGCAATCCGGACTTGAGCGTCAGCTTCGCGGGCATCGAGCTGAAAAATCCGATCATCGCGGCTTCCGGTACGTTCGGCTATGGCGTCGAATTCGAAGACATCGTGCATCTCGACCGGCTCGGCGGATTGGTCGTCAAAGGCCTCTCCAAAGAACCGATGACCGGAAATCCGCCGCCGCGCCTCTACGAGACCGCTGCCGGAATGCTGAATGCCATCGGGCTGCAGAATATCGGAGCGCCAGCGTTTCTCACGGAAAAACTCCCGGCGCTGCGTGGGAAAAAGAATGTGGTGGTGTACGCCAACGTCTTCGGCTATACCCGCTCCGATTACGAGCAGACGATTCAGATCCTCAATCAGGGCGAGGGTATTGCGGCGTACGAAATTAATGTGTCCTGCCCGAACACGGCGCAAGGCGGCATCCAGTTCGGCAGCGATCCGCTGCTGCTCGACGAAGTGGTGCGGACGGCGAAGCGCGCGGCCGTTCGGCCGATCATCGTCAAACTTTCGCCCAACGTCACATCGATTGCGCAGATGGCGAGCGTCGCCGAGGAAGCGGGAGCCGACGCCATCTCCCTGGTGAATACGTTTCTGGCCATGGCGATTGATCCGGAAACGCGGCGTCCGAGAATTGCCAATGTAACCGCCGGCCTCTCCGGCCCGGCGATCAAGCCCATCGCGTTGCGCATGGTTTATGACGCAGCGCGCGCCGTGAAGATTCCGGTGATTGGCATGGGCGGAATCAGCACCCCGACGGACGTAGTGGAGTTTATGCTGGCCGGAGCAACCGCCGTACAGGTGGGAACCGCGAGTTATTTCGATCCGGTGGCGACCGAAAAGCTGGTGGAGGAACTGACCGGCTACTGCCGCGAACACCGCATCGAACGGCTCAGCGAGCTCATCGGCGGGTTGCTGACCGACTGATAAAGATCCATTTGGTGATTTTGTAATCGGGTAATTTGGTAATTTGAAAAGCTGAGACCGCCATGATTTTAAATTACAAAATTGCTCGATTACCAAATTACAAAATCCGCGTCTATCGTCCGCTGGCGTGCCAGATCGAGCCCGGCGACTGATAGTTCAATCCTTCGCCCCAGACCACGTGGGTATCCCCGTGGTTGTCGATGGCGAGTCCGAAATAGTCGCCGAAGGGAAAGCGGAACCCTTGCTTATCGATATAACGATAGCCCCGCACGTAGCCCGAGATCCGGATCTCTTCGCCCCAGGTCGCTCCGCCGTTGCTTGAACTTCGGTAGTACGTGTTCCAATAGGGAGAGTTGCGTTTATCCATCCAGGCGATGCGGACGTCGCCGCTGTTTCCGGCCACGATTGCCGGGAAAGCATGTTCCACTCTCGGACCGGCGAAGGAAACGCTGACGCGCGGCAGCCAGCTTTCGCCACCGTCGGTCGAGGATGAGAAATAAACGCGCTGCGGCCCCAGGGCCGAGCCGCCGGCGTTCCAGAGCGCGTAAAGAGTTCCGTCGGCGTCAGAAGTCAGCGCGACTTGCGCGCCCAAATAGCCCTCGCCACAGTCCTCGTCCTTGCAGCCCGGCGCTACCGCGGAAACGTCAAGCAGAGTCGGGCTCCAAGTGTTGCCCGCATCGGCCGACTTGGCCACATAGAGGTTCACCGAGCCGCGCGCCCCTCCCGCCTTTGAGTAGGAAGCCCAAGCCAGATACGCGTTGCCGGCGGGATCGACGGTGGCCGCGCCGAGCAGGGACCATCCCGGACGGCTTTCGGCATTGACACGCGTCGGGGTAAAACTGCGCCCTCCATCCTGCGAGGCCGCCACCCACACCTCTTCTTCGTGATTGAATGCCACGTAAACGTTCTGACCGCGCACCGCCAGCGCCGGTTTATCGAGTTCCTCGCCGCCGCGAACCGCAATCGTAAAAGCCCAGGTGGCGCCAAAGTCGACCGACTTGGCGAGCATGACCACGCGTTTACTGTTCTGCAACCAGGCTGCATACAGGGTGCGCCGGTCGGTCGGATCGACGGCAATCTGGGGATCAAACTGGCCCGCACCCGATTCCAGCATCACGTGCGGAGTCTGCCAGGTCTTGCCGTTGTCGTGGCTCGCCACCAGCAACATGGTGGGAACGCGGCAGGCCTTGCAATCGGGCACCTTCCCGTAGTGCGGATAAAGAACATAGATGCGGCCCGAACCATCGGCCGCTACGGCGGGTTCCCACTGGTCGCCACTGGTCAGACCAACCCGCTTCTGCGGGGAAAACTGGGGCGACGCCGCCCATGCCACGCTGGCGAGAGCAAACAGCAGGAACACGAGTTTGGAGTAGGCGGAGCGCATGCAGGCAACCCAAGGTGGGGGGGCGAAACGGAACCCTGGCTTTTTGAACTCTAGCGCGAAGCCGGCCGCCGGTCAACCGCGGCTGCCCTAGCGACGTCCCTAACCGGCGGTCAGTAGAATGGGCGCGCCGGAAGTAACGACCAGGGTATGCTCAAAATGAGCGGAAAGCGCGCGATCGCCGGTGCGCACCGTCCAGCCATCTTTGTCGGTAAACACGCGCCCCGAGCCGCTGGAAATGATCGGCTCCACGGTGATGACGAGGCCCTCGTTCATGATTTGGCGGGCCTCCGGGTCGGGGTAGTTTGGGACATGCGGCAGTTCGTGGATGGTGCGCCCAATGCCGTGTCCTCCTAATTCGCGGATGACGGAGAACCCGGATTTGCGCACTTCGCGTTCCACGATCTTTCCGATTTCAAACACGCGGAAGCCGGCCCGGGCGACCAGCATGGCCTTGTGAAAAGCCCTCTCCGTGCAAGCCATTAGTTGCTCAGCCTGCTTGCTCACGCGGCCGACGGGCACGGTGATGGCGGCGTCGGCCATGTAGCCGTCCTTTTCGACGGTCACGTCGAGTTTCACCAGGTCGCCTTCGTTAAGCTCGCGCTCCGATGGAATGCCGTGGACCGCCTCATCGTTCAAGCTGATGCAGCTAGCGCCCGGAAACTTGTATACCATGGACGGAGCGGAGCGGGCGCCATTTTCCTGCATGACGCGCGCGCCGATTTCATCCAGAGATCGAGTGGTGACACCCGGCCGCACTTCGGCCTTCATCGCATCCAGCACCAGGCGGACGATGCGACCAGCGGCTTTTAAGGAAGCCAGTTCCTGCTCATCCTGAATGCTCAAGTGTCGACACTCCCCTCATGGCCACATCATGAATAGAAGCTATCGCATCAATGGGGTTTGGGATAGGGGTTTGGGATAGTTGATAAAGACCTGTTCTTCCCTTCGAACCGCTTTCGCCAAGGGCTTGTCGTTCTAATGCTCGTGATGGCTCAAAGCCGGGCGAACTCTCAGAAAGATCTGGAACGAGACTGGGTTTTTCCCGTAGGCTGAGTCCAGTGTTGAGGGCTTCGAGTAGAAAGTAAAGTCCGCGCCCAGGGCCAACTGCCATAGCCGGCTCTGGACGAGGTCGTGCGCGCCGCCGAAAGTGTAGGCTCCAATGCGGAAGCTCGGAAGCAGAGGGTTATTGGGAAATAACTCATCCTTGTCGACCAGTTCCATCCTCGAGAACGCATAGTTACGCAGCTTGAAGTTAGCCGTCGTCTCCAGCAAGTAGCCGTTCAGATTGTGGTTATCGGCTTCCTTGTGTACTCGTCCCCAAACCAGCGACGTTGCCCACGAACCCTTCGCGAACGGCCGCACATATTCGACTGAAGCCGTCTGGCGGCGCTGGCTGCCAGGCTCCAATGCCTCGGGGTGCTCCAGCCGCCCGTAGCTGTACTGTGCCGTCCAGTGGGGCGATGGAGCAACGCTCAAGCGCGCCGACCAGGAATCGAGCGGCGCGAACTGGATGGTATAACGCTTCTCGTCCGGCTCGCGGCCATTGAACGCCGAGGCTTCTATCTTGAAGCGACCCACGACCAGTCCCGTGGTGATGACTCCGAAGCTGATATGCGTGGAATCCTGCAAATGATGAGATAGCGGAGCGATGGGCAACTCCGACGCCGAAGCGCGGTGCAGGTAGGCCACCGGACCGAGAGCCGGCTCGCCTGCGGCCGCGCCATAAGACAGCCATGAAATTTTGTCGCCAATGGGGTGCGTGTAATAGAACGCGAGCTCGGAAAAGACGTTGTGCGGATGCTGGTGGTCGACCAGCGGCTGACCGTGATAGGTTTCTCCCGTCTGGAAAAGCTCGGGAAATCCCGGATGGGGCGCGGTCAGCGACTCGGCAGAAAGCATTTCGCGAAACAGGATGCTGCCCCGCCCCAGTTTGTGCCGCTGCATCAGCATCAGCCAGTTGACCGACTCAGCCTTGCCCTCGCCGCGCGGGCCGCCTTGCTGGTTGTAATCCACAAACAAAACGCCGTGCGCCATCAAATCCCAGGCTCCCACCGGCTTCATCCAAGAATGCCCCGCCGTGGCCGCGGGCTGCCATCCCGTGCCCGAACTGACGTGGGGCGACGGCATCCAGTCTGGCACGGGCTGTGACATATCCATTCCGGGCATGTCCATCTTTTGCTCTGCAGGACTGTTTACCACAACGTCCTGCGCTGTCGTGAAAGATGCCCAAGAGGCGACTGCCAGGAAACCAAAAATGAGCGCGCGCACGTTTCCACTCCTCAATGCACAAGAATCATGGGTGCAAAATAAAGCTCTTGCTCTGCAATGTTGTCGATGGGGCGCAAGGAGGAGACTAGATCCGCAGTGGAATCGTACCCGGCGGGTCTGTGGAGAGAACTCTCGAAACTTTGAAGCCGGTCAGCAAGCGTATCGTCAGCGCAGGCTCGATTGGCACCAGGACTCGTGTGCACTCAGTGGAAGGTTGCGGGGAATAGGAAGCCTGCACCGCCGCCGCATCATGACCAGTCAGGCAACACTGGTGGCCCACTGGCGCTGGCCGCGGAAAATGGGGAAGCTGTGAATCAGGAAGCGTCTTGCCACTGTGCGCGTGGCAACTTGCCGGATGCCCACCGGCTCCAGCCAAGGGCGCGGACGCGTGATCGGCCTCGGCCAAAGCACCCGCCGCCAACGGCGTTACCATGAGCACCACGATCAACAGAAGCCCCAGAATTTTCGATCCACACTTCATTACTTTGAACCCAACTTTGAACCCAAACTTCAACGCGGTCACGACCCAGTGAGCTTCGCGCGTATTTCTTCCGGCAGGCGTTCGCGGATCTCGGGCGGGAGGTGGTCATGCACGTGGCGCGCCCCAAGCTTGGCAACGTCGACAACCACCATGGGCGCGGGCGTAGCGACGGCCACGATCAGCCAGATCAGCGCCGACAACGCGAAGCCGGCGAGCGCCCCAACCTCCAGCCAGACGGCATGGCGGGGGCCAAAATGCCGGATCACGGCAAACGCCAGCAGAAACACGGCAGCCGAGGCGGAGGCCAGCACAATGAGCGAAATATCGATGATGCGGTGCAATTTCTGGCGGCTGCGGCAGCGGTCGCAACTGGCGAAGTGCGACTCATAATCGCCGCGCATCTCCGGAGCCAGGCCGGAAATATCGTAGCGCCATCCCGCAAGGATCTTCCCCACCATCGGTTCAACGCACTCATTCATAAGAGGTCAAACCGGCCTACGAGGCTATAGCCGGATGGATTCGAGAACTTCCGTCTGGGTTGCCAGCAGCACATGGTTGTGCCACAGCCCCGGACGGCGGCCGAGCGCCTGTTCTGCCGCGGCTCGCGCGATCTCGGGATGGTTATTTTGTTCAGATAAATGAGCCAGAATCAAGTATTCGGCGCCTCCATCATAGTCGCTGGAAAAGAATTCCGCGAGCGCTTCGTTGGAGAGGTGCCCGACCCGGCTCATGACGCGCTGCTTCACCGACCACGGATAGGGGCCCGAACGCAGCATCTCGACATCGTGATTGGATTCCATCACCAGCACGCTGCAGCCGCGGAGATGGTCGCGCACGCTGGCGGGCATGTAGCCGAGGTCGGTGGCAAAACCAATCTTGACGCCCTCGGCGCGAAAGGTGAAGCCCACTGGATCGGCGGCGTCGTGAGGAATGGTGAAAGGCATGACCTCGATATCGCCGACGCGAAAGCCGCGCCCGGCGGAGAAATGCTCCGGCTTCGGCAGTTCGGGGAGCGTGCCCATTTCGTGGTTATCGCGCACCGTCCGGGTCCAGGCATGATGGGTCGGGGCGGTGATAAACACAGGCACATTCAGTTTTGTGGCCAGACGCTGCAAGCCGGCAACATGGTCGGAGTGCTCGTGGGTAATCAAAATGGCGGAAATATCCTCGGCGCGCTCGCCGAGGGCGTGCAGGCGCTTGCAAGTTTCGCGGCGGGACAGACCGGCGTCCACGAGGATGCGGGTTGAACTGGTCGCCACCAGCGCACAGTTCCCACGACTGCCGCTGGCGAGCACCGACACCGACACTGCCATAGCCGTAGCTTACGCCCAGCGGCTGTGGAAACGGGAACAGTTTTTCAGCGGCCGGTACCTTTGGGGGACCGCCGTGCTTCTGGTGTAGAGACGGGGCTTGCCCCGTCTCCCGCTGCGAGTCACTGGAGGTGCGGGCAGAGACGCGGCAAGCCGCGTCTCTACGGGGAATTCAGAAACCCTTCGGAGACTGGGCCAACGACGAACCGAGGCTGCGGAAAAACTCAACAGGGCCGCGAAAAGCTCACCGCAGGCGCTGAAGCGCAAAACATTTTCGACGACTTAGCGGCACGAGTAAACTCGTGCCCTTCCCA
>Ga0074046_10003646_pt1 | contig 12799 bp, 14 predicted proteins | sample BogForMeECP23OM3_FD_94441 | JGI IMG/M metagenome (GOLD analysis project Ga0074046, IMG submission 94441) | Bog forest soil microbial communities from Calvert Island, British Columbia, Canada - Bog Forest MetaG ECP23OM3 | ecosystem: Environmental > Terrestrial > Soil > Wetlands ...
CAGTTCACAGTTCACAGTTCACAGCTCCCTGTCTTCCCCTGCTCTCTCCGCAGTGCTTCCAGCGTTCGCCGGTCTTCGGCGCTCAACGCCGCCTGTTCCAGAAGTTCCGGCCGGTTATGCAACGTCTTCTTAAGTTGCTGTTCGCGTCGCCAGCGCCGGATCTGGGCATGATCTCCATTCATCAGGACCTGCGGAGTCTCAAGTCCGCCAAACTCCGCCGGCCGCGTGTAATGCGGATAGTCCAGCAAACCGCCCGCTCCATGCTGCGACCGCGGAACTCCCTCCACATCCACGTCGATCTCCGCGTCGGCCGCGCCAAAGCTTTCAAACTCACCTGAAGCCTCGTTGCCCAGCACGCCCGGAATCAGCCGCATGGTCGCGTCCACCACCACCGCCGCCGCCGGCTCGCCTCCGCTCAGCACATAATCTCCAATTGAAAGCTCCATGTCGCAATAGAGCTCGTTGATGCGCTCGTCCACGCCCTCATAGCGCCCGCAGACCAGCACCACGCGCTCCAGCGCCGCCAACTCCCGCGCCACCGCCTGCGTGAAGACACGCCCCTGCGCCGAGAGCAGAATCACTTTAGTCCCTACGTCCCTAGTCCCTAGTCCCTTAGTCCCTGCCTTCTTGCTCCCTATTCCGAGACTCTCGATCGCCTCCGCCAGCGGCGCCGGCTTCAGCACCATCCCCTCGCCGCCGCCAAACGGACGGTCGTCCACCGTTCGGTGCCGGTCATGTGTGAAATCGCGCAGATCGTGCAGCCGGACCTCGAGCAAACCTGAAATCTGCGCGCGGCGCACGATGCCCTGCGCAAACACGCTCTCGAAGAACCCGGGAAAGATGGTGACGATGTCGAAGCGCATACCCATGATGATAGAAGCCCCGCTCGTCGTGCGGTGAGGAAACGCGCTCATGCACGCCACATTTCCGTGCCAAGGCAGGAGGGTAGGATTGGGTCTATCCGATGCTCGTATTGCCCTGTGGCCCCGGGCGATCATTCTCGATTGCCCTGAGCACGGTCTTCATAGTGTCCGCCCATGCCGGGCCGAAGTAGGACACGTGATAGTCGTGCCACCACGATACCGGTTTGGGAATCTCGATCACGGGTAGCATCTCCGTAGCAACAGCCGGGGGATTGCCGGCGTCATTAAGAACGATGATTTTGCCATCACCGAGAGCGGCTCTTAAGGTCGCCAACTCCCACTCCACATGCGGTGTGTTCTCTGGCACGGAGATGACCGCCGCATCCACCACGGGAGCAAGGATCTCGATCACTTCGCGCCAGCGGTCGGTGTCCACCGGACAGTTCAACACCGTGCCGCTCAATCCCGACGCAATAATAGAGCGGGACTTTTTCACGAGTTCCAGCTTCTTCGCCCAATCTTCGGACTTCAATCCAATCTTGCCTTGGCGCACCCAGTTCCAGATAAAGAAGCCGGCGAAGCCAAGTCCGGTGTAAAAAACCATCGGATTGAAAAGCCCCAGCGCCGCAGCCAAACCTTCAGCGCCGACCAGGATGACCATCACCCAAATGACGCTGCGAGAACCAGAAGCAGAATGAATGTTGGAATCAGCCAGGGTAATCAGCTTTCCCCAGGGATTTACCGCGCCCTCGAGAAACTGCTGCTCCATGCGCGATTGCTCTCCGCGATGGAAGCGGCGAACCCAAATCACCACCGACCGTCTTCGCTTGAGCGAGATCAGCGCGGGGATGCAGCCGACAACGATGAACACGAAAATGGCGATTAATACGTACACTTTCGCGTCCTCGTCGGCAAGCACGAGAACGGCGAACAAAACCGGCAACATTGCTGTAAGCGCTTTGGAGTAGCGGCGCAACCTGAGGGAACTCGCTAACCGTTTCTGAACGCGCTCTTCGAAGTTTGGCGTCGGCATGGGAGGGGAATACCTGCCTTTCACGTTAGTCTGACGGGATACCCTGCCTTCGAGACTCACGCCGCGGCCGATAACTGAAAGCTAATAGCTGTAAGATGCTCTGCGCCTCCACAGCCGCGCGGTCGCCACTCCAAACAAAAATCCTCCGACATGAGCGAGATACGCTACGCCGCCCGTTTGCACACCGGCCACGGCGCCTGCGTTCCACAGTTGAATCACAAACCACACCCCGATCAGCCACACCGCGGGGATGTAGGTGACGCGAATAAAAATAAAGATCCAGACGAACGACCGGATGCGATCGCGCGGGAACAACACGATAAACGCGCCCATCACCGCGGCAATGGCGCCGCTCGCGCCCAGGCAGGGAACGTGCGAGCCGGGACTTCCCGCCACCTGCGCCAGCATCGCCACCACGCCACCTATCAGGTAGAACACGAGGTAGCGCATGCGTCCCATGGCGTCCTCAATCCTGGGCCCAAACGCCCACAGGAACACCATGTTGCCCGCGATGTGCAGCCATCCCGCGTGCAAGAACGTGCCGGTCACGAGTGTGACCAGATTGCGTCCGTGCTCAATGTTGGCGGGAATGAGCGCCCAGCGCGCGACGAACGCGTCGCCGTTGACCAATTCCTGCAGAAACACATACGCATTCGTCAGGATGATCAGCAACGTCACCACGGCAAAGCGCCGCGGCTGTCGCGACGCGTCTCCGAGCGGGATCAAAGTGGCCACGTTTCAATCCTCAAAGACTTCGGAGCGCCGGAGCACAAGACACCGCCGACGCCGGTATCATCTGTTTTCCGCGCCGGCGTTCCATGGTGCGCTTGCCCGCGCTGCTAATTCTCAGGCCAGCCGGAGGATAGCGCGCCGCGCTGCCGATAGCATCGCCAGCCGCGACACGCCGCTGAAGATCAAGCTGACCCCGACGATGGTGCCGATGACCCACGCGCTGCTCGACGGCCAGGTCGTCCAGATCAGAATGGAAAAGATCAGCGTCACCACGCCATCGAACATCAGCCATCCCGATCCGCCCACCGGCCGCAGCTTCCATGCCAGCGCGAACTCCAGAATCGCCTCCGCAAACAGATAAGCGCCCAGGATCAGCGTCAGCGCGGCCAATCCTGCCACGGGATGGAGCAGGGTGTAGAACCCCGCGAACAAGTAGGCAGCTCCAAGAAGAATTGCCCATGTCAGTCCGCCTACTTTGCGCAGGTGCCAGCCGATCCCCAAATGCACCGCGCCGCAAAGCACCAGCAGCCAGCCGATCAGAATCGTCGCGGCGATTCCCGCTGCCGGAGGCACTACGATGGCCAGAAATCCGGCCACAATAATCAGAATGCTTAGAGCCATCGACCAGGAGATCGAATGCTTTTCCATGGTCACGATGGAATTGTCACTCATGTGCGTCCTCCTTTTCGGGGTTTTGTGTTGCATCTGCGGCGCTGCTTCTGCTGCGAATTGGCACGCCAATCGCAATCCGTTAGAAAACGGAAGAGGGGCCGCGCAACAGCGTATGAGTATTCTAACCTTCCCTGTGCGGATCAGCCTCCGTCGTCGATTAACCCCCGTACTGTTCGTCGCTCACGTGCTCCATCCAGTCGACCACCTTGCCGTCGAGCTTTTCCTGGATGGCGATATGCGTCACGGCTGTCGAGGGTGCAGCGCCGTGCCAATGTTTCTCGCCGGGGGAGAACCACACCACGTCGCCCGGCCGAATCTCTTCCACCGGTCCGCCCCAGCGCTGCGCCCGGCCGCATCCGGCCGTCACAATCAGTGTCTGCCCCAGCGGATGCGTATGCCACGCGGTGCGCGCGCCGGGTTCGAAGGTCACGCTCGCACCCTGCACCCGCGCCGGCTCCGGCGCTGCCAGCAGCGGATCGATGCGCACTGTTCCGGTAAACCAATCCGCCGGTCCCTTCCCCGATGGCTGCGTGCCGGCTCGTTTGATCTCCATTGGATGGACTCCTAACTTCCTGCTGATTAGTCTGCAATACTGCGCGATCGGCCCTTATTCCGCCTTCAGCGACGCCATGTCGATCGAGAAGCGGTACTTCACATCCGACTTCACCAGCCGCTCGTAGGCTTCGTTCACTTTCTGGATCGGGATCACTTCGACGTCGGCAACAATGTTGTGCTCGGAGCAGAAGTCGAGCATCTCCTGGGTTTCCACAATGCTGCCGATGCACGAACCCGAGAAACTGCGGCGGCGCATGATGAGGCAGAAGACGCCGACAGGCAGCGGCTTGTCCGGCGCGCCCACCATGGTGATGTTGCCGTCGCGGCCCAGCATGTTGATGTAGGCGTTGATGTCGTGCTGCGCGGCCACGGCGTCCAGAATGAAGTCGAAGCTGCCGGCGTGCCTGGCCATCTCGTTCGCGTCTTTTGAAAGCACCACTTCATGGGCGCCCAGGCGCAGCGCGTCATCTTTTTTGCCGGGCGACGTAGTGAACACCACCACATGCGCGCCCAGTGCGTGCGCAAACTTCACGCCCATGTGGCCCAGTCCGCCGAGGCCAACCACGCCCACCTTCTGGCCTTTGGTCACGCCCCAGCGGCGCAGCGGCGAGTAGGTGGTGATGCCCGCGCACAGCAGCGGTGCCGTACCCGCCAGGTCAAGGTTCGCGGGAACGCGCAGCACAAAATGCTCCTTGACCACGATGCTGTCGGAGTAGCCGCCGTAGGTCACGCCGCCCAGGTGCTTGTCGGGAAAGTTGTAGGTGAGCGTGAAATTGGGGCAGAACTGCTCCAGTCCCGCCTTGCATTCGGGGCAGGTGCCGTCGGAGTCGACCATGCAGCCCACGGCGGCCAGGTCACCTACTTTGAACTTCGTCACGGCCAGCCCCACTTTGGTCACGCGACCCACAATCTCATGGCCGGGAACGCACGGATAAACCGTGGGCATCACGTCCTTCCACTCGTTGCGCACCTGGTGAAGATCGGAGTGGCAGATGCCGCAGAAAAGAATCTCGATCGCGACGTCATCTGCGCTGGGATCGCGCCGCGCGATCATAGTGGAGACAAGCGGCGATGTTGCGCTGGCTGCGGAATACGCTTTGGCGTTGGGCATGATCATGACCTCGTACTTTTTGGCAAATGCTTATGAGATGCAGATGCGCGTCAGAGGAAGCCGTCGCATCGATTTCTACCCCACCATAACGCGACAACCCGTAAAAACGCCAGCAGCCGAAATCGCCGGCCGCTGACCCTCGCTCCCTCGTTCCCTGCATTCTTGTTCCCTTGTTCCCTCGGTCCCTTGGTCCCTGTCTTTTCGCTCTCTTGCTCCCATGCTCCCCCCGGCCTATCATGGTGCGCAACCGCCATGAACGAGATCGAATCGCAGCTGACACGCTGGCAATCGGCCGGCGTCCTCGATGCGGAGACCGCCGCCCGCATACGCGCGTACGAAATTGAACGCCCCGCGAAGCCCACCGTCGATTCCGCCGCCCCGTCGGCCGTCGCGGCCACCGCCAGTCCCGCGGGACTCAAGTGGCTGGTGGTCACGGGACTTACACTCGGCGCCATTCTGCTGGCCTGCGGCGTGGTGCTCTTTGTCTCCACGCATTGGGACCAGCTCGGTCCCGGCGAGCGCTACCTGCTCGTTATCGCGATGGTCGCCGTCTTCCACATCGCCGGCGGCCTCACGCGGTCGAGCTTCGAAGGCTTCTCCACCGTGCTCCACGCCGTGGGAACCATCTCTACCGGCGCGGCCATCGCGCTGGTCAGCCAAATCTTCAACATCCAGGACCACTGGCCGGCCGCGGTGCTGCTGTGGGCGCTGGCCGCATTGGCCGGCTGGGCGTTGCTGCGCGATCAGGCGCAACAGACGCTGGCGCTGCTGTTGCTGCCCGGATGGATCTTTTCGGAACTTGCCTTCCGCATGGGTGACCACATCGTCTGCGCCATCTACGTGGGCCGGCTCTGCTATGTCTGGGCCGTCCTCTACATCACGTTCTTCATCGGCTCGCGGCGCAAGGTGGTGCAGGGAATTCTCTTCACGGTGAGCGCTGTTGCCGCCGTCACCGGCATCGTCTTCATGCTCGCCGCCTGGGTCTCCTTTTCTTCGGACCAGAGCTCCATTCCGTTCGGCACGCGGGTGTGGGCCTGGATCGCCATCGCCGCCGTGCCGCTGCTCATTGCCGCATTCCACGGCCACAAGGGCCTGGTTCCCATCGCCGCCGCCATCGCATTCGTGATTGCGCTGCCGTGGTGCCACTCCACGTGGATCGAGTCCTATAACTATGGCGGCGGGACCGGTGCCAGCGGAATGGTCACCCGCAACAGTCCCAACCTGCTCGCCCACGCATTGGTGGCGGCCTTTGCCGTCTTTCTCTGCTGGTGGGGCGTGCGTCTGCTTTCGCGCGCGCTGGTCAATCTGGGTATTGTAGGATTCGCCGTTGCCGTGCTCTGGTTCTACTTCAGCAACATCTATAACGATCGCTATCGCGCCCTGGGACTTATCGGCCTAGGCATTCTCTTCCTGGCCGGCGGATGGGCGCTCGAGAAGATGCGACGGCGCATTCTGGCGCGCATGGGCGCGGCACGACCGCAACTTGCGCCGCAACCTGCGGCAGAAAATGGAGGCACGCAATGAAGAGCTCGCGTTTCACCTTCTCTGCCGCCTCGCTCGCGCTGCTCGTCGTGCAGTTGGCCCTGGTGTCAACCATCGCGGCCCAATATTTGTATCAGCGCTGGAGCTGCCCGCGCGTCTGGACCCGTGCAGCCGCCATCGATCCTCAATCGCCCATGCGTGGCCGCTATCTTTCTCTCCAACTCACCGTCGATGGTTGCCAAAGCACGCTGCCCTCGGCCAAGAACGCTAACTTCCCACGCGATGTGAATGGCGCCGTCACACCCGGCCCGTATGTTCTGCGCCCGCAGGATGTCGACTTCCACGCCGAATTGAAGGTCGTCAACAACACCCTCGTCGCCCTTCGTCTTGAGGGCACCGAAGACTCGACCGCCGGGGAAGAAGTGGTGGGCACTGCCAGCTCGCCCTGCAATCAGATGCAGCTCGCATCGTCTACCGATTTCTTCATCTCCGATGCCGCACAAAGCCCGTTGCCGCTCAAGCCCAGCCAGGAACTCTGGGTCGAAGTGACCGTTCCGCCCCAAGGCCCGCCGCGGCCCATGCAAATGGCCCTCAAAGATAACGGAGCGTGGAAGCCGCTGAATTTGAAATAGGCGCGTGGCGCGCGACGATGCGCGCCGCGGAAATCGGTGATCCGCAAATTACGGCGATCGGGGGCAAGGGATACGCTGCTGCCGGGCGCCGGTTATTTCTGTCGAGCCGGTACTCTCTCCATTCGGCGGGGTTCGGTCTCCTGCAGTTTGTCCTTGACCGACTCCATGAAGGCGGCCATGGCCGGAGAAATCCATTTGTCTTTGTGCCAGAGGATTTGGGTGACAATGTCGAGTGAAGGGCCGGCCCAATGCAGGGCTTTGAGATGGTTCTGGCGCAGTTCGCGGCTGACCACGATCTCCGGCAACAGCCCCAGTCCCATGCCGAGGCCGACGCACTGCTTCAGTGCCTCCACGCTTGAGAACTCCGTCACATTGGCGGGGCGAATGTTGGCCAGTGCCAGCGCACGGTCTAGCTTTTCGCGGTAGCTGCATCCCGCTTCAGTCAGCAGCAGATTCTGTCCGGCCAGATCGGCCGGCTTGACCTTGGCCTGGCTGGCGAGCGGGTGGCTGGCATCCGACAGCAACAGGATTCGCTCCGTGCGCAGGCGACAGGACTTGATGCTAGAGGAGGGCGGCAAATTGTCGCCGTGAATCACCATGTCGAACTTTCCGGCCTCGAGATCGAGCGCAACCGTCGCGGTCGAGTGCTGGCTGAAGATGAGTTCGACATGCGGAAAGCGGCGATGGAACGCGTGCAACACCACCGGCAGGCGATAAGTGAGCTGACTCTCTGCAGCCCCGATGCGCAGCGGCCCGCTGGGCTCCGCACCGTTCTGGATGGCGCGCTGACCCTGGTCCATTGCCGCGAGGGCCTGCGACGCGAAGGGCAGGAAGTTGCGGCCCGCGTCAGTGAGGGTCACGCGACGGCCGAGGCGGTCGAAGAGCGGCATGCCGAGTTCTTCTTCGAGCGCCTTGATCTGCGCGGTCACGTTGGACTGCACGGTGTGCACCTTTTCCGCGGTGCGCGTGAAGCTCAACTCTTCAGAGAGTGTGCGAAAGATTTGCAGCTGCCGGACTTCCATCGATAAATCTCCAATACAGATGCACTTTATCACATCAATCTATTGGACAGATACACGAACCTGAGCCAGACTCTCGATATGAAGCGCTCGAAACATCCCCCAAAGGAGGTTGCTATGAACTGCATCACCGCCCTCGCGCGACTTTTTTCACATTGTGACTAATCGCATGCCGGCTGTGACCAACAGCATCTGAAGCGCTTTGTGTGGACGTCGGCGCTTGACGAGCTGTGCCTCTAAACCACTGAATCCAAAAACGTTCTTGAATCTGTGCGGTCTACACTGCATCTGTTGGGCAGGTTCCAAAGGTTCGCGCAATTCCCCGCAAGCGCACAACCAAATTCCAGATTGGAGAAAAATCATGACGCTGATACGCCGCATTCCCCGCAGGCAAACTGTCCTCTCACTCGTAGCATTCTCGATCCTTCTTCTCACAGCGTCGAGCGTGCTCGCCAACCCGGCCAAAGACCCCGACGTGCCGGCAACGCCAGCAGGATTTCAGCCGCGCACCATTCAGCAGCAGATTCAGCTCGCCGGCGAGTACCTTGCCGGACACGGTGTGCTGCAGGATTTGCAGCGCGGGGCCTTCTGGTATGAAAAGGCGGCTGGAGCCGGCGATCCCCAGGCGCAACTCCAGATTGGCTATCTGTACGAGGCAGGTATCGGCGTTCCCAGGGATCCGGTGCGCGCCTTTCACTGGTATCAGCTTGCCGCCGCTGGTGGACTGGTCACCGCCAAGGTGAATCTTGGCGTTGCCTATCTCTTTGGAGACGGAGTTGAGAAGAACGAGCAAGCAGCCTTCGCGCTCTTTCATGAAGCCGCGCAAAAAGGCAGCGGGCTCGCGGCTTGCAGTCTGGGAGACATCTATCACTTCGGAATCGGAGTGACGCAAGACGATGCTGAGGCCGAACGTTGGTATCTGAAGGGAGCAAAACTGCACAATCCCCAGGCGGAGTACGTTATGGGATCGTTGTTTTTCGCGGGACCGAATCACGAGATCAACCTGGGCACAGCAGCAACCCTGCTGCGCGAATCCGCGGATGCCGGCTACATTCCAGCGATGTATCAGCTCAGCCTGTTGCTCGAGAGAAACCCAGATCTTGCGAAGCATCAAGGAGAGGCACTGACTTATCTCAACACTTCGATCAACGGAGGCTCGTGGATGTCGTCGATGCTTCTCGGCGTGCTGGAGCGGGACGGCAAGGATCTGCCGCGCGATGCATCTGCGGCATACTTCCAATTCCGTGTTGCAGTGCTACAGGGTGGAGACCTGGCGCAAAAGCTTCTCAAGAACGATCTAAAGGTGCTCGCCACCGAACTGGGCGCTGATCGCACGGCAGAGATCGACGCTCAAGCCGAGGATTGGCACCAGCGCCACCATGCTGTTCTTGAATTCGTCTACAAACCGGGAGAAAATGAGACAGGCTTCCCCGCCTACGCATTGGCGGCTCCCGAAAATGGCGGGCATACGGCTATGTTGCTTCCTGTCGAGGCGGGAATCGATGGGACGTATGCCCAGCGATGAGGCGCCGACAGCGCGGTTTTTGACGACATCGCCACGGGCGGTGCCGTGAGTTCAGAACGGAGTCTCGTGTCCGACCAGGAAAATCCAATCACTGAATCCGAACCACGCGCGGGTGCGCCGGAATCGACCAAATGGTCGATTCTGATGCACCCCGCATTCTTCATCTCTGCTTCCACCCTCGTGGGACTGCTCTTCGCCTTGCAGCAGCGGGGGCACATGAGCATGGAGGGCTACCCAATCGCGCTCTGGACCGCAATCGTACCGTGGGGCGTGCAATATTTCTTGTGGGGAACCATCGCCTGGATTCTTTGGCGTCTGTTCCGGCCGTTCATCCAATCCGCCACCATCCTTCAGATTTTTACGATCGTCCTTCCCGTGAGCCTGGCAACCTACTTGATCGAGACCATGATCTGGGTTGCCTTCTTCCCGCATTACTCAATCAGTCATCCGGTCATGGGCTATTGGCAGCGTGTTGCCTTCAATTACCGCGGCGACCTGATGGAAAGCATGGCAATATTCTGGTGCGCCTTTTTCTTCTTCCGCGGCATCGGATATTACCAGCAGTTCCGGGAGCAGGAAACGGCAGCATGCCAACTGGAAGCGCAACTGGCGAACGCAAAAATGGCCGCATTACGAATGCAGCTCAACCCTCACTTTCTTTTCAATACCATGAACAGCATTTCCAGCCTGATGCGCAGCGATGTGGAAGCCGCCGACGCCATGCTGGAACATTTGAGCAGCTTGCTGCGTATGACTCTGGAACGCGGCGATGTCCAGCTCATTCCGCTGCACGACGAGATCGAATTCACAGAGACCTATCTTGCCATGCAGGATCGAAGATACGCGGGACGGGTCACGCGCATGGTTTCAGTCGACCCCGAACTTCACGACGCACTGGTGCCGGCCATGATCTTGCAGCCGATCGTTGAGAATGCTTACGCCCATGGGCTATCAAAACTTGATCGCGGCGGACAGCTTTACATCGACGTGCGCAGGAATGGGCAACAGTTAAAAGCCCTCATCACGAACAATGGCGTTGGCTTGAAACCCGGCGTGAATCAGGATTCGAACGCATACGGCGCGGGCGGATACGGCGTGGGATTGACCAATGTGAAAGATCGCCTCCGTCTGCACTACGGTGACGAGGGGTCGTTCGCCATGCGCGAGCTGGATTTAAATCGCGTACAGGTTTCCATCACATTTCCTTTGCAACTCTCGGCAAAGCCTGCCGAAAGCCTCACAAGGTACGGTGCCTGATGATTCACGCAGTGGTGGCAGACGATGAAGTCCTGGCAAGGCAGAAGTTGCGCCAATTGCTTCGCGACGACCGCGACATTGAAATCGTGGGCGAATCGGCAACAGCGCTTGAGACCATCGAACTTGTGAAAGCCACGAACCCGGAATTGCTGTTCCTCGACATTCGCATGCCGGGCATGGACGGATTCGATGTCGTCGATGCGCTGGCCAACCATGCGGATGTTTCTCTTCCGCGCATCATTTTCACCACCGCGTACGACCAATATGCCCTGCGCGCCTTCGAAGTCAATGCCGTCGACTATTTATTGAAGCCGTTCACGCACGAGAGACTTCGCACTGCCATCGAACGGATTCGCGAGCAGCCCCAGGCGAAGCAGCAGGGAACCGGCACCGGGAGCGGGAACAGCAAGGGCGTCAATTTTTATACCAACCGCATCGTCTTCAAGTCGCGCGGCCGCATTTTGTTTCTGCCCGTCTCCGACATTCGCTGGATTGGCGCTGAGGGCAACTATGTGCGGCTTTCAACCGCAACGGAAACCCACTTACTGCGGGAAACCATGGCTCACCTTGCGGAGCGGCTCGATCCGCGGGGATTCCTGCGCGTGCATCGCTCGTTCATTGTGAACCTGAAGTATGTGAAGGAGGTGCGCCGGGAAACCGATGGCGACTCCGTCGTAATCATGGATAGCGGTCAGAAAGTTGCTTTGGGCCGCAGCTATCGCGCGTCTCTCAACGAGCAGCTCCATCGCGCCTGAAAATCACGCTCCCTCACGCTCCCGGCGCGTTCAAATCCACCAGCCCCTCCGGCAGCGCCATTTCCACGCGCTTGCCCTCAAGGTCGACCCTGCGCAAATAGCTTCTCGCAAACGGAATCAGCACCTCGCCGCACGCGCCGCGGACAACAAGCAACGGTGCGGCTCCGCCCGCGCGGTCCACGTTCTCAATCTCGCCCACGGTCGCCGCTTCCGCGCCGGCCACATCCACCAGCACGCAACCGATCAGGTCGCCGACGAAGACCTCATCCGCGGCGAGCGGCGCGCGTTCCGTTTGCGGAACGGCCACAATCATCCCCTTCAGCTCTTCTGCTGCTGAAATCGAGTCCACGCCCGCGAAGTGCAGGACGATGCCGCCCTTGTGCAGCCAATGGTTGGTGAGTTCGACTGGGCGGGCTGGTGAATCCATGGGCTTGGTCTCCCCGGTCCCCAAATGCGAGGGACCCGGGGCACTCACACTCACACTCACACTCACACTCACACTCGCCGCGGGGAGCAGCCACAACTGCCGCCGTTCAGCAAATTTATCGGGGAAATCGGTGAGAATCTCGGCGAGGACCTCGCCTTTGCGGCCCTGCGGGCGACGAATCCGCGCCAGCCAAACCCAGTTTCCAGGCGGAACTGGCACGGCGACCTCCGCACCGAAAGGAATTCAACGGTGCGGGTCTGGAGACCCGCACTACAGCCGGTCTGGAGACCGGCGCTACACAGAAACCGGCGCCAGACAAACCCTGAGGCCGGCGTGGCCTCTGACGACGCTAAATCTCGTCGTCCTCTTCCAGGATGTCGAGCGTGTAGCGGTGGTGCAGCTTCATGCTGACTGCGCCCAAAATGGTGCGCACCGAGCGCGCTGTGCGCCCCTGCTTGCCGATGACTTTGCCCACGTCCTGCGCCGCCACACGGAGCCGGAGCACCGTGTTCTCCTCGCGGTTCACGGACTCGACTTCAACGGCTTGCGGTTCGTCCACCAGGGCCCGCGCGATTTCGCGAACCAACTCGTCTACTTGCACCATTTCAGCTTGGGTCATGATCTTGCCCCTGACCATCCACGTTCGGAGATTGGCACTCTGAAACTGTGCGCGAAGAATAACACGCATACCCCTTTGAAGCAAGGACTTATGTTGCCCCAAGCCTTCCCGGCCCCG
>Ga0074046_10003648_pt1 | contig 12794 bp, 8 predicted proteins | sample BogForMeECP23OM3_FD_94441 | JGI IMG/M metagenome (GOLD analysis project Ga0074046, IMG submission 94441) | Bog forest soil microbial communities from Calvert Island, British Columbia, Canada - Bog Forest MetaG ECP23OM3 | ecosystem: Environmental > Terrestrial > Soil > Wetlands ...
ATATCTGCGGACCATTCCGAGAGGCTTCCATATAAGACGGAGTCCATTCCAAGTACCGCGCCGTGCTTGGCAATTTGAATGGTCAGCCTCCTGCCCCCGATGTCTTGCATGGACAGTCTCACGTCTCCGGAAAGCACAATGAAGACGCGAGTGAGTCGCTCCTGTTCCAGAAACAGGATGTCTCCGGCGCTGTAGTCCTCAATGAACATGGCGCTTTCGAGTTCGCGGAGTGCCTCTTTCGACAAGGAGCCCAGGCAAGTATCCTCCCCCCAGGACCCGAATTTGCGGTGGCTCGATACAAGATGGGGAGTGTGGATGCTCCAACCGGGATTGACTTCAATTTGCGTCGCAGTGCAGAGCATGGTTCGCGTCTACCTTTCTCGCGCTTCCAATGTTTGGGCGGCTTCAGTTGGAGACCCTGCGCGGTTCCCGGCGGGCATGCGCCGCGCTGAATGTCCGGTTGACCACAAATCAACGGAGATTCGCCGGGCCCTCAGAAGCGGCCCGAGAGACAGTACCGTGCCCACAAGCATGACGCCGGCGAGAATAGTCTCCGCGTTCATGGGTGAACCTCCGTGCGTTGTGTACCGGCTGAGTTTGAATACTCCGGAGACTCCCGGCCCTCGCCTGCGCGGCAAAGGGCCGGGATTCCCAGCGCAAGTTATTCCTGCGTTGCGGCTGCCTTTTTGTGGTGCCGCTCCGGCAGAGGCTTGCGAACCTCGGGTTTTACTGCGGTTTCGTCGACGGGCGTGGTTCCCTGCACATCGCTCGAGAACGTAGCGCCGGCGGGCACCAGGTAGTTCTGCGCGTTCTGGTCGTCGCCCGTTCCCGCAGCCACGCTGATGCGATTCGCTTCGATGCCCTGTTCCGTGACCAGGTAGTCCTTCATGTTCACCGCGCGCTGCCGGTCAAAATACTCGACCTTGGCGTGCTTTTTCCTCACCGCAACCTTCTCCTGCTTCGCGGTAATCTTCTGCTCTTTCGCGTCGGAGTCGGCCACAATGACCAAGCCGGCGCCGGGGTCCTGCTTCAGATCGAGAGCGATCTGGTCCAGACAGGCCTTAGCTTCGTTGTCCACGCGCGTAGGCCGCCGGGCATCGCGTGCAAACGACGCGCTGCAGAGTGCCTGTACATGTGGAGGTGGCGGCAGCGCCGGCGCCTCGATGGTCACGCCGGTTTCCGCGCTCGCCGTGTGGTTCTTGTCGTCGGCAACATTGCAGGTAATTCCCACCTTGCCGGTGGGTGCGCCCGCCGAAGAAAACATCGCGGTAGCGCCACTGCCGCTGATGGCGCCTGCCGTGGCCGTGTAACTATAAGTCAACGGGCGGTTCTGCGGGCTGAGACCGGTGCACGAAATCGTGCTGCTATCCCCAGGCTTTATCACCGAGGGGTTCGCGGAGCAACTGACCGTTGGGGGTTCAAACTCCTTGACCGTGAAGCTGGCTGAGCACTGTGCGGATTGACCAGGCTTCAACCCCTCTTTGCCCTTCTTGCCTTCTTTCACTTCTACATTCACCGTGTGGCTGCCCGGATCCATCGAGGCGGTAGCAACCGTCGCGGTAGCTCCATTGCCGGAAACGCCAGTTCCCGACCAGTTGTAGAGCACGTTGACATTCTTCTTGGTGCTCACCGAGCCGGCCGTTGCCGTCGCCGTCACCCCGTCACCTTGATAAATGGCAGGCGGTGTAGCGTTGCACGCCAAGGTGATTGGCGCCTGCTTTCTGCATCCCACGGCAGACGTCAGGCACAGGGCAACAAGCCCCATGCCGATCGACTTCCAACTTCTCGAATTCATTTCGCCTTCCTCGCTTTCAAATATCCGATTTCCGCGCTTCAGCACGCGAGAAAATATCAACCATCACGGGATTAGCGTCTTGCACCTGATTGGTTCGCCTCGATCCCACTCCTACGGAAGAAATCCGGTGCGAGTCCCTGATCCCGCAGAGCGACGATGTACCGCCGACACCCACTTGAGTTGACGTGTCGCTCACCTGATATTTCTCTGCTTAAGCACAAGCAATACACGTGCCAAACCGTACAGCGGCTTGACTCCGGCTTTTGCATGCTACGGAAGCCACACTCGTGGCGCGCGAATCCGCTTCTTACTTCGTGCCCGCCCGCCGTGTTCCCGAGCACGATAAATCATTTCGCCAGAGGCAAATGAATTGACCTTCGCTCTCGCGGAGCGGGGCTGATTGCAACCCGGGATGATCGCGCTCAGAGGCGATTCACGGCCCTGCCGATCATCGCGCGCGGATGTCGGCGAAGTTTCGAATCTGACGACGACACTTTCGACACTGCGTAGTGCTCGCGGGATCGTTCATTGATAACAAAAGGGATATTCCCGCCCGAAATTTGGCATCTTCCTTGCTCTACGTGATTGACAAAGACGACAGGATACCGGGTTGCCGATATGAGAAAGACCACGAAGGTACACGCACTTGGCCAAAAAGATGCACGGCCGGTGCTGCGTGGTGCCCGGGGCTGGGAAGAACCTGCGGGACAGTCAACCATCTGTTCCACATGACATGACGAGGGCGCCAATTCAGGGCGCATGGGGAGGGTGAAATGCAGCCGGAACGAAAGCCAAAGTTGGCGCTCGTGACTGAAGCAGGGTGTGGCCTGCAATACCTCGATGCCGAAGGTGGCGGCTGGCGGCGAAGCGATGAAGAACTCGTCATCGCAGCTCAGGGCGGAGAATCTAGCGCTCTGGACGAGTTGCTCAGCCGCCACCGGAGCATGCTGTATTGCTTCGCAAGCCGCATCGCAGCGACAGCCGACGAAGCTGACGAAGCGGTTCAGGAAACCATGTTCCGCGCCTTCAAAAACATTGGAAAGTTCCGCGGACAGAGCCGTTTTGCCACCTGGCTGGTTGCCATTGTCGTCAACGCAGCGATTTCCATCCGGCGCAAGGAAAAGGGTATTCATTGGGTCTATCTCGACGAACAGTATGCGGATGACGCTCGAAACTGCATCAGAAGTCTGCGCGATATGTGCCCGAATCCTGAAGATCAGTACTCTCGCCGCGAGCTTCGCAGCCTGCTGCGGCGCGAGATTGGAAAACTGCACCCCAAGTATCGCTTCATTCTGCAGGCATGCGATCTCAATGAATGCTCGATTGAGCAAGCCGCACAGACGATGGGGATCACGCTCGCGGCGGCAAAGTCCCGTTTGCATCGGGCCAGGCGCGGCCTGCGCACTGCATCGCGAAAATATGGCGCCCAGCTCTCATTTATGCGGGGTGACATGGCATCTGATTCTGTCTGCTGAAAGCGATTTTGATGAGCGCATTGGCAAAATGCGAAGTCGCCGGACCGCGACAACCGGCAAGCGCGACGCAAAGGAGTGCCGCAGGCATTCATCTGGCCAGTGCGCGCAGGTCGAACCCGCCCATCGTCATTCCTCAAAGGCCCATCGCGCGTCCTCTGGCCGGCGCTCACCACACCATCTCATTGAGCGAGATTCTGAAGCTGGTAACAGACAGCTTTCGCACCAGCAAAATGCGATTTGCACTGACGGCTCTGGGAATGGTCATCGGCACAGCTTCAGTCATCCTCGTGGTCACCATCGGATTGACGGGCAAACAGTTCATCCTTGCGGAGATTCAGAAAATCGGAACCAATTCTGTCGAGCTTGAATACGCAGCCGACGGGACCACCGTCGCGGAGCGCGTACTTTACAACGATTTTCTTACGCGCGAGGACGAAAAAGCCGTCGACAGACAACTGCCCGGCATTCTCTATTCTTCGCCGGTTCTTGAAATGCATGACTCCATCGATTTCGGCGCCGGCGTCGTCAAAGACGGCCTTGTGCTCGGCGTGAGCCCCCAATACCAGAGCATCCGTAACCTGATTGTGCTCTCGGGCCGCTTCTTCGACAACCAAGACGATATCACGCACACCAAATGCGCAGTGGTTACCGAGCCATTCGCTCGCGAACGCTACGGCAGCGACGACGCTGCAACTGGCCAAACATTTCAGATCCACGGGATTCCCTTTATGATCATCGGCGTCTTCCGCGAGAGTGTAGACGACTTTGGCCAATCCGAAATCGCAGATCAGACCATCCTGATCCCTTATTCGGTCGCCCGCTACTTCACCGGAAGCGCGAACGTAAAGCAGATTTATTTCTCTATGAACAGCATGGAAGCGGTGCCCGGTGCGGCCGATAAGATCGTTCGCATCATTCAGTCTCGGCACCGGCCCGGATCGGTGTACGAGACGCAAACTCTCAAGGAGCTTCTCACTACGGCGGCGCGCGTGGCCAACGCTCTCACCCTGGTCCTTGTGCTGGTCGCCACCGTCACGTTGCTGGTGGGTGGCGTCGGCATCATGAATATCATGCTGGCAAATGCCCATGCCCGCGTGCGCGAGATCGGCATTCGCAAAGCGCTGGGCGCCACGTGCGCCGATATCCTGCTGCAGTTTCTTAGTGAAGCGGTCATCATTTCGCTGGCCGGGGGAATCGTTGGAACGCTGATTGGCCTCGCCGTGCCGCTCGCCGTGCACTTCTTAACTGACTACGCCATTCCAGTTTCGAGCTGGTCGGTTGTGATTGGCCTCTCTGCGGCGACCCTGGTGGGCATCATTTTCGGGACTTATCCGGCGACTCGTGCAGCGCGCCTCGATCCCGTGGAGGCACTGAAATATGAGTGAGCTGAACACCCAGTTCGCCCGGGAACGGGCGTAAACTTCCGCATCGAACCTGACGAATCGTGGATATGCGAGAGGTGAATGACAAGCTGAAAGGGAGGTATGGAAATGGATCATCGTTACGAGCGGCCAGACGGGCAAGATGACAATCTCGAACTATACGAAACGCGGACCGAGGCAGGAACGAGGCCCGACATCTCAATTGTGATGCCATTTCACAATGAAGAAGAGAATGTTCGGGAACTCTACGCCCGACTGAAACGCGTAATGGAGCAGCGGACAGAGTCCTATGAATTTGTCTTCGTTGACGATGGATCGAGCGATAGAACCTACAGGCTCCTCAGGGAAATTGCCAGCGTCGACAGCATGGTTCTGGTCGTCAAGCTGCGCAGAAACTTCGGCCAGACATCGGCTCTGGCAGCAGGATTCGACCATGCGCTCGGAGAGTACATCATTTCCATGGACGGCGACTTGCAGCACGATCCGAACGATATTCCCCGGTTTGTGAAGAAGCTGGATGAAGGCTACGACATGGTCTCCGGCTGGCGCAGCAAGCGCGTCGATAACTTTCTTCTGCGCCGCGTTCCTTCAAGGTGCGCCAACTGGATGATGGCCAAACTGTCTGGAGTGGATATTCACGATTTCGGCACGACGTTCAAGGCATATCGCCGCAGAGTTATTCAAGACATCCCGCTTTACGGTGAACTGCACCGATTCATTCCCGCACTGGCCAGTTGGTATGGCGCTTCCATCTGCGAAATCCCGATCAATAACATCAACCGCAAACACGGAAAGAGCCATTATGATTTGCGGCGAACAATCCGCGTTTTCTTCGATCTGATTACAATCCGCTTTCTCCTCAAGTATTTGAACAGGCCTCTTCATCTTTTCGGTCCCATCGGAGTTCTATGCACTCTGTTTGGCGGCGGGGGCATGTTGGAGCTTATGGTCAGCAAGATCTTTCATCCCGGTACTCAGTTGATGGATCGGCACGGACTGCTGTTTGTAACGAGCGCTGTCCTGATGGTGGCGGGTATTGAGTTCTTAGCCATCGGCCTGCTCGGCGAATTGCAGGTGCGCCATTACCACACTATGCAGAAACCGGCGCCCTACGCTGTCGATCGCATTGTCGCTTTCAATAACGTCAGGGCAAACGGGGCCTCAGGTTACCGAGAAGAGAGGCAGTGACTTTTTAACATTACGTCGACACCGGAAGCGCGGCGAATCCGGCGCGTTTTGTCGCAGAAGTCGGCTCAGTTTTCTCTATACTGTGATGAATACAAACACACAATCCGGGTTGAGAGACGCCATGCACCCATTGAAGAGACATGCGTCTGTGCCCTTGCGGCCCCAGGAACTTCCCTTTACCGCGGAAGAGCGCGGTTCTGTAACCATCCTCTTCGGAGGTCTCACCTGGAAGCACGAGCGTCTGATCGAAGGCCTGCTCGCCGGAGCAGGATACCTGTGCCAGCATTTGCCGGAGACCGATCGCGCCGCCCACGAACTCGCCCAGGAATACTGTGCCAGCGGCTTGTGCAATCCCGTCTATTTCACGATCGGCAATCTGCTTCGTTATTTGCGCAGCCTTCAGGATTCCGGGCTCAGCGTCGAGCAGATCGTGAAGAAGTACGTCTACTTCACGGCCGCCTGCGGAGGGCCCTGCCGCTTCGGCATGTACGAATCGGAGTTTCGCACTGCCCTGGCCGCAGCCGGTTTCAAGGGATTTCGCGTTCTTTCGTTCTCGCAGGATCGCGGCGTCTATGCGACGTCGGGCCACAGCGGTCTTGATTTCACGGTGGATTTCGGCATGAACGCCCTGCACGCGTTTGTCCTCGGCGATCTGCTGAACTCGGCACAGCGCCGCATTCGGCCTTTCGAAGTGCAGGCGGGAACCACGGAACGCGCCGTTGCGCGCATGACCAATGGCATCGCGGAGCACTTCAAGACCTATCGCGGATTTGAGTTGAACCAAATCCTTCCGCCGCGTTTCTGTCCGGCAGCCGAATCGCGGGCCTACTACATCCCCAGCCGGACAGTAAAGATCCTGAAGCATTTGTACGGCAACGCGCTCACCACCATTCTCCCCAGCGTTTCGCGTGAGTTGCACGAGGTTGAGGTGGATTGGCTGCGCGTGAAACCGGTGGTGAAGGTGATCGGCGAGTTCTGGGCGCAAATGACGGAAAGCGACGGCAACTTCCGCATGCTGGATTTCCTCGAGAAAGAGGGAGCCGAAGTTTCCATCGAGCCCATCAGCACATGGCTCCTCTACCTGCTACACCAGCGGGGAGACCATGCCGCATTTCGCGGCCAGATGCTGCGCCACTCCGCGCCGTGGTCTTCTCCGAAGAATGCCCTGCGGGCGCGCCTGCCGCTTCTTCTCAAACGACTTGGTTTCTCCGCAGCAAGCGCTGTTTATCGTCACCACTTTTATCGCCTGGCCGAGTTGCTCGGATTTCCCCGGCCCAGCCTGGTGCCGCAGCGGGAGCTTGCCGAACTGGCGACGCCTTTCTATAACACGCGTCTGCGCGGCGGCGAAGGGCATCTGGAAGTTTCCAAGACGCTCTACTACACGCGCAACAAGAAGTGCCACCTAGTGCTGGCGCTCAAGCCTTTCGGTTGTCTGCCTTCGGTGCAATCGGACGGCGTTCAGGCTTCCCTCGTCGAGAACTTCCCTGAAGTGAGTTTCCTGCCCGTAGAAACCTCGGCGGACGGAGAAATTCACGCTTATAGTCGCGTGCAGATGGCGCTTTCCGAGGCCCGTGCCAAGGCCTCGAGCGAATTCGAGCGAGTTCTTCAATCCACGCATCGGCCGATCGAGGAAATCCGAGAGTTTGTTGCAGAATCCCCCGAACTGCGGCATCCGTTGCACCCCATTCCCCGCCAGCCGGGTGTGGTTTCAACTGCCGCAAATTTCGTGTTGTACGCCAATCAACTAATGGACATGCGACGCAAGGAAAAAGCGCGCTCCTGGGTCTGGTTAGGAGAGCAATCGAACGATGCGGCACTCGGCCGTCTCTCGTCAAAAGGAGAATAATTCCATGAGCGATCTACAACGTCCCTTTGCAGATACTAGTTCGTCTTTTCCGACGCTTCGTCTCAGCGAGGACGTCAACGAGGAACTGAAAAAAGGCCAGCGCTCCCAGGTGCCTCAGCCGCGGAATGGGATTCCCGCAACCCTCCCCGAACCTGTTTTCCCGCGCAATCCCAAGCTGTTTTCCGCGCCTGACGAGGACTATTTCCCCAAGAACGGGAAGCGTCACTATACCCTCCCCCAGATCTACCACACCATGCGCGGGTGGATGTTCCCCTATTTCCGCTCGCGCCTGCTGCCGGGCGATTTCCACCCGCTCATCACCTATCTGTTTACTGAGTCGAAATGCAATCTAGATTGTCACTACTGCTGGGCCTACGACAACCACGTGGCCGGCATGACCGAGGACGTTGCGAAACGGTCGATCGACTGGCTGCATTCGACCACCTGCAGGGTTCTCGCCCTCATGGGAGGAGAGGTCCTGATTCGCCCTAAGTTCGCGCACAAAGTGATCGATTACGCGCGGCAAAAAGGCTTCTGGGTCTATCTACCGACCAACGGAAGGCTGATGAAGCCGGATACGATCGACCGCCTGGCGGATGCCGGCGTGGGAAGCGTGAATCTGGCGGTGGACGCATGGGACCTGAAGCCGGGCCTGCCCAAAGCCATGGTACCCATCCGTGAAAACTTCAATCACCTCATTCGTAAACAGCACAAATACGGATACACGGTCTTTCTCAACATCAACATCTGCCGCAACAATCTTGAAGATGTGCGCATGCTGACGCAGTTGGCGCGCGACAACAACATCGCCACCGATTACCACATCTGCGAGACGCCGATGATGGAGCATTCCGAGTTCAAACACTTCGATGACAACCCTGTGTTCATCCGCCCCGAGGACCATGCTGCCATCGGGGAACTGGTGGACTGGCTCATTGAGAAGCAGAAGAGCGGCTGGCACATGGTCAACTCCGTGACCCGTCTCGCGGAGATGAAGAAGTTTATTAACAAGGAACTGGAGGAATGGGGCTGTCGCGCCGGACAGAGCAGCATGATCATCCGCACCGATGGCACGCTGGCGCCGTGCTTCCCAACGTACTCGTCCAATCACGACTGGGGTACGATCGAAGCCCCCCGGATGGATTCGAAACAATTGTGCGCGATGAAACATGAGTGCGAGCCCAACTGTTTCTCGACGCTGAATCACATCCTGGCGTTCTGCTACAACGACGCTCGCGTGCTGCGCTGGCTCCTTAAGCAGGCCGCGCACGGGTTCCAGGGCGTGACCGGAAATATGGAGTAGGCAGGTTAAGCGCAGAGGCAGAGGAGAGGATGACGATGCAGCGGTTTCTGGTGGGCCTTGATGTCGGTTCAACGACGATAAAGACCGTGGTGCGTTCCGCGCCTGCCGGAGACATCTTATTTCACGACTATCGCCGCCATGAAGGCCAGCAGGCATCGACTGTGCTGCACATGCTGCAGCAGGCAAAGCGTGAACTCGGCATGGCCGATGAGAGGATCCGGGTCTTCATGACGGGAAGTGGCGGGCAGCATCTGGCAGATTTGCTTGGCGCCCGCTTTGTTCAGGAAGTCGCTGCCGTCAGCCTGGCCGTCGAATCTTCGTTCCCGGATGTTCGTTCGGTAATTGAGCTCGGCGGCCAGGACGCGAAGATGATCATCTTCCAGGAGGGCGCGGTCCCCGGCCGGCGAAAGAAAATCGCCTCGATGAACGATAAATGCGCTGGCGGCACCGGCGTTGTGATCGAAAAAATCGCGGCCAAACTGCATGTTTCTTCCGAAGAGCTGTTCACCGAAAAGTATGAAGATGCGCACATCTATCCCATAGCCGGCAAGTGCGGAGTATTTGCCGAGACCGACATCACCGGGCTGCAAAAACAGGGCGTCCCCGTCGGCCACCTGATGGCCTCTCTGTTTCACGCTATCGTCCTGCAGAACCTCACCGTGCTCACGCGGGGAAATACCTTGATGCCCGACGTATTTCTGCTGGGCGGTCCGAATGCCTTTTTCCCAGGCCTGCAAACCGCGTGGCGCAAAGGGCTGCTCGATCTTTGGAAGCGCAAGGAGATTGCGTTGCCCGCGGAGAGGACAGCAGAGACATTGGTCACGGTGCCGCCCATGGCGCAGTACTTCGCTGCGATGGGCGCGATCCTGTTCGGCGCCGCGGAAGCGGAAGAAACACAGTACCTCGGGACACAGCCGCTGGAACATCACATCCGCAGGAGCGAGGCGACTCGCAACAGCAAAGCCGGAAGCGGTGGCTTGTGCAGCGACGAAATCGAATTGGCGGACTTTCGCCGCAGCTATTCCCTCCCTGCAACGCCCGCTCCCCTGCCGGCAGACCGCACACTCGAGGTTTTTGTCGGCCTCGACGGCGGCTCGACGTCGACCAAGGCAGTCGCGCTTTCAGCCGGTGGTGAGATTCTGGCCAGTTCCTATCGCCTGTCCCAGGCCGATCCCATTAGCGATGCCATCGCGGTTCTCAAGGATTTAGGCGGCAAGTTGAACATTTCCGCGCGCTCGGTGAATGTGCTTGGCTTGGGCACCACCGGCTATTCCAAGAACCTTTTGAAAAAGGTGCTCTCCGCCGATGTTGCCCTGGTGGAAACCGTAGCGCACGCAAAGTCGTCTTTGCGCTTATTCCCCGACGTCGAAGCCATCATTGACGTCGGTGGTCAGGACATCAAGATCATCGCTCTTCAGGACGGGGCCGTAAAGGATTTCAAGCTGAACACGCAGTGCTCGGCGGGCAACGGATATTTTCTGCAATCCGCAGCGGAATCCTTCGGCATCCCCGTCGAAAACTTTGCCGAAGTCGCATTCACGGCACGGCGCATGCCGCAATTCAGCTACGGATGCGCCGTTTTTCTTCAGTCGGACATCGTCAATTTCCAGCGCCAGGGCTGGCGCCCGGAAGAGATCCTCGCCGGATTGGCAACCGTGCTTCCGAAAAATGTGTTCCTCTACGTTGCCGGCGTCTCCAATGTCGCCGCCCTGGGAAGCCGGTTTGTTCTCCAGGGCGGAACGCAGAAGAATCTCGCCGTCGTCAAAGCGGAAGTTGACTTCATCCGCGAGCATTACCACGGGGAAGGGATGCCGGAGGTCGTGATTCATCCCCATTGCTGCGAGGCCGGCGCCATCGGCGCGGCGCTAGAGGCCGCGGAGAATGGCCGCGCGCACCGTGAGTCCAGTTTCCCGGGATTTGATTTCCTTGACCGGCTCAGTTATTCCATCCGCCGCGACGAGTCGACACGTTGCCATTTCTGCACCAACCGCTGCTTGCGGACCTTTGTGGATCTGAGCTCCGATGCCGGCAGCGAGGACGAAGGGAGGCGCGTCATTATCGCCACCTGTGAGCGCGGAGAGGCAGAAACCACGGACGAAGTGAAGAAGATCAACAGCAACTGGCATGCTCTGCGTCAAAGCTCGCCGAATTACGTGCAGTTGGCGGCAGAGAGAGTCTGGATGCCTGTGCAAAGCGCCCCTGCCTCTTCACGCTCGGCTCCTATCCACTCTGCGGCCCTATCGCGCCGCGCACAATCGAAGCTGCAGCACCGCGCGCAAGTGCGTATTGGAATCCCCAGGGTCCTGAATCTTTATGTTTACGCGCCGCTGTTTTCCGCGTACTTTGCCAACCTCGGCGTTCCTTCGCGCAATCTTCATTACTCGCACTTCTCCAACCCGGAGCGATACAAGGAGGCGGCCGGCTTCTCCGCCATCGATCCCTGTTTCCCGTCCAAGGTGGCTCTTGCTCACGTTTACGAGCTGCTCCAGCACTGTCAGAAGGAACCGCTCGACGCCATTTTCTTCCCGATGTTCGATCTGCTTACGACGTCGCTCCAGCATTGCGTGGACTCGAATGCATGCCCCTCCGGCTCGGCAACACCGGAAGCCGTCAAGGCGGCGTTTTCCCGAAGGGTGAACTGGTTTCAGAAGGCCGGTGTCAAGTATCTTAACCCGGTTCTGAATCTAATCGACCGCGACCTCTTCAAATACCAGATGTTTGAATGCTGGAAAGACCTACTGCATCTGGATTGGCACGAAAACGCGCATGCCATCGATGCAGCGTTCGCCGCGTACACCGATTTTGAAAACGAGTTCCGGCAGCAGGCCCGCCAGACGCTTGACGAGCTGGAGCGAACTGGCGGGATTGGCCTGGTGATGCTGGGCCGGCCCTATCACCACGATCCGGGCCTGAATCAAGGAATTCTCGAAGAGCTTCACCGGCTCGGCTATCCCATCTTTTCGCAGGGTTTGTTGCCGCTCGATGCAGACTTGCTCGACCGCCTCTTTGGCGCCGAGATCGAGGCCGGCTTTATTCGCTCTCCGCTCGACATTTCCGATGTATGGAAGAACACCTTTTCAGCCAACTCCAACCATAAGATCTGGGCCGCGAAGTTCGTGGCCCGCCATCCCAACCTCATCTCGGTGGAACTGTCGAACTTCAAGTGCGGACATGATGCCTTCATCAGCCGCGTGATTGAGCGCATTATTGCCACGTCGGGCAAACCGCATTTCTCTTTCCGCGATTTGGATGAGAATCGTCCCCTGGCATCGATCCGCATTCGCGTGGAAACCATGCACTACTTCCTCAAGCACTACCGGGAGCAGTTAAGACAACAGATTCCAATCGTTCCGCCGCCGCCCCAGCTCAAAAGCCATAGAGGCCTCACCGTGCTGCCGGACACCCGCGATTGGCAATTCCCACCCGAGTGGCCGCCCGCGGCGGTGGATGCGGGCCGGTCAGCCCTCGAAGACGGAGTTTAACCATGAACTTGCACAACTACAAGCCAGGCCGACTGATCTTGCTGGTAACAGCTTTCTTGCTTCTCCCCGTTTGCTCGTGGCCGCAGGCTGGAGATAACACGGCATCTGTGGCCTCGTCCGACACGTTGCAGATTGTACAGTCCATCGAACAGCACGATCGATTGCAGGCTCAGGCGCTGGAGCGCTACCACTCTCTGCGGCATTACGAGGTCGAGTATCACGGCTTCTTCAAGCACATTAACGCCAAAATGGATGTCGAACTCGATTACGACGCGTCTTCGGGGAAGAGCTTCCGTATCGTTTCCCAGAGCGGCTCGCACACG
>Ga0074046_10003649_pt1 | contig 12793 bp, 12 predicted proteins | sample BogForMeECP23OM3_FD_94441 | JGI IMG/M metagenome (GOLD analysis project Ga0074046, IMG submission 94441) | Bog forest soil microbial communities from Calvert Island, British Columbia, Canada - Bog Forest MetaG ECP23OM3 | ecosystem: Environmental > Terrestrial > Soil > Wetlands ...
AAAGAGGTGCACCGGTTGCGCCCCGCGCTGGTTGCGAATATCGCCATGATTTACACCGCGGGAGCGGTTGTCGGGGCGATCATTTTTGGGCATCTTTCGCAGGTGCTGGGCCGGCGAAAGGGAATGATGTGCGCGCTGGCCTTGTCGCTGGCGATTATTCCCTTCTGGACGTTTGGCTGGAGCATTCCCTCGTTGATTGCCGCGGCCGTGTTAATGCAAATGGGCGTGCAGGGAGCGTGGGGCGTGATTCCGGTGCACTTGAACGAGCTTGCGGCGGACTCGGCGCGCGGGCTGATCCCAGGATTCGCTTACCAGTTGGGGATACTGTTTGCCGCGCCCACGAACACTGTGGAGTTTGCGCTGCGAGGAAGGTTCGGCTATCAATGGGCGCTGGCAAGTTTTGAGGTGGTAACGATCGTGGCGCTGGCTGTCTTGCTCTGGCGCGGCGCCGAAGCCCACGGCAAATCTTTCGTGAATCCACAGTAAAACGGGACGCACCCGTTCCCGGGTGATATTTGAAAAACTGGTTTTCTACTGGGGAAAATGGCGAGCCTGAGAGGACTTGAACCTCCAACCTTCTGGTTCGTAGCCAGACGCTCTATCCAGTTGAGCTACAGGCTCCCATAACTAGATTAGCACAGCGATGGAAAATCCCAAACGAGGCAGCCATCACAGGCGAATTACCTTTTCGCGGGGGCGAAGCCTAGCCCTATGTTTTTGATTTGCCGTTTTGCCGGTTCGGCGAACAACCAGGCGGGTGCTCGCAACGGTGGTGACTTCACCTAGGGTAAGGACGGGACAACGCCACTGCTCATTCAGGAATGTCGTAAACGGTCTCACCGAAGTGTCCGCGCACAACAGCTTTGCCTTTCGAAAGATATGTCACGGAATCTCTTGCATGTTTTCGCAAGCCTGACAACAAGAATCTCTGGAATATCCGTGCCCCGATCGCTTCATGGCGTTCTCTTAGCGCCAAAACAATAATCCCGGGGTGAGAACAGATTGGGAACGTTCGCTCGTTGATCGCAGTCTCGGTGGTAATTACGATCCTATTTTCTCGCTTTGCGTACTCCATTATTCCGTCATCTGGAGCATCGCACAGATCCGGAATATCCCTGGCGTACTCTGACTTGAGACACGAAGCTTTCATCAGCTCTTCGGCAAGCGGATCAGTCACAGCTGCATCAATCAGAACCCTCAATTTTGTTGTCAACCGACCGCTCCATCACCAATTTGGCAAAACGGATCGCATCTCTTACTTGCTCCCCAGTGAGTTTTGGATACGACTTCAACGCCCCTTCCACTGTTCCGTAGTACTCGACCGCATCGAGAATCATATAAACGGGGATGCGCGTGCCGCGCAGGCAAGGAGAACCGCCAAGCACACCCGCAGACGACACTACTGAGGAGATTTCCAGGGATGCCTCATCAAAAGCCTTGCCCAGGGATATTTGGAGATCCTTCGCAGTTGGACAACGATGTTGCAAGTACTTGAGGAATCTTCGACTCTGCGGACCCTTGCCAAACATATTCGAGGAGAAAGATCGATCGTGCGGGTGCTCACTTGTCGGCAGTCTCATTTCGCGCCTCCTTGATAAAACCTTTTGCAAACTGTGAAAGTTCACCAATCTCCTGGATAATGTCGAACTTATTGAAATGCACCATCCGGTCTCCGTACAAGAGCACACGCGATTTGTCTTCTCTGCTGACAAGCCATGCTTGGTTCATCCCTAAGAGTCCCTTCTGTAGGTTCAGGGACATTCCGTCAATCTCCACTTCCGGTTCAGAACCCAGCGGGATTTTGATAGGCAAAGGGAACAAGAAACGCCATTTGTCAGCCGGATACTCAAACGCGACATGAACATGGGCCGAAGCTTTCTCAGCCTTGAAGAATTTTCCCAACCACTGCATCGCGTCTTCGGCAAAAGGTTCCTTTTCGTCCTCAGATGCCGGAATTGCGTGGGGAAAGTAACCCAGTGACACGTTCACTTGATTCTTAGACAAATACCAGTCCACATGAACATGATACTCGGTAGCTTTTGGGTCGCGCGTGGAAGCCAAGGCCGACAAAGTGACTCCTGAAGTGAGCGGCTCTTTAAACCTCTCATGAGTTGGTTTTGTGAAATCCTCCCAGGCGAACTTGTCAAGCGTGACGGAAAATTCGAAATCTGCGCTATGACAATGCAGATCCCTGAACGCTGTTCGCCCTGGGGTTCGCGGGACCACTTTATCGGTAGATGCATCTCGCACTGTCACGGGATGGATCAAGCCTTTCTGCTCCGCGTGAGCTTATCGCCGGTACGGGCCGCTGCCCGTGCCACCGCTGGGTGCACTTAATTTAGGATACAAGACTCTGGACAGCTTGCTTGCAAGAGATTCCCTCGAACAGGCGAAAAATGCAAGGCCTCCACCTTTTGCCATCGCAAGCACTCCGGGTGTTCCCTCAAATACTTCAGGCGGGTGGCACAGACGAAAAGTCATATCACAAATTTGGGTGCCGCACCCTTTGGGGTTTGGTTTTTCAAAGGGTGCGGGTTTAGAGTCCAGTTGATGTAAAACGTGAGCCCAGAGCCCATTTGCTGCAGTTTCCATGGTCGGTGGCCCGAGCCCTAAATGGGAAGACAACTCGGGTGCCCCACACGTCGGTATTACGTGTGGGGGTTTTGACTTGAATTCTTCGCTGAGGCTTCTCTTTCTTCCCCCTCCCCACCTTCGCACCAGTTTCGGAGCTAGTATCTCACTTTTCCCCTTGACACATATAAATAATATAGTATACTAATTAAGTATGTATAGAGGACGGACGCATTGGTCCACTGGAGTTGTCGGCAAGGGACTCACCGCACGTTCCATTTCGGCAAGTGCCTTGGAATCCTCACTTATCGAAAACCCTCCGGTAACCTCCCGCAGAATCAACACTTCCAGAAGTGTATGAAAACAATCAACTTTATCCCCTATTAGAATCAACACTTACAAAAAAACGGGGGAGGGGGGAGGGTCAACACAACTTGACTGCGTGGCACTGCTGCCCTTCATCTCCCGTTGGACTTCTTGCGAATCCCGAGCGTCGCCCATCCGAACAACTTACATCTTCTGATCTGTTCTTGCGGCTGCACGGTGCAGGAGGAGTGTCTGTCTCAAACTGAACTTCGTGAGAACCCACTTAGTTCTGCAGGTCCTGTGAGTTTTCCTGATATCTGAAAACTCATTCCATTTGTTGGGCTTAGACGCGTCCGGGTTTCACCTACTCTTGGCGGCATCTCCCTTGTCTGCCACAAATTCGCAGATTCCCACCTTTGGCATGGCATTTGCTCCCTATCTACCAGAGAGGCGTTTCAGGGTGAGCTTCGTTCACCCCTTTCGGGATGGCCACGGGCCCCATTGGCAGTACAAAACTAAACAAAATCCAGAAAAAACGAATAGCAGCCGTCCTCCTCGTATTAGGACTACTGAGCGTCCTTATTCTTCTGTCCTGGGCCCACTCCCACCCCTCGTCTTCGGATGACTCCCAGTCCAATGTTCCAGCCGATTCCTCGTCTTTGCCCTTGTACTCGAATTGGAGCGATTCTGGCTTCTCTGCACCGGCAGAACCCTACGCGGAGCGTCCCGTTTATCCCTACTCGATTATTCCCGGCGGCGTCGCCAGCGCGAAAGAACTCCAAGTCGCCTTGCAGCAGGACCCTGTCGTTGCCAAGCATTACTCGGATTTCCAGACAAAGTCCGCGCGCATCGTTCGCCTGGCACGCGCGCGGCACGTGTATGTTTCCTATCGCCTAGGCAATCGCATTTACTGGACGCGCAAGAAGGTCACCCTTCTCGCCGGCGAAACGCTTTTCACCGACGGCAAGCATCTCGTGCGTGCGCGTTGCGGGAATCGCATCTCCGAAACTCCCGACGTACCTACTTCGCCGTCCGAGCCGGGGAAAGAAGTTTTGGACCATCCGGTGGCACCGCTCATGCTGGAAACAACCGACGCTCCCCTGCCGGGGCCAATCTGGTCTGATGGGTCCGTGCCTTTGCTTCCTGGGCTCGACGCTCCCGGTGGGACAGACCCCGGCCTGCTTCCCTTTTTCCCTTTTCCTTGTTGCGGTTCTTCGCCAGGACGATCTCCTTCGCCATCGCCCGGACCTTTACCGCAACCTTATCCTCCGCCAGTGGTAGCCACGCCCGAGCCAGCCTCTCTCGTGCTGTTGATCACTGGCGCTGCAGTCCTGCTTCTCTTTTGGAAATTCCGGCGGATGGGCCCGGCGTGAAACCACAGGACAATTCTGGGTGCCATTCGCTACGGCTTCTTCTGTGGTGGGTAGTCATTCAATAGTTTCTCGATGGACTTGTCCAGGTGCTTCTGTTTCTTTTCTGGAGCGGCGTTTGCGTCGATGGCATTGGGCAACACGCCCCACCACACCAACCGTTTATTGGCCGAATCAAACATGTACAAGACGAACGGCCCGGAGTGAACGGTGGTTGCCGCCTCCCCTGGCGTTTCCGGAGTCGCTTCCGCCGGCGGCGCGTACTCCGTACCAATGTCCAGGTGGTTCAAATGCTTCAGGTCGCCGGTGGCGATCTGATAACCGATGTAGAGATCCGGCTTGTCCGATGGCGACTTTGTCAGGCCCTTTTGGGCAAGTGCCACGTTCAGCGTGCCGATGAGCTGGCCGGCGGTGAGCTCATCCAAGTATTGCGCGCTCTCGATACTCACCCACTTATACGTTTTGTATTTGGAGAAATCAGCACTCCTGTCAAAACTGAAGTTTGGGTTTTGGGCGGCCACACGGCCCACTCCTAGAGCCAACAGCAGATAGACAAGAAGGAAGTACTTCTTCATTGGAGATGGGTCCTCCGTCGCGGAAACTCAGTTCGTTTGCAAACTCTAAGAATATACCCCCGAGCGCAGGCACTTCCACAGTTACATCAGACGCTCCAGAACTTCTCTCCCGTTGCTTGGCTTTTCGGGTGGCCAAGCAAGGGTTCCAAGTTGGGGGAAGTTCACGTGGCCAACAGTTTTCAATGCGCTATGACCTGGCCACCGCCGCGCGCGGCATTCGTCAAAGCCGAACGCAGAGCTGCGCGGAATAATTTCGCGGCCACCTCAGGCTGGAAGGCGTAGTATCAGGGCAGGTCCAAGGTCCTGGTCCCAAAGAGACAAGAGATTGCCCCGCAAATTCGGAAGGCCAGGCTTCGGGCAGTCTTTCATGGCACGTATGCACCGGCCAATTCAACGCTTGCTGCTGCGAATCGGGGCATTTCTCCTGCCGATCCTGTTGGGGAATGTTTTTTGCCCACTCGCGGTTTGGTGCCAAACCAACACAGGTGCCGGGCTGCGGCCTCGCGGTATGCGCGTGGAAATCGAGGTGACCATACGCGATGGTTCCAGAGATATTCTCTCCGTGCCCGCGAGCGTGAAACTTTATTTGAACGGGATCCCGTGCGGCGAGGGATCGACTTCCAATGGGCGGATGGTATTCCTCATTAGCGATCTAGGTGACTTTACCGTCTTCGTGGAAGCGGCTGGATTCAAGCCGGGGCAAAAAGACGCGAAGGTGCCCGAGCCGGATAAGGTCCAGGTGGAGGTAAACCTGGAGCGGGACCCATCTTCGAGTTCCACGGCTGGGGCGGCGGGAAATCCGATACTCGCGCCTAAGGCGAAAGAAGCCCTGGACCAGGGCATGCAGGCGCTGCGAGACGACAATTTGGATGCGGCGGAGAAAGCCCTGGACCAGGCCATGAAACTCGCTCCCAATAATCCCAACGTGCTTTATGTGCAGGGCCTGTTGGATCTGAAAAAACACGACTGGACAAAGGCGCAAGGCGTTCTGGAAAAAGCCACGCAAATGGAGCCAAACAGCGCGCGCGCTTTAGCGGCATTGGGAATGGCGCTGTGCAACCAGAAGAAATACGCAGAGGCCATTCCGCCACTCGAAAAGTCCGTGCAAGTGGATCCGGCCAGCGGCTGGGAGACGCGCTGGACGCTGGCGCAGTCGTACTACCGCAGCAAGCGGTATGAAGAAGCCCTGAAAGTCTCGCAGCAGGCGCAGACGGAGTCCAATGGGCAGGCGCCGCAGGTGGATTTGCTGGTCGCCGAGGCACTCACGGCCGTGGGGCGGTATGAAGACTCTGCGAGCGTTCTGCGAGAACTCCTGAAAAAACACGGTGAGGGCCCGGAAGCCACGACTGCACGACGCTATTTGGAGCGCTTGACGGCCGACGGGAAAATTCAGTAGAACTTGGCACATAAATGGCGCAGCAAGGAGGGAAGAGTTTCCTCAGGGGCGCTTCGCGCCCTGGGCTGAAGCCCAGGGTCTACCAAGCCCCACTCTTTGAGGGTTCTTGAAGTCGGAGCTCCCGACCGGGTCGGGACAGGTGCCGCTCCGACCCCCTATGATGCATTAATGAAATGACTTGCAGCCGCGCGCTCGTCTCACGGCTTATCGCTGCACTCTTCCCGATCCCCCGCCTCTGAGCAGCGATTCGACCTCTTCCACGCTGCAACGGTGAAAGTCCCCTGGAATGGAATGCTTCAGACAGCTCGCCGCAACGGCGAATTCAAGCGCCTCTCCGTGAGTCGGAAGCTTCTGCAACCCGTAAATGAGCCCGGCGGCGAAGCTGTCTCCCGAGCCAACGCGGTCCACGATATGAGTGATATCGTAGGCGCGGCTCACCATGAAGTTTTCTCGATCATTGAGGCACGCTGACCAGCCATTGTGGGACGCGCTCTTGGATTCCCGCAAAGTGATGGCAATGGCCTTGAGATTCGGGAATTCGGAAAGGACTTTGCCCGTGAGCGCCTCATACTGGGTTTGATCGAGCTTGCCAGACGTGACATCCACATCTATCTTGATGCCCAAGGCCATTTGCACATCTTCTTCGTTGGCAATGGCGATGTGCGCATGCTTGAGCATTTCACGCATCACCGCCGCGGCAGGCTTCCCCCACTTCCAGAGGTTCTTGCGAAAGTTAAGGTCGCAAGACACGGTAATGCCGTTCTCCCGCGCTTTGCGCACCGACTCCAGCGCCAAGGCCGCAGCCGACTCGCTGATCGCCGGAGTGATGCCCGTGGTGTGAAACCAACGGACATCTTGAAATACGTGGTCCCAGCTAATCTCGCCCGGCTTGGCTATAGCGATGGCGCTGAATTCGCGATCATAGATGACTTTTGAGGGACGCTGATTGGCGCCCGTTTCCACAAAATAAATGCCCAGGCGCCCCTTGCCGCGCACAATCCTGGAAGTGTCCACGCCGAAGCGCCGCAATTCTCCTATCACCGCGTCCGCCAAGGCATTCCTTTCGGGGAGCACGGTGACGAAAGCGGAAGGCAAGCCCCAGCCAGCGAGGGCCACCGCGACATTCGCCTCGGCCCCGCCAAAGGTGGCCGCAAAGTGTGCGCTTTGCAAAAAACGCTCGAAGCCGGGCGGTGTCAGGCGCAGCATCACTTCGCCGAACGTTACCGTAGTCATCGCTTTTTCCATGATTTTCCTCGTGGCGCTTCCACCTGGCGGCTATGACCGTTCGGCAATTGTCTGCTCGCTGAAATGCTCCAAGCGCACATCTTCTTCAGCCGACAGAATGCCAACAGCTACTGTTCCGCGTATGTCGCCTTGCGCCAAACGGGAATACCCGCGCCAGGTGTACAAATGCACGCTGGCCATAATATGCGATGTCCGAGTCTTTCTCCAGGCGAACCGTTCTTTGAATGAGAGCGCGCGCATCCCACGGCGATGGTTGGGGGGTAGCTGCTTGGCCACGACGACATCATAATCAGCGGCGCGATTGCTTTCTTGAGAGGCCAGGGGGCTTCACCGAGGCAGTATTAGGCGTCCCCTGGTTCTTGTGTCACGATGTGCACGTCCACCGACGGCGATTCACGCAGGAACCGGTGAACGACGGAAAGGTACAAATACTTGCGCCAATCCCGGACGGGCGCGCGGCCGAAGACGACTTGCGTAATGTGCTTTCCGCGGACGAAGTCGGCGATGGTATCCGCGACGCTTTTTCCTTTCATGCGGATCACCTCGGCTCCGAGGTTCTCCGCGAATCGCAAGTTCGCTTCCAGTACCTTTGGATTTTCTCCGCGGGGCGCGAGTTCACGGTCAATGTGCAAGACGTAGAGCTCCGCATCCAATCTCCGCGCCATGCGCGCCGCCCGCGCGATCAAATACTGCCCTGAGGGGCTCCCGCTCACGCAAACAGCAATCCGTTCGCGCACGCCCCAGTTCTCATGAATGTCCTTTGCGTCCATGTAGGACTCGAGGCTGCGATCCACCTGCTCGGCCACCTGGCGCAAGGCCAATTCGCGCAGTGCGATCAAATTGCCGCGGCGGAAGAAATTCTTCAGCGAGCGTTCCACCTTCTCTTCCCCGTAGACATCTCCGCGCTTCATGCGGTTCTGGAGCGCTTCAGGAGTGAGATCCACCATCACCGTTTCCGATGCGGAAAGCGGCACCCAGTCCGGCACTGTTTCGCGCACGGTGATGCCCGTTATAGCGCGAACCGTCGGGGCAATGCTTTCGATGTGCTGAATATTCAGAGTGGAAAGGACGTCAATCTTAGCGGCTATAATCTCCTGAACATCCTCGTACCGTTTGCGGTGCCGGCTGCCGGGAATGTTGGTGTGAGCCAACTCGTCGACAAGCACAACTTGCGGGCGCCGTGCCAGCACGGCGTCCACGTCCATTTCCTCGAACACGGTGCCCTTGTAGTCGATCTTCTTGCGCGGCACGGCTTCCAATTGGTCAGCGAGTTCCTGAACGCCCTTGCGCCCATGCGTTTCGACGATACCGATGACGATATCCTCGCCGCGGTGGCTGCGGCGAATGGCTTCGCTCAGCATGCCATAGGTTTTGCCCACACCGGGCGCATACCCGAGGAAGAGCTTGAAGATTCCGCGGGCCTTGGGCGCGGGGGAAGCTACCTCCAGCCAATCTTCGGGTTTTTTGGGCAAGTTTCTTTCTTCTCCGCGAAACGCTTTCCTACTGCGCTACAATACAGCCATGACGCGCTTCTTCATGGGGCGCGGGATGGGTTTTGTTGTTGCAGCCATCCTGCTGATTTCCCTCACGTACGGTTACAGCCGGGTCTTTCACGTCAACCAGACCACCGTTGCGCTGTCGTATCTCCTCGCGATTTTAGCAGTTTCCGCGGTCTGGGGCATGTTCGTCTCAGTGTTCATGTCTGTCAGTGCGATGCTGCTGTTTAACTTCTACTTTCTGCCGCCGGTGGGGACTTTTACCATCACCGATCCGCAGAATTGGGTGGCGCTTTTTGCTTTCCTGTTCACGTCGATCATGGGCAGCCAGCTTTCCGCGCGCATCCGGAGGGAAGCGGATACGGCGCACAGCCGGCGGCGCGAGGTGGAGCGCCTCTACGAATTCAGCCAGAAACTCCTCGGGGCGGGCAACGTGATTCAACTGATGAACGCCATCCCCAACTATATCGTGGAATGTTTCGAGGCGGGGGCCGCGGAACTCTTTGTGCCGCAAAAGGACAAATTCTATCGTTCCGGGTACGGTGCGGCGCAACTCGATGAAGAACAGATGAAATCCGCTTATTTGCGCGACGAAGTCATCACCCAGACCCAGCAAACGCTGCATTTTCTTCCTGTGCGTCTGGGCGTGAAGCCCATCGGCAGTTTGGGAATTTCCGGCGCGCGGCTCTCGCGCCAGACTCTCGACGCCATCGGCTCGCTCGTAGCCATTGCCATTGAGCGCGCTCGCGCGATTGAGCAACTCAGCGAAACGGAAGCGGAGCGCCAGGGGGAGCGCCTGAAATCCGCTCTGCTCGATTCCATCGCGCACGACTTTCGCACGCCGCTCACCTCCATCAAGGCCGCGGTCACCGACCTGCTTGGCTCGCAGCAAGCGCAGAGTCCGCAACAGCAGGAGCTTCTGACCATCATCAATGAAGAGTGCGACCGTTTGAACCATCTGGTCGAGGAAGCAGCCGAGATGTCAAAGCTGGAAGGCGGGGAGTTTGAGTTGCATTTTGAAGCCGTTCCGGTGGCGTCTCTGGTCGAAACTTCACTGCAACAACTGAAGAAGGCGCTCGGGGAACGCGAGATCGTGGTGAAGCTGGCCGGCGATTTGCCACCCGTGCGTGCCGACTTGAACCGGGCGAAGGACATCCTTGTCCAGCTTGTAGACAATGCGAACCTTTACTCTCCCAAGGAGAAGCCCATCACGATTACGGCCGAGCAAACGGGGGACTTTGTCACGCTCAGTGTGGCGGACAGCGGCCCGGGAATCGATTCCTTCGAGCAGGGACTCATTTTCGACAAGTTCTATCGCGGGCGGGATCAACGCTACCTGGTTCGCGGGACGGGCATGGGTCTGCCGATCGCCAAAGCCATTGCCACAGCCCACGGTGGTACCATCAACGTCACCAGCCAGCTCGGCCACGGCTCCGTTTTTGCGTTCACGCTGCCCGTTGCCGTACGGCGCGGTGAGGCCCGATGACTTCCTGCAGGATTCTCGTGATTGATGATGAGCCGCAGATTCGGAGAGTCTTGCGTTCGACGCTTTCCTTCCGGGGTTACGAGATTTCCGAGGCTTCTACCGGCGAGGAAGGTGTCGAGCTGGCCAGCAAGCTGAAACCCGATCTGATCCTTCTCGACGTCAATCTCCCAGGCATCAGCGGCATTGAGGCGTGCAGGGAGATTCGCCGCTCCAGCGATGCCCCGATCATCATGCTGACCGTGCGCAACGCCGAAAGGGACAAGGTTGTTGCGCTCGATGCCGGCGCCGATGACTACGTCACAAAGCCCTTCAGCATCGAGGAGCTGCTGGCGCGCGTGCGCGCTTCCCTTCGCCGGCATGCTCCTGCCGAGGCGCTGCCTGCGTTCCACGCAAAAGATTTATCGGTGGATTTTGAAACGCGCCGGGTCACCGCCGCAGGAGAAGAGGTCCACCTGGCGCCGAAGGAATTTGAGGTGCTGAAGCAGTTGATCATCCAGCAGGGAAAACCGGTCACTCACCGGCGGCTGTTGCAAACGGTTTGGGGGCCTGAATATGGCGAGGAAACGGAGAATCTGCGCGTAGTGATCAACCAATTGCGCAAGAAAATTGAAAAGGATCCTGCGCGGCCGAAATACATACTGACGGAGCCCTGGATTGGCTACCGCTTTCAGCCGCCGAAGTCTGCGGCGGGGAAATAAATGCCCGGCCTTATTTGCCGGGTCCGCATAAATACACGTGCTTCACGGGAGGGCATGACTTCGCGCGCTGCGGAAACACCGAAAAGCCTTACTTCAGGGGCTGAAGCCCCGGCCTCCAAAAGAAAAAACATTCTCCGCAAGCTGTCCAGCCATGCTGCAACTTGCGCATCATCATTCGGTTTCAGCCGCTGAGGGATGACCTCTCTATCTCTTGCAAAGCCGCTCGCAGGCAGACCTTCTATTGTTTGACAGGGAAGCTCGCATCCAGATCCAGATTCAGCTGCAGAACGTTCACCCGCGCTTCTCCCAGAATCCCCCACTGCCGTTGTTGCGTGTGCCGCGCCACCAAGGGCCGCAGTGACTCCACGCCTATTCCCCGGGCGCGGGCGATCCGGGGGACCTGGAAATCAGCGGCGGCAGGCGAAATGTCCGGGTCGAGCCCCGATCCCGACGACGTAACCAGATCCGCCGGAATCGCGACTCCCGGATTGTCCTGCTGCAATTTCGCCACGTCCTGCTTTACTCGATCCACGAGTTGTTGGTTGGTCGGGCCCAAATTTGATCCTGACGATGAAGTGGCGTCGTAGCCGGTCCCTGCTGCCGAGGGACGGGAGTGGAAATATTTTTCCGAGGTAAAGGGCTGCCCGATGAGCCGCGACCCTAGGATCTGGCCATTCCTTTCGATTAGGCTGCCATTCGCCTGCTTCGGGAAGAACAACTGGCTCAGCCCAGTCACTGCAAGGGGATAAACGAGCCCAAACAACAGCGTGGTAATCAGCGTGAACTTTATAGCAACGATCAGTTGATTCTTCATACCTTCCTCTATGCCAGGTGCAGCCATGAAAGCAGGATATCGATCAGCTTGATTCCGGCGAACGGCGCGATCACGCCACCCAATCCGTAAATGAACAGGTTTCTCCGTAACAGCGCGGCAGCGCCCAGCGGGCGGTACTTTACGCCCCGCAGTGCCAGCGGTATCAGCGCGACGATGATCAACGCATTGAAAATCACCGCCGAGAGAATGGCGGAGTCCGCGGTCCGGAGTTTCATGATGTTCAGCGTGTTCAACAGGGGAAACGTCCCCGCGAACATCGCCGGAATGATCGCAAAGTATTTCGCCACATCGTTAGCCACGGAAAAAGTTGTCAGCGAGCCGCGCGTAATCAGCAACTGCTTGCCAATCTCCACGATTTCGATGAGCTTGGTCGGGTTGGAGTCCAAATCCACCATGTTGCCGGCTTCTTTTGCGGCTTGCGTTCCGGTATTCATGGCCACGCCGACGTCCGCCTGCGCCAGTGCCGGAGCATCGTTCGTTCCGTCTCCGGTCATGGCCACGAGTTTGCCTTTGGCTTGCTCGTTGCGGATCAGCGCCATCTTGTCTTCGGGCTTGGCTTCGGCGAGGAAATCGTCCACGCCCGCCTGGCGAGCGATGGCCGCGGCCGTCAGGGGATTGTCTCCCGTGATCATCATGGTGCGGATGCCCATGGCGCGCAGGTGGTCAAAGCGCTCGCGAATGCCGCCCTTTACGATGTCGGTCAGCTCAATCGCGCCGAGCACGCGGGAATTCTGCGCCACCAGCAGGGGCGTGCCGCCTGACTTGGCGATGCGCTCGATGTGCTGCTGCATCTCCTCCGGCACAATTTGTCCCTT
>Ga0074046_10003650_pt1 | contig 12792 bp, 9 predicted proteins | sample BogForMeECP23OM3_FD_94441 | JGI IMG/M metagenome (GOLD analysis project Ga0074046, IMG submission 94441) | Bog forest soil microbial communities from Calvert Island, British Columbia, Canada - Bog Forest MetaG ECP23OM3 | ecosystem: Environmental > Terrestrial > Soil > Wetlands ...
GGGCCACGTGACCACTGGGGCCTCCGCCACGGCCTTGGCGGGCAGGTCCGCCACGACGCGCCCATTCCACCTGAGCTTCATCGCGCCGTCCGAGGTCACCTTCCCTATCGCCGCGTGGGGGACTTCGTACCTGTCGAGGATCTCCAGGACGGGGGCTGCGTCGTTCGGGCCCAGCATCAGGAGCATCCGCTCCTGCGATTCAGACGTCATGATCTCGGCTGGGGTCATCCCCTGCTCCCGCACCGCGACCCTGGTCAGCTCGACGTCGACCCCGGTCCCTCCCTTGGAGGCGACCTCCGAGAGGGCGGTGGAAAGGCCTCCTCCTCCGAGGTCCTTCATGCCGTGAATCAATCCGGTCTGGGACGCTTCGAGTAGGGCGTCGAGCAGGAGCTTCTTCATGAAGGGGTCCGGGACCTGCACTGACCTCCTGCTCGTCTCAGGGCCCTTCGCCAGCTTCTTCGATGCGAAGGCAGCCCCGCCCATGCCGTCCCTGCCCGTGCTCCCGCCAATCAGCAGTAGGACGTCCCCTGGGCGCTTGGCTTCCCCAAGAATGATGGACCCCTTCCTAGCCACCCCCACACAGGCGACGTCCACGAGGCAGTTCTTCTCGAAGCTGTCGTCGAACTCGATGTCCCCGGCCACCGTGGGAACGCCCACGCAGTTGCCGTAGTCGGCGATTCCCCTGACGACGTTCCTGAGAAGCCACCTCGAATGCCCGCTCTCCTCGGGGTCGCCGAACCTCAGCACGTCCAGCAGCGCTATCGGCCTGGAGCCGACCGAGATTATGTCCCTGAGGACTCCCCCGATTCCCGTGGAGGCGCCTCCGTACGGGTCGATGGCCGAGGGGTGGTTGTGGCTCTCGATGTGGAGAGTCGCGACGTACCCCTTCCCTACGTCCACGACCCCGGCGTCGAACCCGGGGCCCAGGACGACCCGCTCTCCAGTAGTCGGGAGTTGCTTCAGGAGAGCCCTCGACGACTTGTAGGAGCTGTGCTCGGCCCACTGGGCGTCGAGGATAGCCCACTCTGTCTCGTTGGGCTCCCGGCCGAGGAGCTCGCGGACGGCCTCGACCTCGTCCCCGCTCAGGCCCAGTCGAGGCCTGGTCGCCAGCAACTCAGATGCTCTCCAGCATCGACCTGAAGATGAGCGAACCGTCGGCCGAGCCGAAGGGGCTCAGGATGGGTTCAGTCGCCCTTTCGGGATGAGGCATCAGGCCTACGACGTTGCCCGCCCTGTTGCACACTCCGGCGATGCCGTCCAGGGTCCCCGTGGGGTTCGCGGACGGCGTCGGCCTCCCTCTCTCGTCGGAGTACCGGAAGACTGCCTGCCCTGCGTCGGACAGCTCCCGCAGCTCTCTCTCCGAGGTGTAGAACCTCCCCTCGTTGTGCGCTATCGGGATCCTGAGGACCTGCCCCTTTCTCATACCACGCGTGAAGCTCGTGGAGTCGTTCTCGACCCTGATTGTGACCCACTTGCACACGAACCTCAGAGAGTTGTTCCTCAGCAGCGAGCCGGGCAGGAGGCCCGCTTCTATGAGAATCTGGAAGCCGTTGCAGATTCCGAGTATCGGCGTCCCGCGCTCAGCGGACTCCCTGACCCGCCTGAGGGCAGGACTCCTCGCCGCGATGGCGCCCGCCCTGAGGTAGTCCCCGAAGGAGAAGCCTCCCGGGAGGACGATCGCGTCGTACTCTCCTATCGAAGGCTCCTCGTGCCAGACGAGGTCCGCTTCCACGTTGCGGAACGTCCTCAGTGCGCTGACGGCATCAAGGTCGCAGTTGCTGCCGGGGAACCTCACCACCGCGACCTTCGCCTGCATCCGTCATACCTCCACGGTGATGGAGTGGGCGGCCGGGTTGTAGATCCTCAGCTCGTCGCACATCTTGGAGACGAGCGTCTTCGCGGATGCCGCGTCAGGGGCCTCCACGGAGACCTTCAGGAACTTCCCGGTGCGTATCCCTTTGACCTGCTTGAATCCTGACTTCGACACGAGGTCCCTGTAGATGGTGTCCCCTTCAGGGTCGCCCGCGCCGTCCCTGTTGGAGACGACGACCCTCACCATGAAGACCTGCGGCCGCTGCACAGCCGCAGCAATTCCAAGCAGTATATATAAGATAGAATTGCCGAGTCCGTGCAAATTAGGGGCGGATGTGAGAAGCCTCGTTATCTACCGGCCCGGGTCCACCGGCTCCGATGTCAGAAGGCGTTGTGAAGGTCGGGACTGCGGTGCTCAGCGTTTCGGACAAGACGGGCCTGGTCGGCTTCGCTGGCGGACTGTCGGGCTTCGGCGTGGAGATCCTGGCCACCGGCGGGACCTACGCGGCCCTCAAGGAGGCGGGCCTCTCCGTCAAGAGCCTGCAGGACGACATGAAGCTCCCCACTGCGCTCTCCGGCAGGGTGAAGACCCTGCACGCGCCCCTCGAGGCGGCCATCCTGGCCAGGCGGACGAGCGAGCACCTGGCGGAATTGCGCGCCATGGGGGTCAAGCCCGTGGACATGGTAGTCTGCAACTTCTACCCCTTCCAGGAGGCCCTGGTGCAGGGGGCGGCCGACGAGGCGCTCGTCGAGAGCATCGACATCGGCGGCCCAACGATGGTCAGGGCCGCTTCCAAGAACTTCGAGAGTGTGGCCGTCGTGCCGTCGCCGCTACTGTACGACCCGGTCCTAGAGGAGATGAAGAGGAACGGCGGAGGGACCACGAGGGACTTCAGGAGGCGCCTCGCGGTGGAGGCGTTCTCCCAGACCTCCTCCTACGACGCCGCAATCTTCAACGGACTCAGGCGCGACGCGGCAGGGGAGTTCCCCCGGAGGCTCCTGATATCCGCCTCGAAGGTTCAGGACGCGAAGTATGGGGAGAATCCCGACCGGCGGGCTGTGATCTACTCCATCGATGGGTGGAGGACCATGTCGGGCTGGAAGCAGCTCGCCGGAGACGTTCTGTCCTTCAACAACTACCTCGACATAGGCAGCGCGTACGACATAGTCGAGGGCTACGACGGCACAGCGGCGGTGGCCACAGTCAAGCACGGCCAGATCAGCGGCTTCGCCTTCGCCCCGACGGTCGCGGAGGCGTACACGCTCGCGCACTCCTGCGACCCGGAGGCGGACTTCGGGGGGACTGTCGTGACGAACGGGAGGGTCGACCTGCAGGCCGCGAGGCTGATAGGCAGGAACGAAGGCGCGAAGGACGGTTCCGTATACACGGAGATAGTGATAGCCCCGAGATTCAGCCCGGATGCTCTCGCTACGCTGGAGAAGAAGCAGAAGAAGAAGATCAGGATCATTCAGACCGCGCAGAGGCCGGACTACCCCTACGACCTGAAGGTGATCGAAGGGGCGATTCTCCTGCAGGAGGCGCCCGACTACCGCGCCAAGTTGGACGCCGCCAGGGCCACGGTCCCGACGAAGGTGAAGCCTGACGCGCGCCAGCTAAGGAAGCTGCTCGCGGCATGGGAGGTCGTCAGGAAGGTGCAGTCGAACGGCATAGTGATGGCCGAAGGGAGCTTCGAGGGCGAGAGGCTGACCCGGTTCTGGACCCTGGGGGTGGCAAGCTTCAGGAAGAGGAACGGGGCCGTGAAGATAGCGCTGGAGAACGCGGCTGGGAAATCGAAGGGGGCGGTCTGCGCCTCGGACGGCTTCTTCCCCTTCCGCGACAGCGTCGACCTCCTCGGCCGGGCCGGGATCTCAGCCGTGATTCAGCCTGGAGGCTCGGCGAACGACGAAGCATCGATCGAAGCCGCCGACCAGTACGGCATGGCCATGGTCCTGACCCACACCAGGGCGTTCAAGCACTAGCTAGCTAGCTAGCGAACGAGGGCCTGCGCGACGGAGGCTCCTTAGGTGGTCCCCGCTCCTCCGCAGGTCCGAGGAGCTCGCGATGTCCTTCCTCCACCTGAGGGGCCCGGCGAGAGACCCTACCCCGCGCAATGAGGCTCTATGGGCTCCTTCCAGGGTCGAGCCGAGCCCGACGACCGCCACCGACCGCGAGCGACCGACCAGGCACTCGCCCCCCTCGATTCGCACGTCCATAGGAAAGACCCTGACCCTCCCCCTGCTCCTTTCGCTCAGGCCGTAGGCCCGGGACAGGTCTATCGCCTCGTCAGCGGCGGGCGCCAGAACGGCGGTCCCGTAGGAGGCGGGGACGGCGCAGGTCACGACCGAAGCCGTGCGCCCGAACCTGATGCCCTTGAGCTCGCCGTCCAGCATGCGGTAGCACACGTCGACGAAGTCGTCGGTGATCGCCGTCAGCAGGTTGATGAGCTCGGTGTTTCCTCCCCTACTGTTTCTCTCCAGGACCTTGAAGCCTCCGCCGGTGTGCATGATCGCGTCGTAGAGGACGATGCCGCGCAGGCCCGGGTTCGAGCCCCTTCCCTTCCACAGCCTGAACGCCCTCTCCTCGGCATGCACGAGCCGGCTCCAGTCCGATTCCCTGACGAAGGGGAGGCGCGCGTCAGGCCCCCTGTAGCTCCCCATCCCGCCGGTCAGAGGGCCCCGGTTGCCGTCCAGTCTCCTCTTGTAGTCCCTGCTCATGGGGGCTGGGACGAAGTGCCTTCCGTCGCTGAAGGCGTGGAAGCTGGACTCCTCGCCCTCGACCTTCTCCTCCAGGACGACGCTCCCTTTCGAGAGGGCGTTCAGGAAGAACTGCGCGGCCTCCTCGTCGGTGCTGAAATCGCTCCCCCAGACTCCCACCCCTGCGCCCCTCGCTGGCGCGTCCGGCTTAATCACAGACGGACCGAGCTCGGCGACCGCCTTCCTGAAGTCGGCCACTGCGGCCTGGGTCCCAGGGTAGTCCTTCCGGTCGAAGACCCTGTACCTGGGGTTCGCGCCTCTGAATATCCTGTCGAACAGGCGCCGCTGCGCAGCCTTGGACCCCTCCAGGGCGTATTCCTTCGAGACGCAGATCATCGGAATCCCGGTTTCGCGCTCGAGGGCGTCCCGGCCGCCCGCGACCACGAAGTCCTCAGTGTCCGTCAGCCCGAAAGCGATTTTGTCCCTGAACTTCCCGGCGGCCCTCACGACGTCCGCGACTGCGAGGCCGGGGACGACCACGTGAACCTTGGCCCGCTGGACGTTGAAGGGGTTGCGCTGCTTCTCGACGACGAAGAACTCAGGCCTGTACTTCTCGGTTCTGGAGATGGCGTCGACGATAGCGGCCGCACTGAGGCACTTCGAGACGACGAGGACGCCAACCCTGTCCATTGAGGCCGGCCGCTCGTCGGCTCGCGGGTATTAATCTGTGCTTCCTTGGGAGGGCTCAACCCTCCGACGAGAGCCACCGCTTTGACCCCCGCGTCCCTGGCGACTCGAATATCGATCCAGCTGTCTCCGAGGAGAGCGCGCGCGACCTGTTTGGGGGCGGACCCCGCCGGGCCCTCTGGATCCTACGATACGGCCACTGTGAGATTGATCGTTGAGGCGACTGAATAAGGTCCGAACGGTCGTTCGTCCCGTAGGGTTATGGTTTGGGTTCCTGCTTGGACTGCGCGGAAGAAGTAGTTCCTTACCTGGGGGCCGCCCATCAATGCGCTGGTGGCCACGACCGTGTAATTGAGGTACTGGACGCCTTTGCTTGTGCTGACGTTCCAGTCGTATCCAGTCAAGCCTGCGTTCGAACTGAGCTGAACGATGAAGGTCTCTCCGACCTTTGCAGAAATGGTCGAGGTCAGGTTGTAGCTTGGGTAAGTGTACTCAGCAACGCCATTCGACGGCGACGTCACAACAAAATAGACGAACGCCAGGTTCCCCCATTCGTCGCCGGCTACGACTGTGTAGGTCCCCGGCGTGAACGGCATCAATCCGCTCAGCTGACTACCGGGCGCGCTGTACGTCCCACTCACCGAGACCCCTGTCGCCATTGGGACCTCTCCCGTGCCAGGAAGGACTGTCGCGTTGTCGCTCAACGGCTGGAACACGTACCCCGCGATGTATCTGACGAGCATGGGGCAGGGAACCACTGGGAAGATTCGAAGCGGTGTGGCCTGAGATACGTTCGCGCCCGTGTATCTCCCCTGGAAGACGGCGATCCCGAAGGGGAAGTAGAGTGAGGGGCACCCTCCCGTCGAGAGGCCGTCCAAGGCCCATGCGGTTTCTCTCGAGAGGTTCAGCTCCGTGGGCGACGGGTTGTAATCGCTCACATTGATTCCGATAGTGGCTCCTGAGGCTATTCTCGATCCGTTCAGCCCCAACAGCAGTAGCAAGCCCCCTGCCGACTGGTTGGTGAGTGTGAAGCTTTCAGTGATGTTGACCTGGGTGAGCATCTCCAACGGCATGACTATCTGCGAGCCACAGTTCTGGTCGGCGCCCTCTATCCAGATCACGTACGACCCGGGAGAGAGGTCGACGGCGAACTGCGACGAGTTCACGAGCCCTGTCGAATAGACCCAGTCCGTAGGGTGGCCCTGGAACGTGGAGTTCGCTTGCTGAGCCGTAGCGACGTAAGCCGTCACGCCGGGCGCTCCGGCGCTGAATCCGCCAGCGAGCGTGGACTCTTCAGGCACGCTGAAGTTCAGGGAGTAGTGGCCCGCCACGCAATCTAAGCTCGAAGCAACCGCGAGGGTGGTGTTGACGGGCAAGATGACCGATGTGGTCGAGTTTTCCTCGACCACGGCGAAGTGAAGCATCGCCAGGGCTCCCCACTCGTCTCCCCCAACGACGGTGTATTCTCCTGGCGTGAAGTTGCTGAACGTGGAGGTGGCCGTCCAGTAGCCAGAGACGTTTGTCGTCGAGTTAGCACTCACCGTGAAGCAGGGGTTGGAGTCGCAGCTCCCCACGACCCCGGCCACGTCGCCGCTTGGCTCAAAGGCGTAGGAACTGATGCTGGAAGAGATCAAAGGGCAATTGTAAATCCCAGGCTCGCTCAGTTGGAGGGTCTGCGCGCTTGATATGTTTGAAGAGGTGTAGAATCCTTGGGCAATCTCGATCCCAATCGGAAGGTTGGTCCCGCATGGACCAAGAGTCAGACCTCGAAGGGGCCAATCGCTGGCGGAAGGAACCACGTTCTCCCGGGGGAGAGTATTCCATTCATCGATGCCGACAGAAACCGCCTGTCCGGGGCTGATCAGGGTCGAACCCAGCGAAAGGCTGAGGTTCAGGCCGCTCGTCGACTTGACGACCATATAACCTGGTCTGGTAATCTCTGCGCCTTTTTCATGGGTCGATGTTCCGACCGTGGAGATTACTCCAATCGCTGCCGAGGTGGCTATAATTACTGCCAGGAATACGAACGAAGGCACCGTAACACCCGACTTCATCTCGAATCACTTAGAGCCTGGCGCCCACTTGCCTTAAGCCTACTCATAAGAACAGGTCATTCCACTCAGCAGAACGGGCGGGGCATTCAGCCAGCGCATTCCTTGTGATAGCTTTTCTTCATCAGGAAGCCCTTCTTCACCTCTTGCCCCACAGGAATCTCTTTGCCGCACTTCGCACACCTGGCCGCCCTGATTGCCTTGGGCGATTCGTCATGTTTGCCGTCTGTCATACCTGAGGGCGTTCCGCCCGATGGAAGCAAGAGCGCCAGTTCCGCAGAGGGTGTTCCACTTCCGCTGATGCTATTCGTCATGCCCAAGGGTGTTCCATTGGTTGGCCGTCTCAAGGGCCTGCCGGTCGGGGTTCGTCAAGACTTCAGGTTCTTCTCGATTTTCCGTCCCATTCTTCCTGAGTAATTACGCCCTCGTCCTCAAGAAGCTCCGCCAGGCTCGTCATCATGGTGCCGGCAAGCTCTTATTACATCACGCCCAAGACGCGTTACGTGTTGAATCGGTCGAAAGCTCTCGAATTCGTCGAGAAGGTAATCCGGATCCCCTCCCTCGGACTTCTGGCTCTTTCGAAGGACGGAAGGTTCGCGGTCGTTCTGTCTGACCTGACCGGCTCCTACCAGCTCTGGTCGGCCGACGTCAGGACCGGCAAGCTGAGGCAGATCTCGCATGGGGACCAGCGAGTCACCTTCGCCGACGTCTCTCCAGACTCGAAGGCCGTGGCCTTCACCCGAGACTTCGGCGGCGCTGAACGTCACCAGTTCTTCCTCGCGCCGATCAATGGTGCGAAGGAGGAAGTTCGCGTCTCCGACCTTCGGGGTGTTCGCGCCTACGACTTCGCGTGGTCGCCCGACGGCAAGGAGATAGCGTTCTGCGGCAGCACCGCCCAGGCCCAGCACCTCTGGACCCTCGACCCCAGAACGAGGCGGCACAAGGAGCTCTATTCCCAGGAAGGGTTCATCTTCTCTCCTTCCTACTCTCCCGACGGAAGCCGGATTGCGGTTTCTGCTAAGACGACGACCGCTCCCAGGTCCTCTGAGGTGCTAGTGGCTCACCGGAAGACGGGGGAAGTCACTGTGTACACCCCCAAGCGCGGAAGCGAAAACAGCGGCGCCAAGTGGCACCCCAAGGAACAGAAGATCCTCTTCAAGACGAACGCCGGTGGCAGCTACGACCTAGCGCTCTACGACTATCCGGAACAGAAACTTGCGCGAGTGAACGCGTCGGGCCTGGGTCTGGACTTCGTGAGCTACGGGTGGGCGCCCAAGGGCAATGCAATCTGGTTCGTCGGGGTCAAGAACGGAAGGACCAGGCTCTACTTCAAGACCGGCGCCGGCAAGCCGAGGCTCGTCCCCACGCCCAAGGGAAGGATAGACAGCGCCAAGCTGAGCAAGGACGGTCTGCGCTTCATATTCTCCTGGTCCTCTCTGTCCAGCCCGCCGGCGCTGTGGGAGCTCGACCTGCAAACGACGAGGGCTTCGGCCGTCTACAGGCCCTCGTACGATGAGAGTCTCCCGCTTGGAAAGGTGGAGTTCCTCAGCTACCGCTCGACCGACGGATTGAGGATCCCTGCCTTCATGCTCTTCAGTGGTTCGAAGCAGCCGGGACCGGTCGTCGTCTGGCCGCACGGAGGGCCGTGGTGGGAGGTCTCCGACGAATGGAATCCGGCGATTCAGGCGATATGCGCGGCGGGCTTCCACGTCTTTTGCCCGAACTTCAGGGGCAGCACGGGGTACGGCTCGGACTTCGAGCGCATGGATATCGGGGACCCGGGTGGAATGGACCTGCAGGACGTCGTGGCTGGGGCGAAGCTGGTCAAGGAGAAAGGGTTCGTCGAGGACGGTAAGATCGGAATCGCGGGCGCGAGCTATGGAGGGTTCATGACCTTCCTTGCCATGACCAAGGAGCCAGACCTCTGGAAGGCAGGCGCCGCGATCGTCGGTGTCACCGACTGGAAGGAGATGTACGACCTGTCGGACGCGTCTTTTAGGGAGTTCGTCGTAGAGATGCTCGGCAAGCCGGAAGAGAACGCCGCCCTCTACAGGGACAGGTCAGCCATCAACTTCGTCTCCAACATCAAGGCTCCCATCCTCATATGGCACAGGGCCAACGACTCCCGCTGTCCCCTGCAGCCCATCCAGAAGTTCGCGGACCAGCTGAAGGCGCTGGGGAAGAGCTATGAGCTTCATGTCGTCGAGGGCGAGGGACACGGCCCTCAGAAGACCGACAACCTCGTCAAGCAGTACAAGGGAGTAGTCTCGTTCCTTCTCAAGAACCTCGCCTAGGCGATCATGGGGGGAAGCTCCCCTCTGGAGAGCCAAAGACATCGACAGACTTCTAAGCCTCCACCCTTCTGATCAGCCTCGCTGCCGACTCTTTTTTGACCCGGGAATCAAGGCTTCGAGAGCGCGGCCGTTAAGAGGGCGGCGGCCGATCTACGGCTGTGGGTCTGGTCTCGCTGTTCTTCAGGGTGGTCAGGTTCGCCCTGCGAGTCGTCGAAGTGGGGATTCTGGCGCTTCTGAAGACGATTCGGTGGTTCTGGAACCGCCTTCAGCTCGTCTGATCGGGTCTTCGAACCCTATGAGGTCTGAGCGGTCGCCATTTACGCGGACCGCGCGCGACGTCTTAGCGCGCGCGGTGCATCTAATCGTGCCGGCGAAGTTGACCGTCTGTTTCTCTTCTAACTCGGTAGCTGCAGGGTGGCCAGGGTGGAGAATGAAGAGAGGTCGCTGATCATCACTTCTCCTTGCGAGACCGTGTAGAGGAAGTTGCCGATGATGACGCTCCTGTCGATTTGCAGGTTGCTGTTGGGCGAATCTCCGTAGTTCTGGCCTGGAGGGTACTGGGAGACCCTTCCGAGAAGGGTGAAGCCCGAGGCATTTACCTTGAAGACGTAGACTCCCTGCCAGACAGGGTCTCCGTAGGGCGGCGGGCTGTTCGGACCGTAGGACTGGTTGCCGCTCACCTGCGCGAGCAGCACCGGAATCACGGTTATGTTGTTAGTTGGGTCGAATGTGAACGCAAGGTGGTCGTTCAGCACGGGCGAGTCGGTGCCGCGGTCACCAATCAAGTACTTTGAGACCTGAACCGACGTGCCATTGTCGAAGACTCGGAAGAGCGAGAGCTTCAGGCCGAGGTACCACGCGAAGTCTCCGGTGGAGGACGGGACGGCGTCCTTCCCCACCCCTATCAGGTAGCCGCCCGGCAGCGGATACAGGTAATCGGAGTAGCCGTTGACCTTCAGGGCGCTCAGGATGACGGGGTTTGCCATGTCTTTGAAGGAAATCGCGAAGAGCGGGTCGATCTGCTCGAAGGTGACGACATAACCCATGTCGCCCACGAACCTGACCGCGTAGATGTTCTCTCCGGGAGCGATGTTCCGCAGGGCCGAGACCTGGCTCATGTTCTGACTCAGGACGTAGGCGTCGTCGCTACGCGTGCTTGCTCCTCCGACCGTGGCGAAGCGACTCGTGGCGACCCTCACGTACCCGTCGTATTCATCCAGCGAGAACTGATTCAGGACGGTGCCCGGGACCGAGCCGACCGCGTCGACTCCCACGGTTCCGTTCGAATACGAGGCCCTGAAGATGGTGCTGTTCTCGGCTTGCTGGAGGTCGGCCGACGATATGGCGCCGCCTGTGAAGACGTCTCCGGGGATGCTGTCAGCATAGTACTCAGGATAGTTCGTGTAGACCACGTAGATGTTGGATGTTGAGACGTAGACGGTCGAAGACGGGCCCGTCAGGACACAGAGTGTGTTCTGTTTCCCCGTGGACATGCTGATGCTCAGGATCATGGTGTAGAAGCTGATCTGCGCATTGTTGGAGGTGTAGTAGACTGAAGTGGGCTGAAGCGTCGTCTTCACTCCGTTCTCGAAGACTTCGGGCATCGCAGCGGTCGCGTTTCCCCCGTTCACGAATTGATACGACGGCTGCTGGATGATGGCATAGACGTAATCTTGGGCGAGGCGCGCTGCGACGTAGGTCCCAGCAACGCTCGTGTTCGCCATCAGGGCTGGCGACGAAAGGCTCGTGGTGTTGTAGATCAGGATGTCGATGTATGAGCCATTGGAATACCGCTGGTCTATGACGGCGAGACGGCCTTGGGTAATCTCAATTCCGACGACGTTGGAGTTCTGGAAGGATATCGTCGAGAGGACGGAAGCGGAACTGGGAGGATATGCGTTCATGATGGTGACCGCGTCACTGGTCAAGACGAAGAGGTGGGTCCCGTCCGTCTTGACCGTGTCAGGCTCGTCGACACCCTGGACTTGGACGTTGGTGCCAGTGAAGGAAACGGGCGCCGCTGTCGTCGAGAGTGAGGCAGTAGCAGCAGTGAGGAGCGAAACGCCCGCCATCCCGAAGACCACAGCAGGTCCGCCGAACCAAGTTCCGTAACGGCTGTACTGCTGGGCACTCCTGGCGTTGGTTGAGATGTAGCCCTGCAGTTGAGGGTAACTCTGGAAGGAGCCCAGCCCCTGCGGAACCGCGTCCGGTGCCGGACTCGACGGGAATAGCTGCTCCGGCGACGATAACGAGAACGCCGCCACGACTGCTGCGGTTCCGATGACCACGAGCAGGAAGATTGCCCGTTCTTTTCGTCTGGAGGAAGGCTCTGGAGTCCCGGACATAGGCTGGAGGATGACAATGCTGTGGATTAAAGGCCAAGCCGCAGAACGGCCCGTTCTACGCTGACGAACGCCCCGGGGGGTATGATTCACGGGAAAACTCCGTGATCCTGACCCTCCTGACGAGGGCCTTCGGGCTGACATGAGCCTTCGTGTCTCAGTTCCAGCTTCGGGCGAAGAAGAGGTTCATCAGCTTGGAGAGCAAGACCTTCACGAGGTGGCGATCTTCAAAATGAGCCCCGAGTTGTCTGAAGTCTTGACCCAATAGAACGAGACGGACCCGTTCAAGAGCGTGGCATTGGTTGGAGAAGGAAGAGAATATGGGGGCCATGTGCCCTCCCAGATGAAAGAGACGTTTTGGATAGCTTGACCCTGCGATACTACGATTGTAATCTCCGTAGCGGTTTCATGAGAGTTGGGCAGTGGGGGAGGTCCGGTGTTGGAGGCCTTGAAGGTGTAGCCATTCCCGAGCGAAAAGCTCCTCGGTATCGTATCCTCGTTCGAAACGTAGATTGATATCGAGGAGTTCGTGGACGTGAAGGAAGATTGTGGACTCACCTCGCCAAGTTTGAGATATTCTAAGGTGTAGGTCGAAGCGAAGAGTGATGCCAGCGCAACGAAGACACCAAGAATGAGATTCTTCGGAATCATGTTCTGTCGAATGACTAACCATCTTTAACGGCTTTCTTCAGCAGTTCCATCCACTCTACCTCAGACATTCCTCGCAGTTCTTGCACGTCGGGTTCAACAAACCCTGAACTTTCCATCCCGTTCGAAGGTCTTGCAGAGAGTCCCATGACGTACATCGACTTCTCGCGCGCGCGCGCGTGGCTGGCCAACGCCGTGATTGAGCTGTGCGTCGAACCGTACGCTTCCCCAGATCGCCTTACTCTGGGGCTGACCGACAGGGAC
>Ga0074046_10003651_pt1 | contig 12791 bp, 13 predicted proteins | sample BogForMeECP23OM3_FD_94441 | JGI IMG/M metagenome (GOLD analysis project Ga0074046, IMG submission 94441) | Bog forest soil microbial communities from Calvert Island, British Columbia, Canada - Bog Forest MetaG ECP23OM3 | ecosystem: Environmental > Terrestrial > Soil > Wetlands ...
ATCGCCGCGGCGGCATCGACCGGCAGCCCGAGGGCCCGCGCGAGCACGTTGGCGCCTCCGCCCGGTATGACCGCGATCAGCGGCGGCTCGCCGGTTGACCCGTCCCCGCCAGGAGTTGACCCGTCCCCGCCAGGAGTTGACCCGTCCCCGCCAGGAGTTGACCCGTCCCCGCCAGGAGTTGACCCATCCCCACCAGGACCAGTGCCATCCCAGCTCATGACGCCGTTGACGACCTCGTTGATCGAGCCGTCGCCGCCGAGCACGACGATGAGATCCACGCGCGCCGCCGCGGCGAGCTCACGAGCGTGGCCGCGGTACTTGGTCCGTTCGACGTCCAAGTCCACCAGCCCGGCCAGCGAGCGGACCGCCAGGTCAATGAGGGTCTCCGTCATCGAGGTGGCATGCCGGTTGACGATCAGTAGGCCCCGCACGCGCCTAGGCTAACGGCCGCCTAAGCTGGATACCTGCGCGACCCCCGGATCACGGATTGGGGTAAGGACATGGCCACGCGACCGACCGAGGCGGCCGGGACCCCGAGCACCCGGGATCCCGCCACCTCACCCGCGCCCTCGCGCCCTCGCTCGCTCCGCCTGGCCGCGGCCGCGCAGGCCATCGAGGCCGTCGGCATGTGCGTGGCGGCCGCCTTCGCCGCGGTCGCGACCGCGGACGGACAGTCCTACCAGCGAGCCAGCGGCGTCGCCCTGACCTTGATCGCCATCGGCACGGCCGTCGTGTTCGCGGCTTTCGCCGTGGGCCTGGCCAAGGCCAAGTCGTGGACCCGGACCCCGGTGGTGATGACCCAACTGTTCGTGGTTATCGCCGGGATCACCCTGCTGGACGGGCACCGGCCCGAGTGGGGCGTGCCCGCGCTGCTGCTCGCGGCCTGCTGCCTGGCCGCGCTGTTCACCCCGGCCAGCCTGCGCGCCCTCAACCGCCGCCCCGAGCCGCCCCGCTAGCCCGGCGTCAGTCTTCTGTGGTCAGGCCTTCCCTGAGCTGGGTGAGGGTGCGGGCCAGCAGGCGGGATACGTGCATCTGTGAGATGCCGAGCTCGGCGGCGATCTGGGACTGGGTCATGTTGGCGAAGAACCGCAACAGCAGGATCCTCTTCTCGCGCGGCGGCAGCTGCTCCAGCAGGGGCTTGAGCGATTCGCGGTACTCCACGCCCTCCAGCGCGTCGTCGACCATGCCCAGGGAGTCGGCGACGGCGGGCGCGTCCTCATCGCCGGAGTCCGGGGCGTCCAGGGAGACGGTGGAGTAGGCGTTGGCCGACTCCAGGCCCTCCAGCACCTCTTCCTCGCTCATCTGCAAGTGCGCGGCGAGCTCACTGACCGTCGGCGCGCGGCCCTCGCGCTGGGCCAGGTCGCCGATGGCCTTGGTCAGCGAGAGCTTGAGCTCTTGCAGGCGACGCGGGACGCGGACCGCCCAGCCCTTGTCCCGGAAGTGCCGCTTGATCTCGCCCACGATGGTGGGCGTGGCGTAGGTGGAGAACTCCACGCCGCGCTCGAGATCGAACCGGTCGATGGACTTGATCAGCCCGATCGTGGCGACCTGGGTGAGGTCATCGAGCCACTCGCCGCGGTTGCGGAACCGGCGCGCGAGGTACTCCACCAGCGGAAGGTGCAGCTCGACCAGGTAGCCCCTGAGCCGCGCCCGCTCCGGATCGTCGGCCGGCAGCTCCGCCAGCCGCTCGAACAGCTCCCGGGCCCGCGCCCGGTCCGGCGATCCGTGCTCGATTCGCACGGTCTCGGCGGTGGCCTGGGCAACCTCGAGATCCTCGGTCGCCTGGGCAACCTCGAAATCCTCGGTCACCTGGACCTCGAACTCGCTGCTCACCCGTTTTCCCGGCGCTTTCGGAGCACGATGGAAACCTGGTCGCCGGCCCCGAGCCGGGAATCGACCGTCCCGGCCAGGGCGGAGAGCACGGTCCAGGCGAAGGTGTCCCTGGCCGGTATCTGCGGCTCGGTTGCGGTCACCGATACGGTGATGGTCATCTCCTCCGCGCCGAGGTCGAAGTCGCATTCCAGGTTTGTGCCCGGTATCGCCTGGGAGAGCAGCATCGCGCAGGCCTCGTCCACGGCGATGCGTAGGTCCTCGATCTCGTCCAGCGTGAAGTCGAGCCTGGCCGCCAGGCCCGCCGTTGCCGTCCGCAACACGGACAGGTACGCGCCCTCGGCCGGCATGCACACTGCCACGTGGTCTTGCGTCGTCTCGCGATCCGCCTGCGCAGTGCCAGGATCCCGGGGGCCAGGATCCCGGGGGCCAGGGTCCCCGGGGGCTGGGTCCCGGGGGGCTGGGTCCCGCTGGCCCGGCACGGCTGTCGTCGCGGCGGTGTCTTCGGTCACGTCCCTCCTCCGGGCAGGTATCCGGTCGCCGCCCACTGCATGCAACCTACCGCCCGCAGCGCACGACGAGAAACGCGCCGCGCCGCCACGCCCGCTGTCCCGGACCGCTGATGACGCGAAACCCGGGTCCCGCGGCGGTTGAACAGCCGGGAACCCGGGTTTCGTCGCATGTGACAGGATCAGCCCTGCTTGGTCTCCCAGAAGATCTTGTTGATCTCCTCGATCTTGGCCAGCAGTTCGTCCGCCTTGGACGTGTCCGTACTGCCCTTGGTGCCCGCGGCCCCGGCGAGCTTGGTGGCCTCGTTGAACAGCTGGTGCAGCTGCGGGTACTTCTCGAAGTGCGGCGGCTTGAAGTAGTCGGTCCACAGCACCCACAGGTGGTGCTTGACCAGCTCGGAGCGCTGTTCCTTGATGATCAGGCAGCGGGCCCGGAACTCGGGGTCCGTGTTCTGCTGGTACTTTTCGTCGATGGCCTTGACGGATTCCGCCTCGATCCGGGCCTGCGCCGGGTCATAGACTCCGCACGGCAGGTCGCAGTGGGCGTGGGCGATGGCCTTCGGCTCGAGCAGGCGTGTGAGCAGCCTCATCGATTCCCTTTCTCCGGCTTGTTAGCTTGCAGACCCGACACTACCCCTGCCGCCTGCGCCGACACCTGGAGGGATGCGTGCACTGGCCCATCGTGCGGGTCAAGGTCGCCGAACGGTCCATGGAACCTGCCCTGCGCCCGGGCGACTGGCTGCTGGTCCGCCGCACCCGCCGGATCCGCCCCGGCCAGATCGTGCTCGCCCGCCATCCGGCCCGGCCGGACCTGCTCATCGTCAAGCGCGCCGCCCGCCGCGTCGACGGCGGCTGGTGGCTCGAGTCCGACAACCCGGCCGCGGGCGCCACCGACAGCCGCCGCTTCGGCGCCGTCCCGGCGCCCCTCGTCGAGGGCCGCCTGCTGGCCCGCTACTGGCGTCCCCGCGCCGGCTGAGCCCCGTAACAGACCGTCCCCGGCCTGCGGCTCCGCGCCTCTTGATTTTCGGCCGAACGAGCCGTGGTGCTAGCGCCCGGCCACGACTCCGCTGCAAACCCGAGTGGCCCCGTCGTGAGACGGGGCCACCGCGGGCTTGGTGAACCTGCCGGGCTCAGTGGTGGACGCCGGTGTCCGGCAGCTCCTGCTCTCCGGCCTGCCGGTTGACCAGGTCGAGCATCTCGTCGCGCGGCAGCTTGGTCCACATCGCCCAGTAGTAGATGATCAGGCTGAACCCGGCCACGGTCACGATGTCCCACCAGAACGGGATGTTGTTGGTGTTGACCGGCGCGAGAGCGGCGCCGCCGGCGTACTGGCCCTGCCAGGAGAGGATGCCCAGGCCGATCAGCCAGGCCGGCAGCCAGATCGCCGACTTCCAGTCCAGCGGCGGCCGCTGCGGGTCGAACGCCATCGCGATGCCGATCACCACGTACCCGATCACCAGGACGACGCCGAGCTTCCAGACCACCTCGAAGCCCGACCAGTAGATGAGCAGGTCGGCCACGACGAACGCGAGCGGGGCGAGCACCGCGGCGACCGGCAGCCGGTACGGCCGGGATGCCTCGGGAACCTGGCCGCGGAACGCGCCCAGCGAGAGCGGCGCCCCGGCGTACATCAGCACGCTGGCCCCGGTGATCAGGCCGACCAGCGAGTGCCAGCTCGGGAACGGCAGCAGGAAGAGTATCCCGATCAGGAAGGCGCCGATCAGCCCGACCCACGGGATGCCGTTCTCGCTGACCCTGCCGAATACCTGCGGGACGTACCGGTTCCTGGCCAGGCCGTAGCTGATCCGCGACGTCCCGGTCGTGTAGATCAGGCCGGTGCCGAACGGGGAGATGAACGCGTCGATCCGCAGAATGCTCGCCAGCCAGCCGAGCCCGATCGCGGCGGACAGTGCGGCGAACGGCCCGGCCATGATCGCCGAGTTGGTGAAGCCCGTCCACCCCTTGGTCAGCAGGTCCGGGGGCATGGCGCCGATGAACACGACCTGCAGCAGGGTATAGATCACGGTGCCGATCAGGACCGAGATGACGATCGCCAGCGGCAGGTTGCGCCCCGGGTTCTTGATCTCGCCCGCCAGCTGGTCGCACTGCTCGAAGCCGGAGTAGGCGAAGATGATGCCGGCTGTCGGGAGCGCGTAGAACAGGTTATGGATCCCGCCGGGCAAGAAGCCGCCGGCGTTGAAGTTGCCGCTGTGCATATGGAACAGCAGCACGATGATGGTCAAGACCGGGATCGCGACCTTCCACCACGTGATGGTGTTGTTGACCCGGGCGAACACCCGCATGGCCAGGAAGTTGATCGCGACGAAGATCGCCATCAACACGATGGTCAGCACGAAGCCGACCCCGGTCACATTGCCGGTCTTATGGTCGTAGATGCTGGGCCAGAAGTAGGACGCGTAGCTCATGAACGCGAAGCACTCGACCGGCGCGATCGTGACCGCCTGCATGTAGGCGAAGAAGCCGAACCCGATGCCGGCCACGCTGCCGAAGGCGAAGTGCGGGAACCTGGCCGTTCCGCCGGAGACCGGGTACATCGCGCCGAGCTCGGCGTGGCACAGGGCCAGGAGGATGACAATGACCCCGGCGATGATCCAGGCCAGGATGGCGCCGCCTCCTATCAGCAGCGCCGCGAACAGCGGGGCGAACAGCCAGCCCGAGCCGATGATCGACGTCTCCGACGCCCAGGTGGCGCCGATCAGCCCCAGCTCTCGCTTGAGACCGACGTCCACCGGCCGGGTTTCGACACTCACTTCAGATGCCATGATCGATCTCTTTCCAGATCGTGCCCCGTAGGGCTAGCCACCAGCGGCGCAAGATCCGCGCCCCGAAGGGGTCAGCGTCTCGTGCTTGTCGAGTGAGATCATCGTAGAGACCGTCGTGATTGCTGAGAAGTATTCACTGGGATTCGTTTTGATAACGCAGGTCACGGGCCTGTTCTGGCTCTAGGCGCCATGCCGGGGACTATTGCCTGCCGATTATCGACATATTGTCTTGGTCCCTGCTGACACGGGTGCGCCCTGCGCCGGGCATGCTTGAGGTACCGCCTTGCAGCGATGAAGGGGATCAGCGTCCGGGCCACCAGCAGTGAAGGGCAAGAGAAGAAGCTCACGCTAGGAACCGTAGCTGCAGAAAGCGGGTAGCCTCTGCGGCCGCCGTGGCAGCTGGTGTCCTCGCGCGCTTCAGTGGCTCTTTTTCTCCATGGGAATGATGAGGACCGGGCAGGTCGCGTGCTGGGCGACCTGGGCGCTGACCGACCCCATCAGCGACCGCGCGAATCCGCCCGCGCCGCGCGCGCCCAGGACGATCATGTCGGCGTCAGCGCCGGCGTTGATGAGCTCTTCCGCCGGGTAGCCGTGAACTGCCTTGACCGTAACCGACTCCGGGCGGGAATCGCCGAGCCCGGCCAGCACCTTGTCGGTTTCCGCCCGGGCCGCCTCCGCGACCTTCTCGGTACCGGCTTGGTCAGGAGGATAATAGAGGGTGCCGGACCAGCCATGTACGGCCTGGTGTACCGTGAGGACGGTAAGCGACGTGTGACGGATCGCCGCTTCCTTCGCGGCCCACTCCAGGGCACGCTGCGAATTGCCGGAACCATCCACACCGACGAGGATTCCAGACATCTGACTTCTCCTTCTGCTTTTAGCTGCGTTGGTATCTCATAAAGACGCCTCGGTACCTCCACTACCAGATGCTAGGCACTCAGGGCCTGCGGCAACAGGGCTATCGCGGCTGCTGATGTGGACCTTGGTCCTTAAGCCCAGCCGAACTGCCTGGAGTTGAGGTAATACACGGCGCGCCGAGTCTACGCTTTTCTTTGCACTCGAGGAGGACTCTAGTGCAACGCCTCGTGAGTTCCCTTACGGTTGCCCGGGCGCGTGATGTTGACTGCGGGTAGTCGCGGAGGTGGGTGATAGCGCGGTGTCGAAGGCGTTGTGGGGGTGTCCGGCCATCAGCCCGGAGCGACGTCGCGGGAAAGAAAGTCGGCGTGGGTTTCCCGCCTGACGACCAGGCGCGACGTGCCGTCGTGGCAGAACACGACGGGCAGGCGCATGGCGCCGTTGTAGTTGCCGGCCAGCGAGTAGCAGTAGGCGCCGGTCGCAGCCATGGCGATGAGATCACCGGGCCGGGGGTCCCGCAGGACAGCGCCGCTGATCAGCCGGTCGCCGGATTCGCACTGCCGCCCGACCAGCTCCACGGGAGCGCCGCCGCCGACCCGGCTGGCCACCGTGGCCTCGAAGCGCTGGCCGTACAGCGCCACCTCCATGTTGTCGGCCATCCCCCCGTCCACGGCCACGAAACGGGGATCGTCGCCCTTCACCGAAATCACCCGGTACAGGGTCACCCCGAACGGGGCGATCAGGCTCCGCCCCGGCTCGATGATGATCTGCGCGGCCTGGGGCAGATGGCGGCGCGCCGTCCTCGTCAGGGCCTCGATCCAGTCCTCCGGGGACGGCGGGTGGTCGTCGTAGGTGTAGCGCACCCCGAGGCCGCCGCCCAGGTTGTAGGTCGCGAACTCGCCGAGCCCGGCTATGGCCTCGATCGCCCGGGCATACGGCTCCGCCGAGAGGATCTGGGAACCGATGTGCATGTGCAGGCCGTCGAGGCGGAGCTTGCTGCTGTGACGCAATCGTGCGATGGCGGACCGGGCAGCGGGTATGGGCAGGCCGAACTTGGACCCGAGCTGGCCGGTGGCAACTGCCTCGTGAGTGTCGGGCCGGACGCCGGGAATCACCCGGATCAGGACCGGCTGCTCGGAACGGACCATGCCCTCCAGCCGGTCGATGTCGTCGGTGTTGTCGATGACGATCAGGCCGACCCCGGCGTCCACTGCCATCTGCAGCTCTGCCGCGGTCTTGGCGTTGCCGTGCATCGCGATGCGGGCCGGGTCGACCCCGCCGGCCAGCGCCATGACCAGCTCGCCCGCCCCGGCCACGTCGACGCCGATGCCCTCGGAGGCCATGAGCCGGTAGATGGCGGTACACGGGAAGGCCTTGGAGGCGAAGACCATCCGCGAGCTGGGCCACCGCGCCTCAAGGGCACGCCGGAACCGGTTGACCTGGGCCCGAACGGCCGCCTCCTCGATGAGGTACAGCGGAGTGCCCCACGTAGCGGCCAGGTCGGCCAGCCTGCAGCCGCCCACGACCAGCTCACCGTCCGGGTCCACCCTCGAAGCAGGCGGGAAGAGCCCGAGGAGGTCCGCGAGAGCGGCGATGTCAGTAGTCACGGCAGACCAGCCTCCATGGCAATCGGGAAATGCTCACTACAGTGTCGTCACGCGCGGGGCGACGCACGGCACCGGGGTCTATGACGAGGCAGTCGGCGCCTACTCGGCGGCTTCGTCGTCACCGCGCTTGCGGGCGCGGAATGCGGAGACGCTGGCGCGGTCCATGCAGCGGTCGGAGCAGTAACGCCCGGTGTTGCTGGTGTCGATGAACACGCCCTGGCAGCCGGCCGCCTGGCAGACGCCGAACCTGTCGATCCCCACGTCGGTGAGCCGGACGGCCAGCCCCATCACCGCGCCGGCCGCGTACTTGTCGGCGACCGAACCGCTCTCCGTGTAGTGCACGTGCCAGGGCTGGCCGTCGTGCCCCGATAGCTGCGGATGGACCGGATGCTGGATCAGGAGGGCGTTCAGCCGGGCGGCGGCGTCCTCGCCGTCGCCGTCGGCGCAGGCGACGAAGAAGGCGCGGAACTCGGCGCGAAGAGCCCGCAGCGAATCAAGGTCGTTGCGGGTCACGCCGGCGTTGAGGTGCTCGCGGTCGGCGACCAGGGCCCGCAACCCGTCCAGGTTGGCGAGCCTGTCACCGTCCTCGCCCCCGGCGCCGGCCGTGTTCACGAGCCGTACCGCGAGCTCAGCGTAGGAGTTGAGATCCACTCCCGTTCCCTAGTTGCCGTCCCTAGTTACGGGGAGATTGGTCATGTAATGGCTTGGTGCCGGTATCGAGTATTACATCATCCGCGCGGCAGATGCCAGCAGCACGCCGGCAGTCTGTGGCGCAATGGTTACACGGGACACCCCCATCTTTCTCGCACGCGCGATCGCCGCGCCCATCCGTCATCTTGAGCCTGGGGTATCCCATGTCTGTTCGGCCAGCGTAGCCCGCCGCTAGCCCCAAACCGCAACGTCAGCCACGCAAACCCCACGTCCCACTCCAGCCCCTCGCCGTGGCCGGGGCAAAACCAATGAGTGTGACTCTCTACCCGATCTATCCAGTAGAGTGCCACACTCATGTGTTACCGAGGCGCCCTATGCGGCGGGGTCGGGGACGCTGGCGGGCCTGCAGCAGCCGCGTCGGTAGGGTGGGGGCATGTTTGCTGCCACCGCCGCGCGTATCGACGCTGAAGATCCGCTGTCCGGACTCGAGCTAGGCGAACGTCCCGAGCCGACGGCACCGGACGGGTGGACGACGGTGGCGGTGAAGGCGGCCGCGCTCAACCATCACGATGTCTGGACGCTGCGCGGGGTGGGCATCTCGGCGGACCGGCTGCCGATCGTGCTCGGCTGCGACGCGGCGGGGATCGACGCGGACGGCCACGAGGTCGTCGTGCATGCGGTCATCGGCGACCCCGATGCGGGAGGCGGCGACGAGACCCTCGATCCGCGCCGCTCGCTGCTCTCCGAACGCCACGACGGCGTCTTCGCCGAGCGGGTCTGCGTGCCGCGGCGCAACCTGGTGCCGAAGCCGCCGGCGTTGTCGTTCGAGGAGGCCGCGTGCCTGCCGACGGCCTACCTGACCGCGTACAAGATGCTGTTCGAGAAGTCCGGCGTCCAGCCGGGCGCGACCCTGCTCGTGCAGGGCGCGGGCGGCGGGGTGGCCACCGCGCTCATCGTGCTCGGCCGCGCGGCCGGCTACCGGGTGTGGGCGACCAGCCGCAGCGAGGCAAAGCGTGAGCGTGCCCTCAAGCTCGGCGCCGATCAGGTCTTCCCGGCCGGGGCCAGGCTGCCGGAACGGGTCGACGTGGTCCTGGAGACCGTCGGGCAGGCCACCTGGGCGCATTCTGTCCGGTCCCTCAAGCCCGGCGGCCGGATCGTGATTTCCGGTGCGACCAGCGGCGATGCCCCGCCGGCCGAACTGACCCGGATCTTCTTCACCCAGCTGACCGTGACCGGCTCGACGATGGGCTCCCGCGATCAGCTCGGCCGGCTGGCCAGATTCTGCGAGCAGACGGGGGTCCGCCCGGTGATCGACCGGGTGCTGCCGCTGGCGCAGGCCCGCGACGGCTTCGAGGCCATGATCACCGGCGACCTGTTCGGCAAGATCATCTTCAACCCGTAGACCCCGCCCGCCCGGCGGGAGAGCCCGGCAGGAGAGCTAGCCCGGCGGGAGAGCCAGCCCGGCGGGAGAGCCAGCCCGGCGGGAGAGCCAGCCCGGCGGGAGTCGGTCCTCAGTCCTGCTTGGGCTCTGCCTCGGGCTCACCGGGCGCCGGCTCGCGGCCGGAGCCAGGGCCAGGGCCAGGGCCGGAGCCAGGGCCAGGGCCAGGGCCGGAGCCAGGGCCAGGGCCGGAGCCAGGGCCAGGGCCGGAGCCAGGGCCGAAGATCTCGGACTTGATGCGCTCGAGCGCGTCCTCCAGGATCGTGCGCAGGTCGCTGATCACGTTCTCGCCGGCGACCGAGGACTGCATGGCCAATTTCCGCAGGTCGGCGCTGAACTGAACGGCTAGCCGCTCCAGGTCGCGCAGCGTGGAGAAGTCGAGCGGTCCGGTCCAGCCGGGTCCGTGGTTCCGGCTCCGCGTGCGCGCCCAGTCTTCCCAGCCGCGCCGCCCGGGCCAGTCCGTCCAGCCGGGACCCTGGCTCCACCCGGGCCCGCCCGCGGTGTCCCAGTCCTGCTCACCGGAGTGGAACCGGGCGCCGGCCGGCTCGCCGAGCCGGCCGGCTGCCCCCAGGGCCTCATCGCGGGCCCGCTGGGCGTCCTCGCGGAGCCGCCGGGCCTGCTCGTGCACCCGCTGCGCGGCCTCGGGGCCCCGCTGCGCGGCCTCGGGGCCCCGCTGCGCGGCCTCCGGGCCCCGCTGCGAACGGGCGTCCTCGCGTGCCTGCCTGGCCTGCTCGCGGGCCTGCTCCTTGGCCTGCCTGGCCTGCTCGCGGGCCTCGTCCCTGGCCTGCCGGGCCTGCTCGCGGACGTCAGTGGCCACGTCCCGGCCCACCCGGCGGGACTCACGGGCCGCCCAGGTCAGCTCTTCGCGGAGGCTGCGCACGGTCTGCCTGACGTCTTCCCTGACCTCGCGGACGATGTCGCTGACCGACGCGGACAGCTCCTCCTCGAGCTCGTCAAGCTCGTCGCTCCGGCTGCGCAGCTCCTCGCGGCCTGCCTCGGTGATCCGGTAGACCTTGCGTCCGTCTACCTCGTCGTGAGTGACCAGGCCCTCTTCCTCCAGCCGGGCCAGCCGGGGATAGATCGTGCCTGGCGAGGGCGAGTACACGCCCATGAACCGGTCGCGCAGCAGCCGGATAACCTCATAGCCGTGCCTGGGCTCCTCGTCCAGGAGCCTGAGCAGGTACAGCCGGAGGCTGCCATGGCGGAATACCGGACTCAACTGGCCTCGCCTTCCATTTCATTCTCATTATCAGTCTGTTCGCGCGCGGCGCGACGCAGCAGCATGACCCCCCCGGACATGGTGGTCACGGACACATGCCCAGAGCCGGCGCCCAGGCTACCGCTAACGCTACGAGACGCCGGCGCTGAGGTTTGTTTAAGCTCGGGAAATTCGCTCCGGACGTCACCAGAAAGGGAGTGCAGGTTCACCTGGGCGTCGGCCTCGGCCGGGAGCCTGAGCGTCACCTCGCCGGACACCGTGGTGACCTGCATCCCGCCCAGCGGGTCGAGGTCGATGTCCGCGGTCACGTCGCCGCTCACCACGTTCGCGTCGAGGCGTTCCAGCCAGCCGTCCGCCAGCGTCAGGTCACCGGATACTGTCCGGAAGTTCAGCCTGCCGTTGATCCCCTGGGCCTCGAGCGCCCCGGACACGGTGTTGGCGTCTACGTCGCCGGCCACGCCGTCCAGCGTGATCCCGCCGGAGACGCTCTTGACCGAGGCCCGCGAGCTGATACCGGACATGACGGCGGTCGCGCTGACCACGCCGAGTTGCGTCGGGCACTTCCGGGGCACGGTCACCGTGACGGTGGCCGAGTGGCGCTGCGGCCGCAGCCACTTCAGCAGGCCCTCCCAGGTGAGGTTCTCGTACGCGATGGTCAGGACCCCGCCCTCGTAGGTCACGGTGAGCGGGTCGCCCTCGACGCTGGACACGTCGAGCGAAGGCTTCCCGTCGGTGGCGAGCACCGCCACCGATCCGGCGATGAGCCTGACCCGCAGGCCGGTCACGTCGTCGAACTCCAGGCTCGTCGGAGCCTCGATGGTCCACCGTGCCATCTCACCCGTTGGCATTCCGCCCGTCCTTCCCGTAAGCCCGGCCAGTACACCTAACGATATATCTCATCTTATCAAAGTCAAGATGTATCGCGAAGCGCCGGCCGGGGGACATGACGAGGTAGCGCCGGGGCGGTCACCCAGCTCGTTCGGAAGATTTCTTAAGTTCAGTCCTCGTCGTCGTCGAGCCGGGCCAGCCAGCTGGCCAGCCGGTCCACGGCGACCTCGAAGCCGGGGTTGAGGTCGACGAAGTCGCGCAGCCGCCCGGCCAGCCAGGCCATGCAGACCTGCTCATCCCCCCGGCGGTCCGCGAGTTCCTCGATGCCGCGGTCGGTGAAGTACATCAGGCCCCCGAAGGGATCGCCGTCTCGATGATCTCCCGGTGGGTGGTGGCGTGCGTCGCCGCCGAACCGGCCGCGGGCGCGGAGCTCGCCGGCAGCGACACCACGCCGATCTCGCGGCTGAGCACCCGCGGGAGCTTCAGCGCCATGGTCGGCCAGGCGCCCATGTTGGCCGGCTCCTCCTGCACCCAGGTGACCGTCTCGGCGTGCGGGTAGCGGGCCAGCTCGGCGCAGAGCTCGGAGACCGGCAGCGGGTACAGCCGCTCGACCCGGACGATGGCGGTGTCGGTGCGGCCCGATTCAGCCAGTACCGCCTGCCGTCGCGCGGCCAGGTCGTAATACACCTTGCCCGCGCACAGCACCACCCGGCGGACCTCGGCGTCCTTGCTCTGACCCGCTCCGGCCGCCGAGCCGATCAGCGGCCGGAACGACCCGGTGGTGAACTCGCTGACCGCCGAGCTGGCCGCCTTCAGCCGCAGCATCGACTTCGGGGTGAACACGATCAGCGGCTTGTGCCGGCCGGACAGGCCTTGCCAGCGCAGCAAGTGGAAGTAGTTGCCCGGGGTGGTCGGCATGGCCACGGTCATGTTGTCCTGCGCGCAGAGCGACAAGAACCGCTCCACCCGGGCGGAGGAGTGATCGGGCCCCTGGCCGTCGTAGCCGTGCGGCAGCAGCAGCACCACGCCGGAGCGCTGCCCCCACTTCTGCTCGCCGGAGCTGATGAACTC